>ERZ1034976.107-NODE-107-length-74898-cov-19.948452_pt1 | contig 74898 bp, 63 predicted proteins | sample MGYA00520623_ERZ1034976 | MGnify/ENA primary metagenome ERZ1034976 (study PRJEB33766, sample SAMN09781774) | gut metagenome | biome: gut microbiome | host: Homo sapiens | place: Madagascar | study: EMG produced TPA metagenomics assembly of the PRJNA485056 data... | reverse complement strand
ATATTATGCCATATTTTATAACATGTCAATTAGACTAATTAATGTTCGTTTTATCATATATCCTACCATGCGAAACTATATTAAAATAGAAGAAAAGGGGTGTTATAATATATGTTTAAATTAAAAGCAGATTACGTAGAATATGAAAATAAATCTCTTCGTCTTCCCAAAGATCTTATCGAACAAGTACAGTCTTTGGCCAATGATAACAATATGTCATTCAATAAAGTTGTCATTCAGTGTATCGAATATGCTTTAGGAGATATGGAATCTTCCAACTGATATTATAAAAAGCGATGTGCCACAAAAACACATCGCTTTTTACTCTGCATTATTTTACAGTAATTTTAACCTTTACAGTTTTTCCATTTGCCTTTACAGTAATAACCGCTTTACCCTTCTTTACTCCTTTTACAACGCCTTTATTGGTTACAGTTGCAACCTTCTTATTAGAGGTCTTGTATGTAACTTTTGAATTTGGCATCGTTGCTGCTTTAATAGTAGCTTTCTTTCCTGCCTTGATTGTCAATGTTTTCTTTGCAACATCGAGTGCTTTTCCTGTAAAACCAACAACCTTTGGTGTGTTTTCTTTCTCGCTCTGATTCATAGTATAAGTACATGCATTTACTTTACCACTTTCAAAATCATTTGATAACAATACATTTCCATCTACAACAAGTGCTGCATCGTCAAAATAAATACTTCCCTTATATGCTGCATTTTCGCCCACAACAAAAAGATTTGTTAAGATTTGTCCACTTCCTGTTGGAAAATCAATCTTATTTTCCCAGCTTTCATCATAACAGGTTTCCATCGGAATCTTTGCGTCTACTACATAAAAATCCCCTGTCTTTGTAACGCCTTCTGATTTTTTGTCATAGGACATTCCATTCTCATTTCTTGCATAGCCAGACCCTGTCTGCCAATCATCTCCTGTCCAGAAAGAGAGACTTGGATTTACATAAAGGCTTCCACCTTTATCAAAATACTGTGCCGGAACATATATCTTTGTCTGCACCTCATAAGTTTTTCCAAATGTAACATCCGTTTCCGCATTTGCAAGATAAAATCCAAGATTTACGTTAGACTCATCCCCTGACTGTATATTTTTCTTGAAATCAACGTTTGTCTCTAATACTTTATTTGTCTGAGCAGCATTTGCCTCTACCACACCTGTTGGCAATACAGTCATTGCCATTGCAGCTGTCATTACAACTGCCAGAACTTTTCCTTTTGTTTTCTCGAACATACTTATGTCCTCCTTTAAGTATAATAAATTATAATATACTCATTACTATATGATGTCAATTATGATTTTGCTCACCACATCGTACATCTTTAGTTTCTATTATTGTTCTGTTGTCTTTCCCCTCTCATCCGCAATCTGTTTTCCAGTCGCATCCATATGATAATTTTTCCTCATAATCAACTCCGAAATCGGTACAATCGTATACCCCTGGTCTTCGAGATTTGTCAGCATGGTATCCAAAGCATCTGCCGTGTATTTTGCGCCATTATGGCAGAGGATGATAGCCCCCGATCCAAGTGCCTTGTGATTGCATACCGTATCAATGATGGAATCCACACCGTAATCTTTCCAGTCTAAGCTGTCAACCGACCACTGGATTGGATAATAATTGAGTGCATATGCTGTCTTAATCACATCATTATCATATGCCCCGTATGGTGGTCGGAAGAGAAACATCTCATATCCGGTAAGTTCCTTCACTTTATCATGCACACTCTTTAACTCACTTTCTTTTTCCGACTGGGAAATGGTTGTCATATCATAGTGATGTTGACTGTGATTGCCCAGATCATGCCCACGCTTTACCAGTTCTTTTACACAGTCCGGGTTATCTTCCACCCAGCCGCCCGTCATAAAAAACGTCACCTTCACCTTATGTTTATCAAGTATATCCATAATGCGCGGAAAATCTTCCGCTCCCCAGGCCGCATCGAAGCTGAGTGCCACTTTCTTTTCTGTCGTGTCCACACAATAGATTGGCAGTTCCCGGTCTCCCACTTTTGCACTTGTAACTACCGCACGAGTTGCCTTATAGGAAACTACCATCAGGCAGACAAAAAGAGCCACGGCAAGGATTCCCATTGGACTTCCTTTCTGTGACTCTTTGTTTTGATTTCTATGTATTGGTTGACGCATCTTCCACCTGCAAACTTAATATCTTACAAGATTATATGTCAGATGCGTTTCAAAAATTCCTGTTCTATTTGAGAAGTTCGTCAGATTTCTGAATAAAATCTACGACAACTTCAATCGACTGCAACGCAGCCTTCTCTGCAAATGTCTGGTAATCCATTGCACCGCCCTCGCCATCAGAAATGGAACGAAGGATTGCAAACGGCACTTCATTCACATAGCATACATGGCCGATACTTCCACCTTCCATCTCGCATGCAATCGCATTGAAACGCTCATGCAGCAATGCCTTCTGTGTCGGCTTATGAATAAAGAGATCACCGGTCGCAATCGTGCCGACTTTGTATTTGATGCCTTTTTCCATCAGGCATTCGCACAGTAACTTTCTCATCTTATCATCGCTCGGCAGGAAAATCTGATCGAGTCCGGACAACAGACCGATCGGATCTCCCAGAGCGGAAGTGTTCATATCGTGCTGTACGACCTGATCTGCCACAGCCACATCCATGACGCCAAGCTCCTTGCACAAGGTACCGCCCACACCGATATTGATCACGCAGTCTACGTTATATTTTAAGATCATCGCCTCCGCACAGATCGCCGCAAATACCTTTCCGATACCACACACTGCAGCTACAACTTCTTTTCCTGCAATCGTTCCGCTGACATATGTCACACCGGAATATACCTCTGTCTGAATATTTTCCATGGATTCTTTTAAGGTATCCACTTCCATCTGCATTGCACCAATTACACCAATCTTCATCTGTATATCTACTCCTTTTCGTTTACTGTGGATAAGTAAATTCCATATTTGTCTGTTCCTTCAAAGCATCTAAATACTTCTTTGCCTCAATGCGCGCTGCCTCAAGGGAAAGATTCTCATAGTGACCACATTCAGCTGCAGAAGCCCCAAATACAGGGCCTTCGTGGTCGATTGTCTGCTGTAATACCTGCTTTGTCATTTCAAATACAGCTTTCGGGCTCTGGTTGTTTCGAACGAGAAGATAAAAACCCGTCTGGCATCCCATCGGTCCAAAATAGATCACATCATCGCTCATCTCTGAGTTTCGGATATAGGTGGCAAACATATGCTCCAGGGAATGCATCGTTGCATTGTCCATATAATCTCCTGCATTCGGTTTGCGAGTGCGCAGGTCATAAGTAATGACATCCCCGTCTTCCCTTGAAATATAAAATCCCGGCACAAGAACATCATGATTGATGGTAAAACTTTTGATTCTGTCCATTTGTATCTCCTTTTATCTCACTTCTTATTTTGCGTTCATCTGTTCCGCAAACTGTTCCAGATAGGTTTCAAATACCGTAAGTGCATCTTCCACCGGCTGCGGTGTACTCATGTCCACGCCTGCTGCTGCCAGCAGATCGATTGGATCCTTTGAACATCCGCCACACAGAAAGTTATTGACATAACGGTCAACCGCCGGCTTTCCTTCCTCAAGAATCTTCTTGGAAAAAGCCACTGCAGCAGAATATCCGGTTGCATACTGATAAACATAAAACGCTGTGTAAAAATGCGGAATACGCATCCACTCATAATCAATCTCCGGATCAATGACCATATCCGGTCCATAATATAATACATTCAGATCGTGATAAATCTGATTCAATGACTCCATCGTCAGGGATTCCCCTTCTGCAACCTTTGCATGTACAATCTGCTCAAATTCTGCAAACATTGTCTGACGGAACAGGGTCGTACGGAAAGCTTCCAGATAATGATTCAGTATATACGTCTTCTTCTGCGCATCTGTCTCCGTTTCCAGAAGATAATGATTTAGCAGAGACTCGTTACAGGTCGATGCAACCTCCGCCACAAAGATCAGATAATCCGCATACGTAATCGGCTGTGTCTTATTGGAATAATAAGAATGAATGGCATGCCCCATCTCATGTGCCAATGTAAATACACTCTCCAGATCATCCTGCTGGTTCAAAAGCACATATGGATGTGTGCCATATGCCGCCCACGAATATGCACCGCTTCTTTTGTTCTCATTCTCATATACATCGATCCATCCGTTGTCGAATCCTTCTTTGAGGATAGAAACGTATTCTTCTCCCATCGGTGCAAGTGCTTTTGCTACCGTCTCTTTTGCTTCTTCATAGGTATATTGCTGCTCTACATCTTTTACCAGAGGCACATAAAGATCATACATGTGCAGATGCTCCACACCGAGGATTTTCTTTCGAAGTGCCATATACCGATGCATGGCCGGAAGATGTCTGTGTACTGCCTCTATCAGATTGTCATATACCGACTCCGGAATATTTCCATTGCTCAAATGCATAGCACGCACACTCGGATACTTGCGCATTTTTGCATAAAAGCTCTCCTGTTTCAGATTACTGACAAAAATGGACGCAACCGTATTTCCCCATTTTGCATACGTGTTGTAAACCGCACGGAACACTTCTTTTCGAAGACTGCGATCCTTATCATTCATAAATTTAATGAAATTTCCATGTGTAATTGTAATCCGGTTACCTTCTACATCACGAACAGACGGGAATTTAATATCTGCATTATTGAACATCGAATAGATATTCTGCGGGCCTACGGCAATCTCCCCGACCTGTGCAAGAATATTTTCTTCTGCAGCAGATAATGTATGTTCTTTTTCGCGCTGGATCACTTCGATTTTGCGCCGGTACATTTCGAGCTTTGGTTCCTCTGTATAAAAGCGATTCAGATCATCCTCCGAAATTGCAAGGATTTCCGGTTCTGCAAAACTTATGGAAGATGCTGCTGCCACCCGGACAGAATCCGCCTTGGCCGCATATCCCTGATATTTTGCATCCGCAGTATCCTGATGATAGCTTTCATTCGCATACACATACACACGGGTCAGATGTTCATCCAACTCATCCATTTTTTCAAAATAGGAAAGCAAACGTTGAGCAGATGTTCCAAGTGTTCCTTTATATGCCGCAATCTCTTCTGCCAGTGCATATACCACGTCTACATCCTTCTCCCAGAGTTCGTCTGTGGCATACATATCTGTAAGTTTCCACTTGTACGCATCCGGAATATCCTGACGCTTGCGCAATGCCTTTTCTTCCATCTTCTTTCCTCACTCTCTAAACGATACAAGCAGGACCCGGATGGACCCTGCTTGCCATATAACATATTTTATTTCTTGATCAGAGTTCCCATTCCTCCGGAAATCTCTGCATCATCTTTATTTAATTTTGTGATCAGTACGGAACGGATTGCAGATTCCCCAATGAAATCAATTGCAGCCTCAATCTTTGGTGCCATCGTCCCTTCCTCAAACTGTCCTTCAGCGAGATATTTCTTTGCATCCGCAACAGAAAGAGTATCTAACTTTGTCTCGTCCTCCTTGCCAAAGTTCAGGCAGACTTTGTCCACACTGGTAAGAATGACAAGCATGTCTGCATCAAGTTTCTCTGCAAGCTTTCCTGCTGCAAGATCCTTCTCAATGACTGCACTCGCACCCTGTAATTTATTATTCTGGGCAAGTACCGGAATACCGCCGCCACCACAGGCGATCACTACCTGATCCGCATCTGAAAGTGCTGAAATTGCGTCAATCTCAACGATATCCATTGGCTTTGGAGCTGCGACAACTCTGCGGAATCCATCTGCGACTTCCACAACATGGTTGCCTTTTTTCTCTTCTTCCTCGGCCTCTTCCTTTGTCATCACACGTCCGATGACTTTTGTCGGATGATAAAAAGCCTCGTCATATGGATCAACAATTACCTGTGTCAATACAGTAGACACGGTCTTGTAAATGCCACGGTTCAATAATTCTGTACGGATTGCATTCTGTAAATCGTATCCGATATATCCCTGACTCATAGCAGAACATACAGAAGTCGGTGTCGCCGTATATTCCGGATAAAGGCGGCAGAATTCATTCATAGCAGTATGGATCATACCAACCTGTGGTCCATTACTGTGTGTGATAACCACCTGATAATCCTCACGGATAAAATCAGCCACTGCCTTTGCTGTACGTGCAGCAGCCTTCTGCTGCTCCGGTAATGTACTTCCTAACGCTTCATGTCCCAATGCAATTACAATTCTTTTTTTCTTCATATATCCTCCTTCTAGTCTTCTGCTTCAAGAAATAATTTTCGTGAAATAAAATTATAAGTTGTGACTAACATGGTAGATAATATTTTCGCCACAGCATAAAATATTCCAAATAATTCCACAGCAATCCACATGATCATCTGATTGAGTGCCAGTCCCACAAGACTCAATGCCACAAAAATCGCCATCTCCTGGAACTTGCTTAAATCATCCTTGCCGTTGAACACAAACCGCATACTCAGTATATAATTTACCACAACGGATACCGTAAATGATATTGCGGAGGATGTAAAATAATGAAGTCCCGTACGTTCTGTCAGCAATATCATAAGTCCATAATCAATGCAAAAGCAAAGCGTCCCGACCAATCCGAATTTACAAAACTGCAATAACAGTTTTTTCACTCTTTTCATCATTGACTCCTGCGAAAAATAGATTGTCCTTTCGGACAATCTATTATATCGCATTTTATGAAATTTGTCTATTAGTTGCCTGACTGAGCGTCAAAAGTAACTTCTACGGTCTTCTCCTTATAACCGTCACCTAATCTCTGGAATGTGACTTTTCCTTTATCGCCGGCCTTGTAGTAAGCTAAGTTTTCTTTCAGCTGTGACATGCTCGTTACTGTCTTTCCATCGATTGCGGTAATGATATCTCCCTGACGGATACCAGCCTTCTCTGCTGCGGAACCTTCTACTACCTGATATACATAGACACCTTCCGGCATGTTATATGCAGAAGCGATGTCAGAAGAGATGTCCTGTCCCTGGATTCCGAGGAACGCGCTCTGTGCCTGATCCACTTTTTCTTTTGTGATCAGCTGCTCAATAATTGGCATTGCATCGGACATTGGAATTGCATATCCAAATCCTTCAACACTTGTATCAGAATATTTTGCAGAGTTGATACCGATGACCTCACCCTGTGCATTCAATAATGCACCCCCACTGTTTCCAGGGTTGATTGCTGCATTGGTCTGAATCATGTTGTTGTTTACAATGGTCTCTCCAGTCTGCTCGTCCTGAACCGTTACGGTACGACCTAATGCACTGATAATTCCATTTGTGACAGACTGTCCATAACCAAGTGCATTACCGATGGCGATAACTCCCTGACCAACTTCAAGGCTGTCAGAGTCCTCAGAAATTGTTGCAACCTTAATTGCACTTAATGTGTCCGAATCGATACTCTTTAATGCAACTTTGACAACTGCAAGATCATCTGCAGAATCCGTTCCTTTTACTTCACAGCTTACCGTTTTGTCATTACAGAACTGTACCGTAAGCGATTCGGCATCCGCAACTACATGATTATTTGTTGCTATATAAAGATACTTGTCATCCTGCTTTATGATAATACCGGAACCACAGCTCTCACTGTCTTTTTCCTGAATGCCCCACATTGTCTGATAAGATACTTTTCCGGTGTTTGTAATTGCTACAATACTTGGCATCGCCTCTTTTGCAATCGCAGATACATCGGACAGGTCTGTCGCACTTCCGGTAGAGGTCTGCTGTACACTCTTGCCACTGTTGCTGTCACTCTTCTTAGCAGAAGATTCGGGAGAATCATTTCCAGCCTTTGCAGAGCTTTCAATTCCAAGTGCCTTGGTTCCGATATAGCTTGTTCCGGTAAAAGTACCGCCTGCTACCAGGCCAAAAATAACTGCAATGGCTGCACATTTACCAAGTGTTTTTCCAAACCCGCCACTCTTTTTAACTTTCTTTGGTTTCTTGCCCATACCGTTTGGCTGCTGGTATGGATTGTAGGCATTCTGTTGTCCGTTGTACGGGTTATATGCTGTGCCGTAAGCACTTCCCTGATTGGTGTTTGTTCCATACGCATTTCCCTGACTTGTGTTCGTGCCGTATGCACTGCCGGAATTTGTTCCGTATGCACTTCCTGTTGGTGTGCCTGTTGTGTTGTTCTGATTCATATTATTCTGGTTTGTATTATTTTCATTCATATTATTGTAATAGTTGTTATCCATAATGAAGAACTCCTTTCTTGTTTTCTAAGGAAAATTCTAACTGCATTCTGTGTTCAAATTGTGACAGAATTTTGTAAAAAGTGTTATAAATTTCAAAAAACAGTCTTAAATCGCAATTCCGTTCTTCTTTAATAATTCTCTTGCAGATTCAACAGAATCGGTTCCTGTCGCATTTTTCACCGGTGCAAACTCCTTTTCCCGCTCCACTTCAAATGCCAGACAATTGTCCATCATATAAACCATATCAAGGATCAGTGTCTCAAATTTGTATGCATTCGGTTCCTCCGGTTTCTGCATTTGTCCACTCTCATCCAGATAAGGAACTTTCTTTTCCACAATATGAAGCGGAAGCTTTGATTCTGCGATTGCATTCAGTTTATCCACACGGAACAGATAATTTAAGATCACGCCGAAACCATACAATAATGTTCCCTTCTCGTCCCTTGCCTCTGCCATCTCGTCCGTCAGTTCATAATATTCCACAATCGAAGGCTTTCCATTTTCAAGACACATTGCACCGACACGCTCATGTGGAGAAACTTTGCGCACAACTTTCGATCCGCATACACACCCGGAAAGAATCGTTGCACCGACAAATACCGGATCTGCAATTTTCTGCAATACATTGTCGACAGCAAATACATTGAGCCATTCCACACCCTTGTCACGGATATCCTGATCCAGTCCTGCACGAAGCAGTGACTTGTACCAGCCACCATTTCCATTTGGGGACATCGCCAGCGAATCTTCTGCCTCTCTTAATACATTGCCGTCAAAATCAACTGCCGGAACCATTTCCTGCACAAAGAACTTCACATAATCTTTGTTATACCCAAAATAATTATGTTCTTTGAAAAAAGCGCGCGTTTGCGCATCATTCTTATCACTTGTCATAATATAAAGCGGCACCCATGCACCGGCTTCATTTGTAACATTCATAAGATTTGCAATCAGCTGTTCAAAAATGTAAAGGGTACGATTCACACCAATATTGAACATTCCCTTTGCCTTATCAAATCCAAGACGTGTTCCCTGGCCTCCGGCGAGCAGGATTGCCCCAACCTTGCTTGCCCGGATTGCTTCAAGACCCACTCTGCGGAATTCATCTTCTCTCTGTTTAATCTCTGAAATTTCAGTCACACCAAGAGGTTCAAAAGTTCCTCTCTCCTGCTTTTTCTGATGGATCAGATCCAGATAGGACCAGTCCATCTCTTCCAGCTGATTTTCTAACTTCTGTGGTATGTCCTGACCAATTAATTTTCCCAGATACTTCTGATTGGTTTCTTCAATTTTCTTAACAATCTCTGTTTTCATAAATAACTTCCTCGCATTCCTAGTTTTGCATATTGATATTTTCAGGACTTTCGTACTAATTGAATCATTAAAAAATGGAAATAGACCAATCAACGATTGGCCTACTTCATTAATTATTTTACTGGTTCCCCTCTGTGCTTTTTTGAATCTTGTCCGTTCCGGTAGCACCTGCCGTCTCATTATAATCTGATGTATTGATCAATGCGGAATCTTTTGTGATTCCTGTCTGACTTACAATCGTCTCACTGATTGTCTGAACCGTCTGTGACGGTACATACGTATTATCATCGAACAAATACTTGTGAAGCTGCGCAACATTTGTCACAAGATCTGCCGGAATAACCGTATCACCTGTTGCAGAAAGTGTCTCTGTCGTAAGATTGAACGGGAATCCCGTCGTACTCTCAATCTTATAAGAAGTCACATCCTTTGCCAGTGACAAGATCTGTCCGATTGATAATGTTGTCGAAATATCATCCATTACGGAATTGCAAATACTTGTCAGTGTCGCAATATCTGCTTTCTTTGCTTTCTCTAAGATTGCCTGTAATACAATTCTCTGACGGGATGCACGCTTGAAGTCATCGCCTGCCAGCTTACGGATACGGGCATATGTGGTTGCCTGTGTTCCATCCAGATGGACCAGTCCATACTCGGTAACATCCGGCGTCATCTTTCCAGTCACCTTGTCCACATCCTTCTTGTACTTATTGATCTGCTGCATCTCACCCTGTGTGATCTCCAGATCCAGTCCTCCAAGATTGTCAATCACCTCAACCATAGCTGCCCAGTCAACGCAGACATATTCCTTGATATCCAAATCAAGATTGGAATTCAACATCTGTACAGCCTGCTTTGCGCCTCCATTGGCATATGCTGCATTTGCCTTGCGGTATAAACCACCGCCGATGCTCAAATAAGAATCTCGATAAACAGATACCAGCTTTACATCCTTTGTCTTGTTATTAATGCTTGCAATCATAATAACATCGGAGTTACCGCCTTCATACTTATTCTTGCTTCGGTTGTCCAGTCCGAACAGTGCTATGTTGGTATATCCTTCCAGTGATAACAACGTATCATCACTTAAGTCATCGTTGATTCCTGCTTCGGATTCGTCCATCTGCTCATAATCCACTTTGTTCATCATACTGACAAAATATGCTGCAAGCAATAAGATTGCAAGGAGCAGTATTTCAAAGATAAAAAGCACAATCTTTCTACTTTTCTTCTTCTTTCTTTTTTTACGTCTATTGTTTGCCATAATCCTAACCCTTTTGCCTATTATGTATATACAGCCAGGCGTCCGCGTAGCTGCCGCGCTCTTCCTCTGACATGGCCGTATATTTTTCCAGGTCAAGGTTGGTCAGCCGCATCTGTTCATTTCCGCACTGATGGCATTCTACATCCTTGCGTCGGCTCACCATTCGCATCCAGCCACACTGCGGACAAATGTATATTTTCATCATAATAACTACCGCTTATTCAAATTTTTTCAAAACCTCAGCTTTTAATTCTTCCAATGTCTTATCTGCTCCTTCCAGAGAAGTGCCTTTTACTCCGACATAGAATTTAATCTTTGGTTCTGTTCCAGATGGACGTACACAACACCACGCATCGTTTGAAAGTTCGAAATACAGTACGTTTGAAGATGGAAGTCCTGTTGCAGTCACTTCTCCTGTCTTCATATCTTTGCGTGTATCTGCTTTGTAATCACGCACTGCAAGTACATCAAAATCACCCAGTTTCTCCGGCGCATTGTTTCTTGCATGGTTCATGATCTCCTGAATCTGTGCTGCTCCGTCAATACCCTTTAAGGTCATGGTTGCGATACCTTCTCTGTAGTATCCGTATTTTTCATACATTTCAATCATGCCATCCCAAAGTGTCTTCCCCTGTGATTTGTAATAAGCTGCAACCTCACAGAGCATACATACCGCCGCAGGTGCATCTTTGTCTCTGGCATAGGTTCCAGGAAGACATCCGTAGCTTTCCTCAAAACCGAAGACATAATTCTTGTCTCCTGCCTTCTCATATTTGAGCATCTGCTCACCAATATATTTGAATCCGGTAAGTACTTCTACCAGTTCTACACCATATGCTGCCGCAATTGCTTTCGCCATATCAGTAGAAACAATAGACTCAACCAATACCGGGTTCTCCGGCATCGTTCCATTTGCATGTTTCTGACCCAGAATATATTCTGCAATCAGCATTGCGGACATATTTCCGGTAAATGTAACGTACTCTCCTGTCTTTGTATCTTTACAGTACACACCAAGACGATCTGCATCCGGGTCTGTGGCAAGTACAATATCTGCATCCTTTTCTTTTGCAAGTTTTAATGCAAGTTCCCATGCATCCGGGTTCTCCGGATTCGGGTATGGTGCAGTCGGGAAATGTCCGTCTGCTACTGCCTGCTGTGGCTCAATGTATACATTTTCAAATCCCATATCCTTCAGTACACGCTTAACTGGTTCAAGTCCTGTACCATGAAGTGGTGTGTATACGATCTTGATGTCTTTTGCCATCTGCTTAATGATTTCCGGATGAATGGACAGATTACGAAGCTGTGCAAAATACTTCTCATCCACATCATCTGAAATTACTTCATACAGACCAGCCTTGACTGCTTCTTCTTTCGCCATAGTCTTTACCATATCAAAAGAAGTCACCTTACCAACCTCATCCATAATACTGGTGTCGTGTGGTGGTGTTACCTGCGCACCGTCCTCCCAGTATACCTTGTATCCATTATACTCTCTCGGATTGTGGCTTGCTGTAATTACGATACCTGCAATACAGCCAAGTTCCCTTACTGCAAAAGAAAGTTCCGGAACTGGACGAAGGCTTTTGAAAACATAAGCCTTAATTCCATTTGCTGCAAGACACAATGCTGCTGCATCCGTAAATTCATCTGCCATCAGACGGGAATCATGGGCAATTGCAACTCCCTTATTCTGTCCGTTCTGTGACAGAATATAATTTGCAAGTCCCTGTGTTGCCTGGCGTACTGTGTATATATTCATACGATTGGTTCCTGCTCCGATCACACCACGAAGTCCGGCAGTACCAAACTCTAATGTGCGGTAGAAACGATCCTCAATTTCTTTTTCATCTCCGGCAATTGCCTTAAGCTCTGCCTTAGTTGCGTCATCAAAGTAGGCATCTGTGCACCACTTTTCATACTCTTTCTTATAATCCATAGACCAATTTTCCTCCTAAATTGTTCATTGTCGCACCTTAGCTATTCTAGCACACTATCCCTCATTTGGAAAGTTTTTACTTAAAATATTAGAATCTCTTAAGAATTTGTTCAGTTCCTGTTTTGCCGATTCGTAATCTTTGAAAAGAATTCCATGAATTCCGACTTCCTCTGCTCCATTCACATTTTCCTGCCGGTCATCAATAAATACGCTCTCTTCCGGTTCCAGCCAGTTCTCATCACAAAGGTAATTGTAAATAGCTGCATCCGGTTTCATCTTTTTAATTGTATAAGACATGACCACATCATCCATCAACGGCAGAAATGCGAGCTTATCCTTCGTCTGATTGTACATATTCTCTGCATAATTCGAAATAATGTACACATGATACCCTCTGGCTTTCAGATCCAGTATCCATTCCATGGCATACGGCATAAGTTCCACCGTCTCACCGACCGTCTGATGAATTTTCGTGATTTCCTCCGCATATTCCGGTGCCCCTGCAATAAATTTCTGTAACAGTTCCTCCGGAGTGCCAAGTCCCTGATCCGACTCATCCCACAGTTTGTTCTGAAACATTGCCTGGTTGATGGCCGCCTTCGCTTTTTCATCCAGTCCCAGTCTGTCCATATAGGCATCCGGCTCGTATGATACCAGTACTTTTCCAATATCGAATATAATATTACGAATCATTGTTCCAACTCCTTATCCACCAGCCATTCCTTACCGCCTTCTTTTTTGCCAAGGAAAATGGTCGGTTTTACTTTCTCTCCATGAAAATCCGATCCGGCAGTCTCCACCAGATGATACTTTTGCGCAAGCGCATGATACTCGCGGATCTGCTCCGGTGTATGCGTGCTGTAATAAGTCTCGATTCCGGACAGTCCAAGCGATGTGAGCTTACGAATTTCTTCTTCCATTGCCTCTCCGGTCTTCTTTAACGATACCGGATGCGCGAGAACGGCCACACCTCCAGCCTTTCGAATCATGGAAATCCCCCGCCTTGCCGACGGCTTCTTTCGTTCGATTTTTGAAAATTCTTCCGTTGCCAGATATTTGTCAAATGCCTCTTTCACACTCGAAACATAGCCTTTTTCAACCATTACACGGGCAAAATGCGGTCTTCCGATCACATCTGATCCGGCTTTTTCTGCCACTTCTTCCATCGTAACATCTACACCTTGATCCGCAAGAAATGTAATAATCTTCTCATTTCTTGTGCTGCGCTCCTGCACCATTTCCTCACAAAAAGCTTTCAGTTCCCGGTCATGTATATCAATTCCATAGCCAAGCATGTGCAGTTCATTTTCATGATCAATACTCAGCTCAATCCCCGGAATACAAATAATGCCACATTCTTTTGCTGTCCCCACGGCTTCTTCCACACCACCGATCGAGTCGTGATCCGTCAAAGCCATAATCGCAATACCTGCGTCTTTCACTTTTCGCACCAGTTCTGTCGGTGTGTACTGTCCATCCGATGCGGTCGAATGCATATGCATGTCAATTCTCATTGTCTGTCCTCCTGAAGTTGACACAAATCGTCTTGTTACCTGTCATAGCAGATGCATGATCGGTAACGATTACATTATACAGGAAATGTCAAGGGATACGCCAGTATAAAACACTTTTTCTGTTACAACTTTTTTCGAATGGGGTCTATATAATCATTTGAAATCAAAAGAAACCGACGGCTTTGGCTACACTTAACCTATACCATCGGTTCTTTCCTTACATCTCGCATTTTTTCATTTTCTCCTAACAATAAAGCTGAAATGTCTGATTTTCCTCCAGCTGCTGTCCCTTTAACTGCTCCTGCAGGATCTGCTCAAAAGAAGTACGTTTTGTCTTGTTTTGGCGTGGCTGCGGATGATTCGGTGAATCATATGCAATCTCCTGGGTTAAAGTTACTGGAAATACCTGATAAACACGTTCGATTCTTGCGGTAACGCACCTTCTTTCTGATTGATTTGTTTCCTTCTATTATATTTATCGGACAATTTTGTGTTTTCTTTAGTATTTATCAGATTTTTTACAAAAAATAGTGGAGCTTATTTGCTCCACTATCATACGCACCTTCTATTTTTTGGAATATAATGCAGGTACAATCTTATAATGTTCATAACTTGCAAATTCTGAATAAGATGAATTATAAACCCTAATTTGCTCGGTTTTAACATTACCAGCATCCAGACCATAAACGGTAATATCTTTCAATCCAATGACATTATTATCTGAATCATATAATAAGATAAACACGGTACCTCTTGCAGAAGAACTCTTGGTATTGTTTTTCAATTTAATAGAGAGTTCAATATAACCATCTCCACTTTCCTCAGTTACGGTGCTTTTTACCTTAGAATTAAGACTTGTATATTTAGTCAACGGTTCTCTGCCTGACTGTGTAAACTTTGCACTGCACTGTGATGCATCCACCTCAGTTCCATATGTAGAAATTGTTGTGTAAGAAGTCTTTCCTGGAAGGATATCAGAAACAATAATCTCCTTTTTCTGAACAACTGCTCCACTTGCATCACGCAATGTATATGTAAACTTGACATCTTCAAATGTGCTCTTCATATTGTTTTTAACACACATTAAAACTTTATCGCTTGCTAACTGTTTATAAGTCACCTTAAAATTCATCTTTTTTACCGTGACATTATATTTTGTAGTATCATATTTTGTTTTAATTGTTATTGTAGATTTTCCTGTTTTCTTTGCTTTAATGTTTGCATAATAATCCTTCTTTTTATCTTTCGATATGGAAATAACTGATTTTTTCGAAGAGGATACACTTTTTACTGTATAATAATTTGTGTACTGAAATTCTTCTCCCTTGTAAAGTACGAGAGACTTTGTAGCTGCTTCTGCCGTCACTGGAGGAATGATGGTAATCAGCATTGCGAGTGCGAGACATGCACATAATAATTTTTTCATAACCTTGTTCATAGAAATAAATTCTCCTTTCACTTGTTGACACGGACTTTACAATCGTAAGTCTTTGTGCCGATTTTCATGATAACAGTTGTGACGCCGGCACCTTTTGCGGTTACCTTGCCACTTTTTGTTACTGTTGCAACCTTTTTGTTTGTGCTGCTCCATGTAACTGTCTTTGTGTTTCCAAGAGCTTTGAACTTTCCTTTTCCTCCCACAGATAACGTCATGGTGCTCTTGTTTATAGCAACGCCCAATCCAGTCGTCGTGTAATTCTTGTCCACACCGGATGCCGATTCGATGGTTGATGCAGTGTATGTCTTTCCTGCAATGGCCACAGAATTTTCCATGTGCTTCTTCCCCATTACTACTTTGACTTTCAGGCCGTAATGCTCCAGAATATTTTTGTATGCATTCGCATATCCGGTATAGTTGGAAACGCCGGTCTCCAAAGCTGTCTTCGACGATACCGAAGTACCGGTTGGTTCGATATTCGCCCTGACCCATTTATTGGCGGCAACTACTTTCTCATAATCACTGAGATCTGATGTGACATAATTGTCCCACACAATCTGTAACACATTTCCAGAAGTCCGGCTCACCACCTTAAATGGATAGGTATATGTCCTTCCATTGATTTTTGCAGTAATTTTTGTATTACCGGCTTTTTGGGCGGTAACTGTTCCATTTTTGCTTACGGTGGCAACTTTCTTGTTCGAACTTGCCCAGGTAATTGTTTTGGAATTGTTGCATACACGAATTTGTTTCTTTTCTCCCACAAACATATTCATTCCACCAGCATGAATGGATAATGCTGTAGAATTTGAATAATTGATACCATTGGCAATCGCATATTTCTCTGCTGCGGATCCGTATGGTGCCACGATCGTAAGTTTTGTGGTATCACACCCCTGAAAAGCATTCTGTCCAATCGATTTCACACTTGCTGGTATCTCTATACGGTATAACTGCGTCTGTCCCTTGAAGGCTTCTTTTTCGATAGTTGTATAACCGGATGGCAGCTTAACAGTTGTCAGTTTTGTCATGATCAACTGACTGAAATTACTGCTTACAGCGGTGACAGTATAGTTGTTGCATTTGGACGGAAAAGTGACATCCGTTTTCTGACCTCCATACATATAGATACTGCAACTGCTTTTTTTCGTAGCACTCTTGGAAAGTGCATAATAAAATCCACTTTTTTTATCTACCGCATATTTTGTTCCATCGGTATCCTGCACAAACGTGACTGCATATGTCTCCACAGGCTTTGTTATCGTACCAGTAAGAATCATTCCTGCAGTCAGTGTCAGAATTCCACATTTACGTAACCAATTCCGGATACTGTTTTTTCTAGTATTCACAAATTGTCTCCTAATCCAGTTTAAATGTCTCCATATTCTTTTCCAAAATATCTGCGATACGCCGAAGTTCCTGCGCATTTCCGCTGATCTGCTGCATTACTCCACCAATTTCCATAACGACAGCATTGGTTTCTTCAGTGCTTGCAGCATTTTCCTGTGCAATCGCAGAAAGATTCTGTACGGTATCTACAATATTTTCTCTTGCATGATCCAGCTGTCTGGTATGCTCACTGATTGTCTCCATACCGGAAATAGACTGGTCAATCCCCTGATTTACTGAGCCAAATACCTGCTTGGTCTGCTCGACCTTTTCACTCTGCTGATGCATAACTTCGCGAACTTCTTCCATCGTATGCACTGCATTCTCAGAGTCCGTCAGCAACATATGTATAATATCATCAATCTTCTTTGTCGATGCATTCGACTGTTCCGCAAGTTTCTGAATCTGGGATGCGACAACCGCAAAACCTTTTCCCGCATCACCTGCTCTGGCTGCTTCGATGGAAGCATTTAAGGATAGCAGGTTTGTCTCTTCCGCAATTGATGCAATTAATTCTGTGACATCCTTGATTTTTAATGCAGATTCGTTGGTTGTATGCGTCTGCTGATAAATCACTTCAATGGATTCGATTGCTTTCTCATTGATATGGTTGAGTTCCTCAAGAGCATCTCTTGCAGAAGCACTGGCATTGCTCATCTCCACCGCTGCACTGTTCAGATTTTCCACCTGTGTGCTCGTATTTTCAATCATCGTGCCCATCATCACAACATCCTCTGTGGCTCGCTGTGTTTCGGTTGCCTGATTGGTTGCACCTGTAGCAATCTCATTCACCGCGGTCTCTACGCTGTCTACATTTCCGGATGTCGTTGTGGCATTTTCTTCCAGCTGACCAGACGCCTGATGAATGTTTGCACTCTGTGCACGGATTTGCTGAACCATAGAGCGCAAAGCCTGTTTCATATGTAAAACAGCATGTGCAATCGCCCCTGTTTCACCTTTGTTCTTATCCAATGCAATCAGTTCCGGGTCTTCTGTCAGGTCAAACCCTGCAATACGGTCCACGGCTGATGTCATGCGAATCAGCGGACGCGTCATACGTCTTGCACAGATCCATGCGACAAATACGCCAAGGAGCAAAACAACCACCGCTGTACCAATACCTCTTGCCTGCAGATTATTTGCAGCTTTCAGCAAATCGGTATCATCCGCTGTCATCACAAAAATAAACCCATTCTTACTTGTATAACATGCGGCATATTTCTGCTTTCCATCAAATGTATATACCGTTATCTCCGGATCAGGGATTTTTCCCTTCTCTACTTCTGCTACAATCTTTTTCACTGCTTCATTTTCCACCGGCTGACCAATTTTTTCAGCGGTTGGATGATACAGCATTGTTCCATCTGTGGATACGATGTAACCATAAGATGAATCAATTCCTTCTAATTGTGCTTTCTCCACAATTCCTTGCATAGTATGGACATGTTCTAACATTTTATTGTCAACCCTCGTCAATGTTTCGTCCAATTCCGAGCCATATGATAATGTCAGATCCAACAGGTAATTGGAATAAATTTGTCGGATATTCGACCTGATTCCCGGCATAATCATAAGTGTGTACATTACAACGACAGCCGCTGCAACTGCAACAACAACCAACATAAAACTGGTCTTCATGGAATGCCAGAAAGATACGGATGATTTTTTTCTTTCGTTCATAATACACTCGCCCCCTTATGAATATATTATAACCTAAAAAGTCAGGAGACTCAATAAGACTTTTGTCCTGCTTTACTTCTTGCTTTTTGCCTTTTTCTTCTTAATATCGCTTTTTACGTTGCCCTTTAAAACCAGTAACTTCTGCATTCCTTTTGTAACGTTCAGCTTATTTTTTGTCACTGTTATTTTCTTCTTGGATGCCGTATCAATAAGAATCGGGTTTCGTCCACAACTACTTATCTTATTTCCTTTAATAGAGAATGCATTTGAATTTGAATGAATATAAATTCCTTCCTGCGAAATTGCTTTTATGGAATTTTTGCTTATCATCTCTTTTATGGTAGCACTCTGCTCAATGCAAATTCCTTTACCCTTTGTATTAGTTATTGTATTGCTCTTTATTCCTTTTACGCAACTGTATAATTTTACCTGAATTCCATGTTTTTTATTTTTGTTGATATGGTTTGAGGCAATATCTCCGGCAACAGAACTGCCTTCATACAAAGCAATTGCATAATTTCCGTTACTTGTAAGAGTATTCGATGTAATTCCATCTGCTTTTGAATATTCTGTCAGGAAAATTCCATTCATTTTAGAATTTGTAATTTTGTTTTTTGATATTTTGCCTGTAATTTTGCTTTCATCATATACAATAATTCCGTGCCAGTTAGCTGAAGTTATTGTGTTTCCTGTAATATTCTTTATGGCACTCAGATTTCCTACGGCAATTCCATTGTCATCGGTGTTCGATATTACATTTTTCTCAATATTTCCGCTAACTTTACTTTCTCCATAAACGTAAATGCCATAAACATTGCTGTTGGAAATATGATTCTTTGTAATATGTTTTGCTACAGAACCATCTTCTAATTTAATTCCATGTTCTGTCGCATCCTTTATTGTGTTATTTTCAATGGTTATGTTTTTGCTCTCTGTATCCACAGCAATCCCATCATCACAGGAATCTTCATTATCATTTGTTATCTTGTTGCTCGAAATTACACTGTTTTGCACATCTGAAAAATGAATACCTATTCCCGATGTATGAATTGTATTTCCTGTTACTTTTATGTTACTAATACAATAATTATTTTGTGGAATATAATCTGCCGAGCCATGACCGGTTGCCTGAAAATCTTCATCCAGATTAAAACCAAAAACACGAATGCCAACATACTCATCTGCATATAAATCAGAGTCCAGAGAAATACTGTTATTGGAAATTACCGTATCTGCATTTGCATTTGGAGTTCCTTCAAATTTCTGTTTTCCATCATAGATTGTTGTATAAATTGCCTTTAATTCTTCCCAGTCCTCATCCAGCTGTGGACGGAAAGACTCAAATAAAATACCTGCCCCACAGTCAGAAATTTTATTATTACTGATTTTACAATGCGTGTAATTTAAAGCAACGATACACTCTCCATTGACATTTTTAAAGGTATTATTGATAATCTGAATATTTGTATGATACTGTCCGATCAGCATGTTGTGTGTGCCAAGACCTCTTGGAACATTTTGAAATGTACATCCATTGATTACAACATTTTTCATTGGTGTTCCGTCAAGAATCACACCACTGAATACATATTGGGAAGTTGGCATATCCAATTGTAATGCCTCTTTCTTTCCTCCCTTTCCGGTATCATGCATATCTTTAAACACACAGTTTTTCACTGTAAATCCATCAATAGCCGCAACTTCCATCTGGTGGCTGCAGCCTCCCTGTCGAAAAGTGCAGCCTTCAAATTTAATATTAGAGCCATGTGCCATTCTTACAAGAGAGGATTTGCTTGCATTGTTGCCTGTCCAGGTTCCTCCCAGAATGGTTATATTTTTTACTGTTCCATAGCCGCCCATAACACTCTCATTTTTATTATAGCTTGGTTTACCAAGCATGAGCATATTTCCAGACTCTTTTATACACTGAAATTTTACATCTGTGACATCCAGAGTCGTGTTTCCATAAATATGAAGTGTTCCATTCAATTTATAACTTCCCGCTGGAACCTTTACTGTATAAATGCGGTCATCCCGATAATTTTCATGTGCATAAGCAAGTGCCGCATCAATTGATGTAAATGCTTTTGAAGTATCACTTATGTTCACATAAATGGTGTCTCCGCTTACCCGGTAAAGACTTTCTGCATATACTTTTTGATCATCTGTTTTTACAATCAATGCCAAAAGTACGACTGCAAAAGCAATCATTACTTTTGATATTATTTTATTTCCTGTTTTCATAATAACTTCACTTTTCCATCCAATACCACAATTTTCTTTTTATTTTTTCCTGCCTGCAGTTTGTTCCCCTTCACAATCATTTTCTTCTTTGATGTTGTGTTGATAAAGATTGGATAATCCTTACATCCTTTTACCGTATTCTTCAAAATAGTTTTCACGAAGCATTTCTTAGATACAGAAATCCCATGTCCTTTTGTATTACTTATCACATTGGCAGAGATTTCTCCGGTTACCTGCGAACCCTCATATAAACCAATTCCAAATGATCCAGCACCTTTGATCGTATTTTTTGTAATTTTCTTTACGATGCTTTCATCTTTCATAAAAATACCATATCGACCCGCATCCAAAATCTTATTACGTTTGATTATCAGATTTTTGCTGCCAAATTCTACAAATATTCCATCTTTTTGTGATTTTTTATTTGTGTTTGTAATGGTATTTTCCTCCACATTTGCATTGGAAACATGAAGTAAATGAATGCCATGTCCAGTTGTTCTTATCACATTCTTCTTAATTGTAACTCCATCTACACAATAATCTCCTTTTGGAATCACATCCTTAGAACCGATTCCGGTTGCCTTGGTATTTTTTTTCAGTTCATATCCATACACTTTTATGCCAACCTCTTCATCTGGATGTTTTTTGGTGGAAAGTGAAATGGTGTTATTTGAAATTGTCACGTTTGCTTTGTTATTGACGGATTTATTTATCTTTTGTTTTCCATCGTAAATTGTTGCATAGACAGCTTTTACATTTGGTTTGAAATTCTGAAACAAAATGCCTGCGCCACAATTTTTAATTGTATTTCCCGTGATCTTGCAATTTCTATAATTAAGTCCTACAATACATTCGCCATCCACATTCTCGAATGTATTATTGGTAATGTTCATATTCTCGTGATAAACACCAACCAGCATGCTGTGTGTACCAAGCCCGCGCAATACATTTTTAAAGGTACATCCCGTGACCGTAACATTTTTCATAGGTGTTCCATCTAATTCTACACTCTTGAATACATACTGTGAACATGGAATATCAATTTGTAATGCCTCCTGCTTTTCCTGTGTGCCATTTCCTTTTGCATCACGAAATACACAGTTTTTCACAACAAATCCATCGATTGATGCGACTTCCATCTGATGTGCACAGCCACCTCCGACAAATGTACATCCGTCAAATGTAATATTTTTTGCATGTGCCATACGTATCATGGAAGATGTATTTCCATTATTTCCAATAAATGTACCTCCAGATACCTCACTGTTGCCCTCTGTTTCATCTCCATATCCCTTTGTATCATGCGACCAATCCAAAACGAGCATATTACCAGTATGCGCCTGACTGACAAGTGTAACATCTTTCAAATCCAATTTCACATAACTGCCCAATGGGATCGTCGATTCCAGATCATAAGTTCCTGCCGGTACTTTAATGGTATATTTTGTTGTCTCGTCTGCACGTTCTGCCACATAAGCCCCAGCCTCTCCAATGCATGTGGCAATACCATACTCTCTTATCATATCCGGCTTGAGCTGCAATACATTTCCATTTACTTCATACTTCTTTTCCCATGCGGCATATACAGTCTCTGTACCAAATCCGGCCGGAATGGATACGTTTGTCACCATCATGCCAAATATTGCTGCTCCTATCAGAATCTTTCCGCAAAATGCTTTACCATTTTTCATATTTTATATACCTTCTTTCCACTTCGGGATATCAAACTATTTCCATACTGCAACCATAACCATTTTGCATTCTCTTTTCACCGTCCATACCGGCAGTACTTCCTCATCTGCAAATAAATACGGTTCTACGATGGTTCCCTCTGCAAGGTCTCCTTTTCCATGATATAGATGATCTTTGCAGTACCATAATTGTTTGCCATCCACCTGCATACGCATCTTCCATCCTGCAAATTTTTTCCCTTCCAGTCTGAATCCGCATTTTCGAAGAGCTCTTTTGCCATCATTTATCCACAGGCTCTGATCCTTTAACTCATAATTTCCACTTGGCAGATGTTCCACATTTTCCGCCACTTCCTCTGGATACAGATTCTGTACCTCCTTGCTTCCGCTGTTGTAATATACATAAAAGAGGTCATGACCCATTCGTTCTGAATTTTCATTAAGCATTTCTTCTGTAATAAAATCCGTGCATAATGTATTTACCCCAGAATCAAGTAATTTTTGTGCCACTGCAAGGTCCTTATTGACGGTATAACACATCACATACAATCCAGCATTACGGATTTTTCGGACATATTCCGGTTTTGCCAAATTCATGCGCAATGCAAGAACACAAATTCCATGGTCCAGACAATACGTAATAATCGCATCGAGATCATGAATATTTTTTCCTACAAGATATTGATAATGGACAAATGGATATACTTTATGAATATCTTCAAACATCTGACGGCTATATGCCTGTATCAGCAAACGATCCAGTACTGGTTTATCATATTCAAAGTCTTCCAGCATAGACAATGTACGTTCCTGTATTTCCGTGCCGGCTATATTATGAAAATCAATTTCATACGTATACGTATTGTCTCTTTTTTTGATCTGTTGATAAAATTCTTTTGCATCCATAATTGCATTTCCATGCACTTTCATTCCCATAATACGCTTGTATGTCATATCTGCAAAATCCGGCTGATAGTCAAGCCCTGTGTGTTTACAATTTGCTTTTGTCCATCCATGACAAAGAACAAGACGCTTATCCTTTGTGTATGACAAATCTACTTCAAAATACCGATATCCATTCTGTATGCCATTGTCGAAAGCCGCCTCTGTATTATGATAGGTCTTTCCATCCATTCCACCAAACGCATGTGCCATCAGTGTATTCGAAAACATCTCATATCCACAATCACAACGGATTCCATTTACTGTTTCCCACTGCGCCACTAACACAACCACACTACATGTAGAATCAACAAACAACAAATCCGTTTGTTCATTTTCCACCCACAATTTCTTTTGTGGCATAGATGCCTCTGTCAGATGCCATTTTTCATCAATGCAATACCAGCTCCATCCATCTGCATCCCTGCGTCTTGCATAAAATCCAATGCATTTTGCCTGATCCCATGAAAATTCATTTTCTACTTTTGGAAATTCTTCACCATCAAATTCATAAATTGCCGTCTGGTCATAACTTCCTCCTATAGCCTCGCATGCATTCTTATAATGCTGACTGGTTGCTCCATTTCCCACATATACAACCGCCTTTTTCCCATTTTCCGCCTGTTCTCCCAATAAATATGGATGTGTGGAAGCTGTTTTAGGTACTTTATATTGAATTTTACGTTTTATCTTTTTCCAAAATAACATTTGTACTATTTTCCTCTATGCAATAAACCTTTTACCATTTTTTTCATTTTTCCAGATACCGACTGTTTTACTACCTTTTCCACAGGCTCCGGTTTCATCAGATCGTATTTGTCCGATTTTGCCATCGCATCATATTTTTTGCTTTCCAATTCCTTTGCATATTCCATAATTGCATCTGTGATACGTTTGCAATTGTCTGTATCGGAAAATGCGAAGAATTCATCTGCACGTTTCCGGTAAAACGGATCCATCGAACAATCTTTTTCCATATATGCACATATTTGTGAAACAAGCTCCTCATGATTGTCTATCATAGGACCAAATCCCATAGTTGCATATTGGAAGGCAATGCTCTCTGTATAATGTGGCGGAAGAGATGCAGGATGATAATATAAAACCGGCTTTCTCATATATGCAAAATCAAACTGTACTCCAGAATAATCCGTAATCATAAGGCTTGATTCTGTCAATACTTTTTCATAGCTCATGTCACCGGCAGCCGCAACAATATCCACATATTCGTTTTTATCAAAATCATCAATCTGTGCACTCAGTGTTGGATGTATCAAATACATAATTCTATAATTATGTTTCTTCGCACAGACAATCAATCGCTCGTCATTGATCAGATTGTTATATATTTTAAAATATTCTGTGTCCTTAAAGAAATTATTCTTTGCGCGGACATTACCGGATGATCCGGCATTTACCAGATTTCTGCGCCAGGTTGGTGTTATGAGAATCTGACGTTTATCTTTGCTTACCAGGCCATCATAACGTGCCAGGCCTGTCAGACGCACTTCCTTACGTGTATATCCATAGGACGGCTGAAGAATATTTTTGATTTCATTCTTTGAAGCACAGCAATACAATTTTGTATTGTCACATACAATGTTCTGCCAGATTGCAATATCCTGTACCGTCAGTCCATGCTGGATGCAAACGATCTCGGCATTATATAGATTTTTGAGATATCGTTTTTCACCCTCTGTTGTAAATCCGCATCCGGACATGGTATTTGTATGTGTTGCAAGAATCAACTGGGCCTGCAGCACTTTTAATTTGGCTTCCTTCGTTCCATGGATCAGAACGTGATCGTCTTCTTTCAGTCTCTGATAATCTGCTGATGTCTCTGTTAAAAGATAATAAATATCTACATCCGGACAATTTTGTCTGACATAATGGAATAAATACTCACCATTGTCTCCTCCCTTATATAACTTATCATAAGTAATCCAGATTGGTTTCTGTGACAAATTGGCTTTTTCTTTCCAATACACTCTACGCATTTCGATTAAGTCCACACGTTCCTGCGGTGTGAGTGAACGATCAAGTTTAATTGCCCTGCAATAATTCTGTTCCACACTCATCAATTCTGTCTGCGTGCATTTTTCTACAATAAAACGCTGTTTGGCCGGTTGATACTGCAGAATCCGGTTTCCTCCAAAATGCCAGTAATTTTCGCTGCAGCATGCGGTCAGACGTGCCGCCGGCTTTTTAGCAAAATTACAAATCAGATTACAGGATTCCTCTCCAAGCTTTACCTGGAAGCGAAACTGCTGATATTCGCGTCCTTTCATGATTGGAATAACTGCCCTGCAGATAGCCGGATTGCCGATTTTCCGTCCAAAACAGATCTTCTCATTATATATCTGTGTTTCATTTACGGTTCCATTTGTCACGGTAATCTCCGGATGCAATTGTTCTGTAATAATCTCCGGAAGCATCCCCAATGACAAATCAAACGTCAGTTTGTCTTCTTCATAATCAATAACATAAACCGTTGCTTTGCAGGTATTAAAATTGTAAAGTACATAACGACTGTTCTGTCCATTCTGATCTGTCACACGCAAAAAAACAGTTCCATCGACAACAGAAAGTTTATAGGAATCATTGTTAAGAAGAATTTTTGCCTCCATAAATTTCCAAAGAAGCCATGATGCATATTTCTGATTTTTTAATTTGTATTGCAGCAATAGTGTCTCGAAGCTCAGCAAACTGCATAACTCGTAAGCTGCATCTCTGAATTCATTGATTTCTGCTTCTGAAAGCACTTCGTTATCTGCCGCTCCCACATTATAAGAGAAACGAATATATGTCAGATACAAAAAAACAGCTTCCATCGCATATGTAAGAGTGTTTTTTTCTTTTCGCTCCAACAGAAAAGGAATATAGCATTCCCTTATTGTTTTTGTATACCATTCCTTGTGATGCTGTGCCCCAAATAATCCTTTTGCATCTTCTAACGGATGAAAATATCGAATGGATGGACCATTTTTACAATTGTATTTTTCAATCTTCTCGAGCAGTTCCACACAGAATAAGGTTCTGCATTCTACCGGAAAATCCTCACAAAATGACATTTTCCCCAATACAGATTTTCGTATAAAGTATGAGTATAAACACAAATTTACGCCCATCGTGTTTTCAGACACATCGCGCACTCCGTTCGTTCCCGGATAAATCTTATATACATTCTCATTTCCATCCGGACGTACATAAATCGGTTTTATGCACACACATTTCTTTTCCTCATCTGCAATCTCATCATTTTCAAGGATCTCGCACAAATGCCAGATTGCTTTCGGTGAATATATACTGTCGATATCAACAAATGCAACATATTCGCCCTTTATTTTATTCATTGCCAGATTATAGCATTGCGCAATTGTCTCTCCCTTGCAAAGCACATAATCAATTGTCAATTGTTCATTCTGATTTTGACGGAAACGTTCGGCTGCTCCCTCTTCTCCAACCGAATCCACAACAATACATTGTATCTGTGGAATTTCTTTAAACTTTCCCTTTGTTTTTTCCTCCGAAAAAATTTCCTGTTTTTTGAGGCTGTTTATCAAATCAAGCTCTGCATACTCCTGCCCTGTGTATGCAACAATCGTAAGTGTCTTCATGCTTGCTTGCTTCCTTTCCTGTGATGTAATAAATAATCTGCTCCAAATACCAGATATGCCAATAGAAATGTGCCCACCACAATTCCTGCAATCTGTTTCTTTGCCGGCCATTCTTTTCCAAATTCGCAGATGAAATAAATGGGTGTCAATTGTGCCAGATATAATGGAAGACTCAATTTTCCCAAATGATAACATAATGAATTGTTAAAAATGAAACTGCCGGCTCCTACACCGGAAAAAGCTAAAACTACCAATGCAAAGATTGCAAATAATTCTATCACTTCCCAGTCCGAAGGAAATGTTCCAACTTCATAAATCATTACACATAAAAATAAAATGAATTCTAAAATTGCAAGACCAATCCTCTGTCCGTATGTAAATGTCTGTTTTGAAATATATTGTGCAATTTCAAATCCGGTTGTTCCCAATGCAATCTCACTTACTGCACGCAATACACTCTTATAACATACAACCGTCCACTCCGATACCCCTGTGATTCTTCCGGTTGTTGCAATGCAGGCTCCCAGTATCAATACTGCAATGAGCGGTGCCAGATAATGCGTAAAAAACTCATAATATTTTCTACATAGTGGATATAAAACCGCCATAGCAATCAGCATACATGAAATATACCAGGTGATATGATTTGGACTGCACAGATTTATCCCACTCATTTGAATCAGGAAAAAGCTCGGAATGCTTTCCACTGCTTTTCCCATCACTTCCATGTAATTCATATGGTTTGCCAATATATAAGCAATAAATGCCAGTATAAAGGTCATGACATGCATTGGAAAAATCGATGTGATTTTTCTTTTTAGAAAACCAAGCGATTCCTTTGCAAGAGTTTCTTGTAGTTCTGTTTGCATCCTGATTTTTTTTGATATTGATTTTGCCATCAAAAATCCAGACACAAGAAAGAAAAACTCTACGCCCATCGAGCCATGACAAAACAGGCTCAAATGATATCCTTTCTCCAATGACGGTTCTCCCAGAACATATTTTTCGCAATGAAACAAAAGTACTGCCATACAAAAAATAAATCTCAACAATTCAATTTTTCCATTTCTTTGGGATGTTTTCTTTACATTCCCAGCTGACATAATATTGCCTCCCATATTTCTTATTGCTGCACGGTTGCACCATTTTGTATATCTGTATCTGGCATTTCAAGATCACTGTCTGTCAAAGTCACACCATCTACCACTTTATTAATCAACAATTCCGCATATTTTACCTGATTTTCATTCGGATACATAACATAGCTTCTCTTTGTAGGCATGGAATAAGTCGTCGATGACCCGCCTTTTCCTGTCACGGCAAATGATTTCACATTCCAGGATGCAAGGTCGGAAAGCTGCATCTTAACAAGTGCTGAAATTTCTTCTGAATTAATACTCGTTGTAAACATTCCTGACATACTGTCCATAATGGATGAATAATTTGTCAGAACCGTTGTTCCAGATGAAACTTTATGAATAATGGCTTCTATTGCCTGCATCTGATGGCGTCCTCTGGAATTGTCTCCATCTGCGAAAGCTTTTCTCTCACGCACATAGGACAATGCCACCGTACCATTCAGCTGGTTTGTTCCCTGATTAATGTAAAATCCACCTTCGCTTGTGCGAAATGCTTTTTCTGATTCAATTGTGATTCCACCAATTGCATCTACAAGTGTTTTAAATCCATTAAAATTAATCTGTGCATAATAATCGACATGCTCACCATACAAATTTCCAAGTGTTTTCATAGAGCAGTCAATTCCGTAGATTCCACAATGTGTAAGTTTGTCTTTTGCTCCTATTGCTGCGGCTGTATCCACATAATAATCTCTTGGCGTATTGATCATAAGAACCTGTTTAGTTTCCGGATTGACCACAACCAGAATATTTACATCGCTGCGGCTGGTTGCCAATGTCAGGTTTCTGGTATCGGAACCACTGATATATACAACAAACGGATCTTTGGTAATATCTTTTTCCTGCGTTGTTGTATCTTTTTGTATAACAGTTTCTTCTTCGTGTTCATACAAAGTTTTAGTTCTCTGAGAAAAAGTATCATATCCATCCTGCGCTTCGACAACATCTACATAGGCTTCATTCATGAGCATTGCATCCACAGTTCCGCTATACAATGCTTTAACCATATCCAGTACATTGTCGTATACGATCGTCTCAATCTGTGTTCCGGTTGCCTTATTAATTTCCTCAATTGCTTTCTGTGTATGCCCGGCATCATATTTTTCTGTAATTGCAAATATATAATCTTTTGCATCCTCTACCGTTTCTGCCGGATCATCTTTCATAACATACGCAGAAACCGTATCTGTAGTAACAACATTGTCTGTAATATCATCTATGGTTCCCTTAGTTTCTGTAATCATTACAGATCCCCAGATACATACAGTCAGTACACATGCTGCCAGAATACTTCCTATGGTTCGCTTTACATACAGTACTGTTTTTTTCTTTCGCTTTTTCTTCATTCCGGAATAATACAGGTAATATACAATTGTAAGAAGCCAGAATAATACCAAACCTGCTAATACAACATACATCGTCGGTAAGAGATTCAGCCATATAACCACACCTACCAACACTCCACTTGCCAGTAATTGTAGAAGCAGGATAATTCCCGCTATGATCTTCCACTTACTTTTCTTTTTTTCTTTTGTCATCTCCATCTACCCCAGTTTCCTCTCGTACAAACAACGATATCCAGACTGTATAAACAGTCTGGATCATCATCAAAAATATTTCTTATACAATTTACTGCATCCAGCGAATCATTCGCTTATATGCATCCACCAGTCCGATCTCCGGTTTCCATCCAAGTGCACGCATTTTTGAAGCGTCTAACCACATTTTGACAGCTGGCGCGTAGCCTAAAGATGCGCTATCCTCCGGGATATCAATGACAACTTCGATTTTATTATCTGCAATCTCTCTGGCTACAAGTTCTGCCATGTTCCGGATTGTAATATGACTGTCCTCATTCGCAATATTGTAAGATTCTCCAGCCGTTCCCTTGACAAGAAGCATCAAAATGGCCCGGATGGCATCTGCTGTATAAACATAATTTCCTTCAGACTCTCCGGTTGTATGCAATACAATATTTTCACCCCTCATAGCACTCTTTGCAAACTGTGCAAACACACGATTCTCCGTCGGAAGAATGCCTGCACCAAATGTCTGTGCCAGTCTTGCACTCACAACATTCACACCATATTGCGCTGCATATGCCGTACAAAGACACTCGCACATTCTTTTTCCTTCCGGATAACAGCTGCGGACTGTTTCTATATCCACATATCCTAAATCTTTCTCAGCTGTTTTTCCATCAGTCTTCGGCTGTCCATAAATTTCCATGGAAGAAATGTATATGAATGCTTCTGTCTTTTTTTCTACTGCAAACTGTAACATTTTCTCTGTTCCATCAATCGCTGTACGAATTGTACCAACGGGATCTGTAACCATGACTTTAGAAGCAGTTACTGCCGCAGCGTGAATGATATAATCGCATGCTCCCTCATAATGAATTCCATCTTTTGCAAGATCCGCTACAATATAAGAAAGGTCGTCTGTCTTAACTTCTTCGTAAATCCGATCTGCCTTCTCAACATTACGGACAACGGCAAGAACTTTTGCGTTTAAATCACAATTTTTGTTTGCATACAGCAAAAACTTGACAAGCAAAGAACCTACCAGTCCTGTTGCTCCTGTAACTAAAAATGTCTTATTTTTTAATTTGTCAAATGGAATATTACTCTGTACAATTGCCTGAAAATCTTCAACTAATACGTCCTTCATATGTGGCTCTATCTCCTAATCTCCCAAACCATAAATTTGAGCTTCTTCTTTCGCATCTAATAAAGCTCTCATTGTATAGAAATCATCTGGTGTTGTAATCTTAATATTCTCCTGTGGACCTTCGATCAGATACAGTTTCTTTCCGTAATACTGCATCATAGAGCAGGAATCAATGAAATCATATTTATTCTCTGCCATTGCTTTGCGATGAGCTCCAATGATTTCATCCAGATAAAAGCTCTGAGGTGCACGGGCAAGTCTTGTATCCTCGCGGCTTGGAATATCTCCAATGGAATTATCTTCTGCAACGACAAGCACAGTCTCTTTGACTTTCACGCAGGTAATGGAAGATCCATGTTTTCTGACAGACTCAATATTATCTGTAATTGTCTTCTCGTTAATCAATGGACGTACACCATCGTGAATTAAAACAATTGACTTTTCTCCCTGTGCAATATCTTCTGCTGCTTTCAAACCATTGTAAATAGACTCCTGTCCGGATGCTCCGCCCGGTACAATCTTTTTTACTTTTTTGATATTGAATTTTTCAAGAAGTTCCTGCAGATAAGGAATCCAGTCTTCCAGACATGCTACCGCAATGGCATCAATTTCCGGATGATTTTCAAATAATTCCAGCGTATGGATAATGATTGGCTTTCCATATACATCAATAAACTGTTTTGGCTTTACCCGGCTGTTCATACGTTTGCCGACGCCTCCGGCAAAAATTACTCCTATGTTCATGCTATATCTCCTTCTTTCAATCACTCTGTCTTTTATCGTCCAAGATCATCTTTGATCTGTGTTGTTGAAATATCTGGTGTCCGAGGTAAATAGACAACATCACAATATTCTTTGAGGAAATCAAACTTGCCTTCCCAATCATTTCCCATAACAAAGGTGTCTACCTTAAATTCCTGCACATCACTTACCTTCTGTTCCCAGTTCTCCTCTGGAATAACAAGATCAACATAACGGATTGCTTCCAAAAGCTGCTTTCTTTCCTCATAGGAAAAATAACACTTTTTCTGCTTTTCGTTCCAATTGAACTCATCAGTAGACAGCGCAACGATTAAATAATCTCCCAGTTCCTTTGCGCGTCTTAAAAGATTGATATGTCCATAATGAAGTAAATCAAATGTTCCATACGTAATTACCTTTTTCATTGTATCCCTCCTTTATTTACCAATTGCTGCATTCACAATATTTCTCAATTCTTCCGTTCCGTCAAACAACTGAACCTCAAAATCTTTTCCAAGCAACTCCTCAACTGCCAGTTTGTGCTCATCCGAGCTGACAAAAATTCCCCGCATATATGGTGCTGCATATTTCATAGCATCTGTAAAGAATGTATTTTTATTTGCAATTTCTGTGTACATTGCTTCGCTCAATACTAAAATTTTATTGTCATTTGGCAACAATGTAAGAGCTAACAATTTCTCTGCATCTGGCACATCATAGATAACGGTCAAGTCAAACACCGCTCTTCCAAACATTCTTTTTGCAACTAACGCATAATCATATTGTAACACATTCATCGCATCTGCAAATGAAATTTTGTTTTTCTTATAAAGAGAACGTGCCGCTTTTCCGGCTCCACTCAAATGGAGTTTGGAGACAGTTCCAATTACAGGCACACGATTCAACATCGGATATGCAATCTCTTTATTCTGATCTACCTTATCCATGTCACAACCAATGTACAATTGATATACCGCCGGATCATAACATTCAACTACTTTATCCAGACGTTCCGTATCTTTTGATTCTCCACAGGCATCGGAATAAAACATTACTTGTTTTCTTCCGGTCTTTGGAATTTCTTCTACATCAACCTGTTCCTCACTTCCAGTCAGAAGGCTGCAAAGTTTCTTGGCATTATCTACGGAATCATATGCACAGAACCGGTGGTAAGCAGCTTCGTCATCATAATCCTTACCATGATTCAATGCCTCTAATACTGCTTCTTTTGTAACCACTTTGTCAAATGGAAGTTCCATTAAGTCCATATAAGTTCCACGCTTTTCACGATATAACTCATAATCTGCACAATACAAAATGATCTGTCTTCTTAATACCAAATAATCATAAAATACACTTGAATAATCTGTAATCAATGCCTCTGTCAGGGCAAGCAGCTGATAACTGTCCACAGTAGGTGGAAACTGGCGAATATGTGTATATTTACTGTAATCAATAGAATCACTTACTTTATGATGCAAATTAACATATAATATCTGATCATCACGAAGATTTGCATCCAGATAATCTAACAGTTCCTTTGACTCTGCCACAACCTGTTCCACTTTTAAATAATCTTTCCAAGTTGGCATATAAGCATATAACTTCTGTCCATTTTCGGCCAACTGTTTGCGCAGCTCATTTAAGTCACTCTGTGATGCAGCCAAAAGGCCTCCGGTTCGCGGGTATCCAAGATTCAATGCCTTACCCTGCATTAATTCAGATACCTTGTATGATTCAAGCATATGTTTCTTCGTATATTCATTTGGATAAAGCAAATAATCTGCTTCAATGAAGTTTCTCTGTGTTGTTCCATCCCGGTGGATATTGTTTGAATTCTTCGCAAGACCAAGTTTTTTCAAAGGAGTTCCATGCCAGATATTAATATACATCTGACCATTTTTCTTAATCCAGGATTCCGGGAAATACACCTCGGTAATCAAAAAATGTACCGATTCCAGTATTTTCATATACTCCGCATTATTTGTCACAGCCTCTGTTCGCTCCCAGTGATTCTTCTGAATATAATTCAAAACCGTCGGTTCTGTCTCTTCGGACGTACGTACATAGACACGATATCCTTCAAAACATGGATTCGCATTCAGTTCATTTAGAATATACTGCATGCTTCCGCGGACATTCTTGCCGAGTCCGACCAAAGCTACCGTCTTCGGTTCGATCTTTTCATCATAATACCGATCCGCTACTGTCTTTTCACCAATTTTAATCTCATTGGCAGCTGCAATTGTCTCTAATGCTGCAATTGCTTTATTTCTCTGTTCTGCATCAATTGCCGGAGCAGACACATCTTTGAATGCAAAGTGTGTACGATCACTCACTTTGTGAAGAATCTTACGATTTTGATAATCAATCATAACATCATAAATGCGCTCGCAGTTATGATGATCATTATAATAGAAAAAGTCATCCGCACGACGCACATATTCTTCTTTCATTTTGCATCCACTAGCCATATACTCGCAGAGCAAATCAATCAATTCATCATTGTCATGTGCAATTTCGCCGAATGCCATCGTATCATAAAAGAATGTTCCTTCTTCATAATGCTGCGGAATATCCTTGTGATGCAAATATACCAATGGCTTACGCATATAAGCAAAATCAAACTGAATGCCGGAAAAATCTGTAACCATAAGACTGGATTCACGGAACATTGTTTCGTAACTCATATCACCTACAGCCGGTACTACATCTACATAATCATTTTTATCAAAATCATCAACCTGTGCACTGACAATTGGATGTAAAACATATTTGATTCTATAACCATATTTCTTTGCAGCCTCAATCAAACGAGGATCATTGATCAATGAATTGAACACTTTAAAATATGTGCTTTCTTTAAACAACGGATTATAATCTCTCTGCTCGCCTTCGCTTGTTCGAACAGGTACTGCTGCCTGCATGCGCCATGTCGGACTGATCATAATCTGTTTTTTATCATCATTTACCAACCCATCATATCTCGGTACACCTGTCAGTTTTAAAGCATTGTATCCTACATAATCATAGACCGGTCTACTAAGATTCTCTATTTCATACTTAGAAGCACAAAAATACAGTCTTGTATTATCTCTTAATCGATTCTGTGCAACTGCGATTTTCTGTACAGACATACCATGCTGCACACAACATACATGGAAATCCACAATATCACGGACATAGCTTGAATTTGGCAAACCATAATTGTTAAATGCAAAAACGGTAGAATTTGATATAACCATCATATCTGCCATTAAAAAGACAAGTCTATGCTTAATGCTTCCACGAACCAATGGCTTGTACCCAAGTTTTTTCAAGCGGCGATAATCCGTTGCATGTTTATCAACCAGGTAATAATGCTGGATTCCATCCTTTTGTTCTTTCGCATATCGGTATAAGTATTCGGAGGAATCACCACCTTTGTATATTTTATCCAGATACATCCAGATTGGCTTACGTTTCATAATCGGACGCATCATAAAATATACTTTACGAATTGCCAAAAACAGCCATGCACGTTTTTGAAATGATAAGAACATTTCTTTTGACAACGCATGTTCCTGTTTCTTTTGTTCCTTTTTGGATATCTTACGAATCCGCAGTCCATCTTCAGACTTTGTCATCATATAACGCTGTTCAAGTCCAAAGCTCCAATAACTATTCAGGAAAGCTCCGCTCATGCGGCTGAAATGTGATTCATAAGTAAAATTAATCTTAATGGATTCATTGCCAAAATTTGCGAAACAAAACATATGACAATCGTTTACTTTATCCATTGGAAGTTCCATATGAAATGCATGGCTTTTATACATACTCACACCAAATACTTTTGTCAGCGCATAGCGCTGATTATATTTCAGTGGATACTTCTTTCCATCGAACATAAGATAAATTTCATCAGCCATAGAATACAAAATCGGATGTACAGTTCCGTCAATATTCAGAAATCCATCTTCATAATTCATAAAAAGAATGTTTGTTTTTAAATTTGCAATTTTATTAAAAACGGTATTCGCAGAGCCATAATACGGAAAACCGGAAAGATAACGCTTTTCAAATCGGAAATTTTGTCCATGCTTTAATATTCCATAGATCCATTTCCACGAATCAGCCATCTGCGATTCTGGAATTTTATGACAATCAAATAAGACATCATCCTCAATATACTGAAATGCCTCACCGACTTTCTCCAGGCAGGTCATCTCTTCTCCCTGCGGAATCACATGCTTGTTACGATTATTTAAATTGCTTACAATACGGCTTTTGACCGTAAACATGAAATGATATTGTACAAACATAGGAACCATTCCATATTTTTGTTTCATCTCTGCAAGGAACGGAATCCAGAACTGTGTAAACGACTTTCCATACCAGTCTTCCTCATAGATTCCCTCAAAAAATGTAAAATCACCTTCCTTTGCCTGTGAGCTGTCATAAATCAGATTATTAAAAAATACAATACTCTGCTGACTTGCTGCTGCACGCAGAAAATACTCTCTTTCCGTCTCCATTCCCAATTCCTGATGAAATGAATTCTTTTTAAAAAAAGAGCTTGTTAAAAATGTTCCCCCAAAATAAAACGGGTGACAATAATACTTTTTTAAAAGATTTATTACAAGTATCTTCTTTGATGCTGGATCTGTTGCAAATGCTCCATATGTTCCATCCGGCATCTTCTTACGCAACATAAATATGTTATATTCCGGATATGTATCTGCCGACTTTTCCACCTCTGCAAAAGTTCCCTGCGACAGACGATCTCCTCCATATAAAAATGTAACCAGGCTTCCTGTTACTTTTTCCTGTGCATCTGCATAAATTTCAGTGTCGGTACCCTCATATGCACACAATTGTGTTTTTGCTCCGGTCTGTTCAAGTCCGCTGCCATATTTTTTCCCATTATCACATGCATTTGCATAAATCAGGATCTGTACAGACTGCTTATTTTCTGCAATCTGCTCCCTGATATTTTCAAATGTAATCTGATTCTCTTTTTCCTTTTCTGACAGTTTCCAAATAATCGATACACTCATCTTGCGACTCCTATCTCTTTACGCCAATGCACTCTTTTTTCTTTTCTTCTTTCGTTTTGGCAGTTCGTCTTCCCGCCCCTCAATCATCTTTTCATACATCGGTGCTACTTCATCGATATCTCCATACGTAATCAGTTCACCATGATCTAATATCATTGCTTTATTGCATAAACGCTTTACCTGCTCGAGTGAATGTGACACAAACAATACCGTCACTCCACTGTCAAACATACTCATTACTTTCTTTTCACTTTTTCTTCGGAACTTTGCGTCTCCCACAGAAAGCACTTCATCCAGAATCAGAATCTTAGGTGATACGATCGTAGCGATTGAAAATCCAAGTCTGGATTTCATTCCAGATGAATAATTCTGTAATGGTACATCAATAAATTCTCCCAACTCGGAAAATTCAACGATCTCATCATACTTTTCATCAATAAATTTTTTACTGTATCCAAGCACAGCTCCATATAAATATATATTTTCACGTCCTGTATACTGTTTTTCAAAACCAGCTCCCAGCTCCAGAAGCGGTGCAATCTTTCCATGCTTGATTACCGTTCCTTCTGTCGGTTTAAAAACGCCTGCAATTACTTTTAACAGTGTACTCTTTCCTGCTCCATTCAGTCCCAAAATTCCTACACGGTCCCCTTTTTCAATAGAGAATGATACATCTTTCAATGCCCAGAATTCATTAAATTCCATCTCTCTTTTTACGGACTTAATCAAATAATCCTTCAAGCTGTCAACTTTCTCTTTACTCAGATTGAATTTCATTCCGACATGCTTTAATTCAATTGCCTTTTCACTCATGGTATTCTCCCAATCCTAAATCTGAAGGATGAACTCATCCTGCTTTTTGATAAAACAAACTAATCCTACCACTATTGTAACAACACTAAAGCCCAATGCATACAGGAAATAGTGCATATTCATCATCTGCCCAAACACTGCATCACGGAAAATACTGATGATACAGTATAATGGGTTAAACTTCAAAATCCAGAAGAATCCACTTGATAACAGTCTCTCTGGTTTATAGAAAATTGCACACATATACATAATCAGCATTAACGCAACTGACCACAAATATTCCATATCACGGAAAAATACACCAAGCGTTGCCAGAATAAAACTGCATCCTGTAGCAAGCATCAGCACCAGAAGCAATGCAAGTGGAGCCTGCAACAGATAAATCGTAGGCTTCACGCCTAATACAACGCCAACTGCAACAAGTACTAACAAGGAAATCAAAAAGATAATGTAATTATACAAAATACTTGATAATGTGTAGAGATACTTCGGTACATATACTTTCTTTATCATGGCAGCGTTCTTTCTTATTGAACTCAGACCAGCCTTAGTCGAAGTCGAATAAAAATTATACAGTAAGCGACCACACAAAATATAGACAGGGAATGTTTTCTCATGATTTCCCAAAATTGTACCAAATACGATCGTCAAGACAATCATTGTGAGCAATGGTTCGAGCAATGACCAGATGATTCCCAGATAAGAACGTCTGTATTTTAACTTAATTCCTTTTTTTACCAGTTCCCACAACAAAAAACGATAATTCACGAATGAATCTATATATTTTTTCATAATTACCTCATTACCTATATTTTACAAATTCAGCCTATTTTATCACGTAATACCCTATGCGTCAAATTCTGCCCATACCTTCATTTTATGATCCACACGCTTTTCTTCCGGCGGAAGCACCATGTAATCTCCGAATATCTGCCTGAGATATTTGTCATAACAGCCAGGTGCCACGTACTTTTTCCCCTCAAATATCACTTCTGTAAATTGCACCACCTCATCATGCAGACACCGTTCTCCCGGTCCATAGATTCCATAAGTAATCGCTCCCACATATTTTGAAGTGTCATAGTCATAACGCTTTGCAATCCGGTTCATTTTGTCAATCACATGCTGATAACCTATGATGCGCATCCACAAAACTGCTGGTGTTTTTGCAAGAATCCGTAGAAAAGATGTTCCTTTCCCAATCTTTGCGCGGGCATTCTGAATCATATACCTTTTCTTTTTCATATCTTTTGCAAGGCGCTGTGCCTCTCTGTCATCTTCTGGCCAGCCATCCTGTGGAAAAATATCCAGAAACAAGTGAAGTACCTGACATTTTTCCCGGATATACTGTGAACTGTTTCGATCTAAATGCGTTCCAATATGAATCAGTTCGCAATAAGGATTGGATAATGTTCCTTCTTCACCTGAAATGGCTACAAGATGTTCTGCCACTGGTTCCTTTTTTACAAGCTGAAGGAAACTTTCATAATCCTTTCTAGGCATTCCTACATCAATATCGTCATCCCATGGAATAAATCCCTGATGCCGGACAGCCCCCAAAAGTGTCCCCCCCACAAGATAATAGCGTAGTTCGTGTTTCTTGCAGTATGCCACAAATGCATCCAGAATTCCTACCAGCATCTGCTGTACTTCTTTTTTTGAAAGCAGACGAGGTGCATGATATTCACCTGGAAACTTCAAATCGTAAATCACATGATGCTCCCGCTTTTCTTCCGGCGGAATCGACATATAATCTCCATACAGTCGTGACAGATACACATCATAATCCTTTGTCACACATAAAGAATAGTCTTCAAACGGCATTTTCTGTACTTCCATAAATGGCTTTCTCTCATACATTTCCCCAAAAAAATGTCTGCGTCCAGATGGAATCGTTATATATTTGGAATTTTCTTCTTTGCATCGCATCATGCTTTTTTGCACACGCCGATACAAAAATTGTGGTGCAATCGCAAATACTGCACCAATACTCCGTTTGATCAACATGATCCGACTGGCTTTGCCATCTCCGTCTGCAAGTTCTTTGAACTCTTTTCTCCATGCAAACATACGATAACAGGAAAGAAAGAATAAGCCTCCCTGCACGCATATTCCATGCCATTTCCGTCGAATCGTATTATCATACGTATTTTCTATTACAAAGATATCTATCTTGATACCACAATTTTCTTTTTTCTGTATCTGGTATTCCTGAAATACAGTTCCTTTTCTATGAATCTGAATGAACGAACTCAAATATCCCGGTGTGCGAAGCGGAGCTTCTACATAATATTTATCCGGATATCTTTGTTCAATCTCATCCAATAAAGAATTGATATATTTTCTCGGAATATTTAAATCTATATCATCATCCCACGGAATAAAACCCTGGTGCCGGACAGCTCCTAATGCAGAACCGCCTCCCAGCATATAGGGAATCTGCATCTGTTCACATATTTCTACAACATCAAGTGTTGTTTCAAGTACTATTTTCTTGATATGGTCGGTTTCTTCCTGCGTCAGGCGATGCAATCCCTTTTTTCGGGACAAACGTTCTTTTAATATCGTATCTGTCTCTAATCCCGCCATATTATCTTCCTGCCTTAAGTTTTGCGAAAAGCCTGGTATTTTTTTCTTTTACATGTGTAATAACTGCTGACTCTAACCACGTTAAATATGTGTTTTTCATCCGAATCGGGACAAGCATAATCTTCATATACTTCGAACGTGGCTTTGCATATTTCAATGCCACATCCACTCTCGGATTATGAAGCATCTCCCTGATTTGTGCCCGTCTTTCTTTTCCGGAAAGCGTACACTTTGAGCTTGTCACATTTGTAATGCATCCTACCATACGTTCAATATAACGTCGCTGGATCATCTCATTAGCTTCTTCTGACTGCACGTTCCATTCCTTGTATAAATCCAGAAGCCATCCGTGTTCTTCCTCCCGCTTTTCATACATATCCGCACGATATGCACTCGTCTCAGAATCTGCACGGGCACGGATAAAGTGATAATATGCATCTGTAGAAAATACCACACGCTCTACATTCCGGATATAACTAATATTGAATGGGAAATCATCCCATAAAGTCTGAGGAAACCGCAAATGATATTCCTCGATAAAAGAGCGCAGATACAATTTATTCCACGGAGTATAAAGCATATTGCGATCAAAATATCGATAGGATTCCTTTCGGAAAGAAACTGCGTCTGTGTAAATTTTATTATCTACACAAATTTTTTCAGAAAGATGCTGCGTTCCATAGTACGTATCAATATAGAATCCGCATACGACCAGCTGTGCAGCATTTTTCTCTGCAAGTGCATACATATCTTCTAACATCGTAGGCTCAGCCCAGTCATCCGAATCCATAAAATACATATACTTGCCTTTTGCAATATCGATTGCTGTATTTCTGGCACTCGGTGCTCCACCATTTTCTTTGTGAATCACATGAATACGGGAATCTTTCTTTGCATATTCGTCGCAGATAATTCCGCTTTTGTCTTTTGTTCCATCATCTACAATTAAAAACTCAAAATCGGTTAATGTCTGCGCCAGCATGCTTTCAATTGCTTTGGCTACATAAGCCTCCACATTGTATACCGGCATGATCACACTGATCTTTATATCACTCATTATTATTTCCTCATTATAGATTGTTCTGTTACTTAATGGCTGTTGTCTGATTCTGATCTACACCTTCGGTATTCTCCCGTACGAACAGAATTTTAAATGTAAGGAAAAGAATCTTGATATCCATCCATACTGAATAATTTTCAATATAAGTCAGGTCAAGTTTTAACTTATCATATGGTGTCGTATTATACTTTCCATATACCTGCGCATATCCGGTCAGTCCTGCTTTTACTTTCAAGCGCAGAACAAACTCCGGAATTTCTTCTGTGTACTGATCTGCGATTACCTGACGTTCCGGTCTTGGTCCAACAACAGACATGTCGCCCTTTAAAATATTGAAAAGCTGTGGCAGTTCATCAAAATGAATTGCACGGATCACTCTTCCAACCGGTGTCACACGGGCATCCCCTTTGGCTGCGAGCCTTGCTCCTGCATCCTCCGAATGAACGGTCATGCTGCGAAATTTATAAATCATAAACGGTTTTCCATCTTTTGTCAGGCGCTCCTGCTTGTAAAGAATTGGTCCACGGTCATACAGTTTAATCGCCAATACGATCAAAATCATAAATGGAGATGCAATCACGATTCCAATCAATGATATTATGATATCCATAATACGCTTAACAAACAAATCTACAATACCAAGTCCCTGATTCCGTGACAGTAACAGTGGTGTATCAAACAGATGAATATCATCCGCACCTCGAAACAGAATATCTGAAATCTTCGGTGTGACATACGTACGAATGGATTCCTGATAACAGTATTTCATGATCTGGTTACGGGCTTCCGATGGAAGATCACATAAAAGTACTGCGTTGTACTTTCGAATCATCGGATACAGTTTTTCATAACCGATGCGATAACTCTGTGCCGCACAGATATTATATTTGTCTTTTCTTGTATTGATCTTGTCAATCAGATCATCTGGTGAATAATTTCCATATATAACGAGCATCTGTCTCGGCGGATACAGCCATTGGTAAAACTTCCGTACCAGACAGACCCAGGGTACAATAAATATAATCTCCGTCAACGTCATCAGAAGCAATGGACGCGGGGTCAGATAATCATTGGCAACCATACAGACTTCAAAATAAGAAACAACCATTGCCAGCAAGACTGCCAGGACCTGAGATAAAACAATATCGGACAAACGCATATAACCGATACGATATCCCCCGAGCACCTTTGTAAAGAAGAACACAAACAGCACATACATACCAATCACTGCCCAGTTACCTCTCATGGAAAATTTATTTGCCTTATTCAGCTGTGGGACATAAATCTCATACCAGACCCATCCGAAACAAACTGCTTCCATTGCAAGTGTCAGCACGTTCGCTATAAAATTCAATAAATGCTTGTACTTTTCTTTCATAATATAACTTTTCCTCTTCTTGGACGTCAACCATGCAAAATATACCGCGTTTATTCGCCAATTCCACTTTCAATAAATGTAACTAATGCAGATAATGCTTCGTTTTCGTCCTCGCCTTCACATACCAGTGTGATTTCATCCCCAGATTTAATGCAGGCTCCAAGCACACTCAACACACTTTTTGCGTTTGCTGTGTTGTTGCCATAATTAAATGTCACCTTACATTTATATTTCATTGCCTCTTTGCATAAATTTCCTGCTGGACGTAAATGCAGTCCTGTTGGATTAATAATACGAATTTTCTGTGATACCACAATGATTCCCCCTTTATTGTATTAGTATAATTTACTCACTCTGATTCTGCTGTCCATCATTTTCCGATGAATTATCATCATCGGTACTTTCTGTGTTATCTTTTGCCTTTTCTTTAATCTCTATGGTAACCGTAATCGTCTGATATGCATAATTATCCTCATCCAGACTGAGTTCAAGATTCACCTGATGTGTCCCGACTCCAAGATTTGTTACATCAATCGATGCACTCAGCTGGCTCACACTTAACTTATTCAAATCATTTTTCAATCCACTCACGGTAACTGCCACGGTAGACTTGTCAAATGACAAATCATAATCTGAGCCAAGACCATTCACGCTAATCTCGCCGGTATCGAGATTAAACTTCTTCGATTCATAAGCTTCAATACGGACGGTTACTGTCACAGTCGCATCCGATGCATTGACAAGTTCAACACCATCCGGCAAATATTCTGAAATATCAATCGTTGTTGTAATATCCTCTCTTGCTCCGGACACATTCAACACATCACCCGGAATTATCAGAGAGCTAAGCGGATTCAATATTGTAGAAGAACCTTTGATTTTGACATTCTCTGGCTTACTGTTGATTTCTACTACACGATTATCTCCATACGGCACACCTGTTGTGGAAAATACCAGTGGAATTTCCTTAACACTCAAAATTTTTGCGGAAATCGTGACCGTCGTATTGCTCAGTTTCAATTTTGTTGTATCAATTTCCTGTCCATCTGCATCATAGAGAGCCGGAATAACATTATCCGACAAATTCATGGACATCCCATCTACATCAATGGTCGCTACAACAGAGTCTATTTTGTTTACAATAGAAGCAGGACCTGAAATGTTAAGTACATTCGGATTCGTTACCGTAACCTCACCTAATGCATAACCATCCGCAACTTTTCCGCTTGTGTCCGCAGTAATAATAAATCTTCGCTTCATCAAATCTTCCAGGGACACTTCCAGATATTTATTCTTTCCGTTATACTTCAGAGAACTGTTGCTTCTCTTACTGGTAATTTCAATCGGCACATTTGCTCCATCGCCCTTTTCGTTCACGATCATGCGATTCATGTCTGCTATCGCAGTAAAATCCGTGTCCTCAAGCTTATTTAGAACGCTTCGCTTTGCCGTCACTGCAAATGTAACCGTGTTCGTTCCATTGAGCACTTCATAGCACTTGTTCATCTCCGTAACAGCCGATGCATTTTCGACCGTTACATTGGTCGTGTAGGATACTGTAACCGTTGGATCATCCGTATTATATACCACCAGCCACAAAATGAACGCAAAAACAACGGCCAGTATTTTAAAGCCCAGATTCTTTGTCAGAGTCTTTAGAATTTTATTTCCCATTTCTAAACCTCCTTCTCAGCAATTCCAGCTTTGTCACTTCATGATTCCGGTTCTGCAGGTATTGTAATTTCTCCCGAAGAAAATCAGCATCAATGCCATGATAAATCTGTCCTCTGGAAGCAATCGAAACCTTGCCAGTCTCCTCGGATACAACAATCGTAAGTGAATCACTTACTTCACTTACTCCAACTGCTGCTCTATGTCTTGTACCAAGATTTTTGCTCAAAGAAAGGCTGTCTGATAAAGGAAGATAACACGTTGCAGATACCACACGGTCTCCTCTTACAATCACAGCGCCATCATGAAGCGGCGTATTTTTTTCAAAAATATTAATCAGGAGCTGACTGCTGAGTATTGCATCAATATCAATGCCTGTTCGAATATATTCATTGAGTAAAATTTCATCCTCAATAACAATCAGAGCACCTGTTCGAACCTTGCCCATTGCATAACATGCTTTAATCAATTCTTCAATTGTCCGATCGGAAAATTTACATTCATCTGACTTTGAGAAATTAAATACCTTGCCAAAGAAATTCTTTTCTCCAAGATTCTCCAATGCTTTACGAAGTTCCGGCTGAAAAATAATAACAAGCGCGATCAAACCAACATTTAACGTTCGTTCTGCCAGCCAGAGAATAGTGTTCATCTGGAAAATAGCCGAAACAAGAACAAAAAGCAGAATTACAATAATTCCCTTAAACAGATTCCATGCTTTTGTGCTTTTGATCCATAATAAAATATGATAAAAGAGAAAAGCAATAATTAAAATCTCTATAAAATCAATTGGAGAGAATGAAATATCCGGCAATCCAAGTAACAACGATGCCTGATCATAAAATTCTGCAAGCATGCCTTTGAAATTTTGCATTCGTCTCTCCTTTCTATCCTATTTCTTTCTTAATTACAATGATTTCTACTATATAACTATTTCGGACTATTTCAATAAGTCCTCATCAATATCCAGTTCCTTTGCAATCACTTTGCGACTGGTTTCTTCCTCTTCTTCCGTCAGCTTTCTCTTACTATGGTCAATGCGTTTGCCCATACTTGCTGTATTTCCGAAATGCTTAACCGTCACTTCCTTGACTGCAACCATCTTTTTCGGAACTGCTTTCACATAGTAATAGTAATCATCATCCTCAAACTGAACTCGTTCCGTACGAGCATAATCCAGATTCATAAAAAGGAACTGGATCAAAAAGCCAATCAGCAAAGAAATAATGCTTCCAACTAACAGCCCAACGGTCTTTCCAGAAATATTCAAAACGATAAATCCTACAAATAAGCCGGCAACTTCAATCAGTACGCCGGAAATAATTGCAAGCGTCCAGGCATGGTCAACTTCCATGCGGCGCACAATGTATACCACGATTGCTGCCACAACAAAAATAGCGATTACTAAAAACATTTCCTTATTATTCAGTAACTGTCCGATTGAAATATCAAACTTAGACTGTGCTGCAGTATCCTTTTCTGCAGTTACATTCATTAATGTTGCCGCATTCTGATGAATGCCATCCAAAAAGTAATATACAACTGTACCACAGACGATTGCAATCACAGAATATGCGTTGCGCAAAAGGCTGCAGGCAACCGGCATCACATATGGAATCCGGAATTTAAAACAGACCGGAGTAAGTACTGCTGCGATTCCATCTTTGGGAGCAAAGCGAAAATACAAAAAGAACAACGCAGCAAACAAAATCAGGGTAGTCACTGCTACTTCCATAGATAATGCATACATATCAACCAGTACAAGCAGTGCCGAAATCCAGATGATCATATTCACAGGGAGCAATGCACAGACTACAGCCAGAGCCAAAGCCACCGGCCAGGTACTGATTTTTGTCATAAAGCCAAGATCATGATTAATTGTTGCAAAAAGGACCAGCGCAACGACAAATTTCACTACTGGGAACAAATAATTTTCATATTTACTGTAGAAGCGGATCAATTGATCCTTCATCTCTAATAATTTTGTCATAAAGCCTCCCTATGCTTTCAACTTATCTTCTCGCTGATACATCTCCTGTACTTTCTTTGCATGCTTTGCATACTGATGCAACTTTCTTCTTCTCTTATCATATCTAACCCGATACACAACAGCAGTAATAAACAGGTAGATTGCCATAAATCCTGCGTAAAGCATAACAATATGAATCAGCAAATCTATAACATCTGCATTATTAATAAAAGCAATCAGTGCACTTACATCTCCGATCCCCCACAAAACCACCAGCAGAATAAATGCAATCGTACCTGAGAAAAAGCTTTTGATCATTTCTTTTCCCACATAATCGCTAATATAATATTTACCTGTCTGCTGGCATTTTTCATCTTCACATGCATCATATACCGCCATACGGTACAGTTCTTTTACCCTGTCTTCATTGATCATATGGTTCATGCCTTCCTATATTTTATATTTGGACACAATTACGCATTATTTTTTATTATAGCACATTTGCATCTTTTTTCAAACCCATAATATACAAAGAAATCATTAAAAAACAACCCCGGATTCCGGGGCTGTCAACAATTTCGACACTATCTTTTTAAATATCGCATACGATCACTTTCTTTTGTTCCATTTTCTCCCGGCACCGTTCCCTGCCATTTTCCGCTGACAGCTCCCATCAGGTCCGTTGCAATTCTCGTTTTGCATTTCTTACAAAAACGTCCGGAGCAAATTGGTTTTCCGCAGGATTCGCAGGTAATCTCTGTGCTTGTAGGATTTGAAAGCACAAGCCTTTCCTCGCGGATCCAGCGAATAATCTGTTTCACAGAAATCTTCAGTTCCTTGGAAAGTTCCTCCACAGAAGCATCCGGGTGCTCATGCAAATATTCCTTCACATCTTTGAAACGTTCATCTATTTTTTTCTGACACTCCGGGCATAACTTTTCCCCATCAATCACATTAAACAACCGTCCACAGCTTCTGCAATTTGTAACATTCATCCTGCTTCCTCCTAATAACCATTTCCGATACATGCAGACAGGAAAAAAACTTTTTCTACACCGGCAGCTACCAGTTGTCCTGCAACAGCTTCCGCTGTACTACCTGTCGTATAAATATCATCCACCAATAAAACATACTTATATTTTACTATAAATTTTTCCGCCTGAAAAGCATTTTTAAGGTTATTTTTGCGTTCCTCGTCATTTAACTCTTTCTGCGGCTTTGTGTCCACAATCCTTCGGACCACTCCCGGCTCATAAGCCAGTCCAAAAAACTCCGCTATCTTCTTTGCAAATACGCTCGCCTGATTATAGCCACGCTGTTTTTCTTTTCGGTGGTACATCGGCACCGGAACTACTGCTTCCACTCTGATTCTTTTGATCCATTCACCATAATGTTTTTGTACTTCATCCGCAAAAAATTCTGCATAGGTCCTTCGATTTCCATATTTAAACCGATACATCATGATCTTCGCTTCATCCTGATACAAAAATAAGGCTTTTCCCTGCTGATAATAAGAAAAAGGTCTTCCTCTCCAATATGGGCTTTGTATTTGTTGCATTCCCCGCGTACAGTCGTGACAATACTCCTGTCTCTCTCCACGTACCGGTCGTCCACAATGATAGCATACATTGTTTCCTACCGGTTTCAGTTTATTTTTGCACTTTCTGTGCATCCATTCACCATTTCGCACCTCTGATGTTTCAAGAAGCTCATCGCACACTGGACAGCGCGGTGGAAATAAAATCTGTAAAAACTTTTCCCCGATTTTTATAAAATTTTCCTCCTCCCATCTGAACTGCCATTCCCCTGCAAATCATTGGCAGTTACAGCATTTGCATACACTGAGGCACATCCTCAGATGTGTCTCTTTTTATGAAAGAAAGGGTAGCAATAACGTATCGCTACTGCTGCCCTTTGTTTTTATCCCAGACGGATACGATTGATCAGAGTAATCTCTGCTGCACGCTTTTCGAATTCAGCCTCTGTCATCTCTCCGGTTGTAAAGCCGATTTCTCCTTCAATGCCGGCACTTACATATGTAACTTCACCGAATGCCTTCGCAACGGCTTCTTTATCAGAAGAAGTACGTACGAAGAAACTGTTGCGGCTGTCTTTGTAATCAACAATTTCAAGTTTCTCCGGTTTCCAGTTGATATAAATATTTGTGTTTTTATGTTTTACCATATCAACGACATCTGCTACTACCGCACTTGCAGTCGGAAGTTTACCTGCTCCACTTCCGTAGAACATTGCATCACCGAGTACATTTCCGTGTACGAAAATTCCGTTGAATACGCCGTTTACTCCACACAGCGGATGTTCTGTGGAAAGCATAAACGGTGCCACCATGCAGGAATAACTTCCACCGACTTTGCGGCTGGATGCCAGAAGTTTGATCGAACGTCCCATAACTTCTGCATATTTGAAATCTGTTGCACTGATTTTCGTAATACCTTCACAGTGGATATCTTCAAAATCAATCTGCTGACCACATACCAGAGAAGTAAGAATTGCAATCTTACGGCATGGATCATGTCCCTCGATATCTGCGGTAGGATCTTTCTCCGCATATCCCTTATCCTGTGCATCCTTTAATACTGCATCAAAATCTGCACCTTCTTTTGCCATCTTTGTCAGCATATAGTTTGTTGTACCATTTAAGATGCCTGTAATTTCTTCAATCTCGTCTGCTGTAAGACATTTGTTGAGCGGGCGGATAATCGGGATTCCACCACCAACACTGGCTTCAAACTGGAAGTTCACATTGTGATCTCTTGCGATTTTGATCAGTTCTGCGCCCTTTGCTGCAACAAGATTCTTGTTCGATGTTGCAACCTGCTTGCCTGCCTCGAGCATTTCTTTCACAAATGTATATGCCGGCTCAACGCCTCCCATGGTCTCCACAACGATTCCAATTTCCGGATCATTGACGATTGTCTTGTAATCGTGAACAATCAGTTCCTCCATTGGATCTCCCGGAAAATCACGAAGGTCAAGAATATACTTTACCTCGACCGGCTCCCCTGCTCTCTGTGCAATCTTTTCTTTGTTGATTCTTAATACATCTACGACACCAGATCCGATGGTACCGTAACCCATAACTGCTATCTTCATTTTTTTCACTCCCTGGCTAAAATTTTTGCGTAATGAATACCCTGTACGGACTCAATACTGTTCTTCATATCTTCCACATTTCCCGTCGTCGGAAACACATCAATACTAAGCGATAAAGATGCGATTCCATTGACTGGAATACTCTGATGTATCGTAAGTATATTTGCATGAAAATCGGCAATCGTTTTAAGAACAATGGACAAAAGCCCAGGCTCATCATCCAGCTGGATCACCATTGTGATTGTCTTGCCTTTCTGATTCTCATGATATGGAAATATATCATCTTTGTACTTATAGAAGGAACTTCGGCTGATTCCTACCGCCTCGGTAGCATCCTGCACGGATTCTACTTTACCGGAGTCCAAAAGCCGCTTTGCTTCTACAACTTTGAGCAGTACCTCAGGCACAGCCTTTTCACGTAATACGAAGAAAGATGTCTTCTCTGCCATCCGTTACCTCCTTTGTATTGTCTGCCTATGACCGACACTTGTGCTCACTCGAAAGATTTTATCACAGTAAAGCAGAGAACGCAAGCCCCACCTTCCGAAAAATGAATTTCTTTCCTGCACGCAGCGACATGTGTCCCATGGTTTTTTCTGTTCTTCCCCGGCGGGACGCACCTGATTCTTACTGGAAATTTTTTAGACAGAATTGCAGAAGTTGTGAAAGCCTTCCCCTGCCTCTATTTTCGTGTCCGGCTCACGTTTCGACACCGCCCCATATATGTCCGTCTCTCACAGATGCGCTCAGCATTTTTAGCCGGTCTAAGTGGTGGGGCTCAGAAATTTTAATGTACCCGCTCTCCATTATGTCGCTCATCGTAGAATTACATATGTTCATAGTAAAACGAGAGCGCAAATGCGACCCGCGGGTACAATATTCTTCACCGCCACCACTAAGACCGTCACAAAATACTTCGGACGTCATCTGCGAGAGACGGACATATATGGGGCGGTGTCGAAACTTGAACGGACAGGAATCATCGATGAGGCAGGGGAGGGTTTCTACAACTTCGTAATTCTGGATAATTTTTCCAGCAAGAATCAGGTGCGTCCCGCCGGGGAAGAACAGAAAAAAGGACACCTGCCTTTTCGCAAGTGCCCTCAATCTTCATTTTTATGGACGTGGGCTTCCACAATTACTGCAGAACTTTCCACTGTTCACCTGTCCACAACTGCAGGTCCAGTCTGCAGAAGGTGCCGGTTTGCCACATTCGCTGCAGAACTTTCCACTGTTTACCTGTCCACAGCTGCAAGTCCAGCTTCCTGCTCCTGCAGTCGGCTGTGCATTGTTTACCGGCTGCTGTGGCTGTTGAGCTGCTCCCATCTGCTGCTGTTGCTGCATTTGTTGCTGCATCTGCATCTGTGCCATATTTGTATTGGAAGCGGCTCCCATCATGCCACCGCCAACATTGCTTGCCATACCCATTCCCATGAATCCAGCCATTGCCCCATTTGCATTGCTTCCGGCAGCTTCAAGTCCGCGGGCCATTGCTCCCTGTACATAACCTTCACGTACAGTAGGATCTGAAAGCATTGCACCCTCGTTTCTCATGTTGAGAAGTTTCTGTGACTCTTCATTATAAGAAATCGTAAGGCCGACTGCCTGAATCTCCATGCCTCGCATCTGGTTCCATTCCTGATCCAGAATTGAAGCCATGTACTGTCCGAGTTCACGTGCCTTGCTGGATACGAACGAAATACGGTTGCCGTCTGCTGACATCTGGTTGATTGCAGCCTGTAAAGCCTCCAGGAACTCTGAGAGATACTGCTCGTTGATCTCTGTAATTTCAACATGATCCTTGTTCTTTGGAATTACTTCCGCATAGAACTGTAATGGATTCACAATCTTGATAGAATATGTACCGTGCGCACGCAGGAACAACTCTGCATTATAAAAAGTATCAAAATAGTTGATTGGCTGTCTTGTTCCAAACTTAATTCCCTTGATTTCCTGCAGATTAACGAAGAAAACCTTCTGTGCCTTCGATGTCTGTCCACCAAATCTTACACGGTCAAAAGACTCTTTTAACGAATCACCAAACTGACCGTTGAACATAGATGGCAGTGAAGAATTATCTACCTTATAGTATCCTGGTTCTGCTGTATAATCCACGATCTTGCCACCATCCACCAGCAACATGAACTGATTATCATACACATGAATGATAGAACCATTGGTAACGGTATCTTCCGTTCCTTTACGATTTTCTCCCTGACGAATCTTTACACCACGGGAAAAGACGGTCTGGTCTCCCATGTTATCTGCTTCATAGACCTCTAACCACTGGTCCGCAAAAGCGCCTCCAATTGCCTGATTGACTGCTTTAATAATTCCCATTTTCTCCTCCTTAAAATGAACTTAACCTTAGTTAAACATGATTATAATCGACCTGATACAATTTGTGAAGAGACCATACTTTCGTATTAATCGGCACAACATGTGCTCCACAATATTCACAGATCATATTTCCAAGCCCGCGTACCGGTGCTCCACACTGAGGGCAGGTCGTGGTAAAAGCATTATCAAATTCTTTTTCTTCCCCGTCCTGCACATACAACAATTCTACATTGTATTTTGTCTGCACCTTGCGTTCTTTAGATCCCTCTGTCACATGATCGCCGCTTACTTTGTAATGATAATATTCCACGGCGCTTTGAATGACAATAATACAATTCCCCTTATCTTTGCGGTAATTTGAAATTTCCGTCTGGTGGATTTTGATATTATTATATACTTCCTTTATCTGTGCAGTCTGATTATCCGCTATGATATTTGACACCTGATTTTTTACATCATCCGAAGCATCCACCAATCGCTCCGGCTGTTCGGACGAAATCGCAAGCAATGCAGAAGTCAGTATATTTTCTGCCTTGTGCTTAAATTCCGACCAGTTAAAATCAGGAAAATCACGCATAATCTGTGGCTCCATCAGACGGGTCATGCCAGACACGGATTTCGGTGTCTCAGCCGCAATATCCGCCTGCTTACTTAAGCCATCCACAATTGATTCGGTGCCAAACAACTGTCTGGATACATTTCTCAGTTTATTCCGTATCGTCAAACCTCCTGCAACTCCAAGCACAACAATCCCTGCGAAAACACCAAGTCCCACGAATACGCCAAAACCGATTTCTAATGTTATCATTCGTTTTCATCCTCCATGGATTTTGGACATCCAAGACTCAGCCACTTTAAGTATCCGTTGATAAATGGATCAATGGCACCATCCATGACAGCATCCACATTTCCGCTTTCTACACCAGTCCGATGATCTTTTACCATCGTATACGGCTGCATAACATAGGAACGGATCTGATTACCCCAGCCAATTTCTGTAACTTCACCACGGATTCCTGCTGCTTTCGCTGCATTTTCTTCCTGTTTAAGCAAATACAGCTTTGCCTTCAGCATCTGCATGGCTTTGTCTTTATTCATATGCTGCGAACGTTCATTCTGACACTGTACCACAATTCCAGTTGGAAAATGTGTAATTCGAATCGCGGAAGATGTCTTATTGATATGCTGACCACCGGCTCCGCTTGACCGATATGTGTCAATTCGAATATCTTCGTCCTTTATTTCAATATCCACATCCTCTTCAATCTCCGGCATTACATCGCAGGAAACAAACGAAGTCTGTCGCTTTCCGGCCGCATTAAACGGCGAAATGCGCACCAGACGATGCACGCCTTTTTCTGATTTCAAATAACCGTATGCATTCTCGCCATTCACCTGAAATGTAATGGATTTAATTCCAGCTTCATCTCCATCCAGAGAATCTAACACCTCAAGGCTGAATCCTTTCTTATCCGCCCAGCGGGAATACATACGAAACAGCATTGCCGCCCAGTCGCAGGACTCTGTTCCACCGGCTCCTGCATGCAGAGAAAGAATTGCATTGTTCGCATCATATTCACCCGACAATAACGTCTTCATTCGGATTGCCTCATATGTCTGAATAAATTCCTGAAGCATCTGATCAATCTCCGGCACAAGTTCCGGATCATTTTCTTCGTATCCCATCTCGATCATTGTCTCAATGTCTTCATACTGCTGTGCAAGTTCTTGGTAAGTTGCGACATCACTTTTGAGACTTTTCAGTTTTTTCATCTTCTCCTGGGATACCACAGGGTCATTCCAGAAATCCGGAGCTTCCATCTCGCGTTCCAGCTCCTGAATATTCTGTTCTTTGCCTGCTAAGTCAAAGTGAATCCCTCACTTCCTGCAGTGGAGCCTTGTAGCTTTGCAGCTGGCTCTTGAAATTATCCAATTCTACCACAGAATCACCTCTTTCTTTATCTAACTGTATTTCTATTGTATATATTTTTATTTATTATGGCAACTAAAATTCCTGCAAATAGCAAAGCAATCACTGCACCGCCAGAATCGATCAGCACATCCGTCACCCGTCCCGCTCTGCCTGGTACAAAAAGCTGATGAAACTCATCCGTACCGGCATACGCCGCTGTGGACAGCAGAGAAAAAAGCGCTAGGCTCTTTAACTTTTTCCGGCTGTATGCCTTCTTACTATATGAAAAATACATCGCAAGAAACAACAGTGACAATATCCCATACTCACTCATATGTGCCAGCTTCCGCACTGGATATTCGATGCGCTTTGCCTGCATCTGCATCTCTGTCTGTGTCATATTTTTATGTGAAATGTGGTTAAAACATTCCACGATCCGATAGCTGACACTTCCACTGATCTCCGAAGATTCCACATCCGGCTGTGCAGAAAAGCAAAAGATCACTATCATCCATGCAATCACACAAGCCGTCAGTATGCCTCGTAGAATATTTCTTTGTTTGTTCATATTCTTTCGTCCTTTTTTTCTCCATGAAGCAGCCCCTACTTCATTTCTTTGGTAAGCACTTCGATTGCCTTCTGCACCTGATTATCATATTTCATATCGTAAGTCTCATCCTCCGGACCGGAATATTTGTATGTAAGATTAATATCTGGTTCAATGCCGGCTCCATGAATATAGTTTCCCTTTGGTGTATAATATTTTGCCGTCGTAATCTTCACCGCATCACCGTCTTCCAGTGGAAATACAGTCTGCACAATACCTTTTCCAAATGTCTTTGTTCCGATCAGTGTTCCATAATTGTAATCTTTGATCGCACCTGCAAAAATTTCCGATGCACTTGCACTGTTTTCATTTACCAATACTGCAATCGGGCAATCTATGCAATTGCTGTCCGAAGTGTAATCCTCACGCTTTCCATACTTATCCTCGGTATAGACGACCGTTCCTTCCGGAAGAATCTGGTCAAGAATATTAGAAGCTGCAGTAATCAATCCGCCCGGATTGCTTCGCACATCGACAATCAGTGATTTCATTCCCTGCTTTTTCAGATCCGCCAGTGCGGACTTAAACTGCTCATCTGTTTTACTTTGGAATTCACTGATCTGAATATATCCAATGCCACCATCCAGCATTTTTGAGGTAATACTTGGAAGCTCTACATTTTTACGCTCCACGTCGACCTCAAATGTTTTTTTCGTAGATGCACGATAAATTTTTAAATGAACTGTCGTTCCTTCTTCTCCACGAATTTTCTGCACCAGATTTGACAGTTCTTCACTGGTAGACACCGTATCATTGACTTTTACAATCTGATCACCATCTCTTAGTCCTGCCTCTTCTGCCGGTGTACCTTCATACACTTTGCTGATGGTAACTTCCTTTGTTTTTGCATCCTGTCCGAGCGCCGCCCCAATTCCATAATATTTACCGCTTGTGCTGATCTGCATATCTTTGTACTCATCTGCAGTATAGTATACGGAATATGGGTCACCAAGTCCCTCTAATGTTCCTGCATAAATCGCATTACGAATATCATCTTCATCATAGTCGTCATTATAATACAAATCTATGTAGCTCATAAGTTCATCAATTTTTTTCGCCGTTTTATTCGTGAGGATATTGCTTTCTGCTGTCTTCTTCACTCCGGATGGTGAAATCACAAGATACTGATTCGTACTTGTCGTATACACATGAACCCCAACCGTTACTCCAATACCGAGCAACAATATACCAAGCAAAAATCCAACAAACATTCCCGATCCAAATCCGGATCGTTTCTTCTGATTTTCTTCCATGATAAAATCTCCTTTACTTCTAAGAAGCCCCATGCAAAATCATCCGATCTTGCATGGGGTTCATAATTCATTATATCTACACTTTCAGATGCTTGCGAATTGTCAGCCGGCTTCCTAAGAAACCGATACCCGCACCCAGTATGATTGCCACTGGAACCAGTGTCTTAAACACGGTGTGCACAGAGACAAAATTGATCATAGCACCAATAAAGTTAAACTTCTCCGCAATATATACTATAATCTTCTGGTACATAAAATATAACAAAATCAACGGAATTGCTGCACCGATCATTCCGATTACCATACCTTCCACCACGAATGGTGCCCGGACAAGATAATCCGTCGCGCCGATCAATTTCATAATTCCAATCTCTTCGCGTCGTACTGCAATACCAACGGTAACCGTATTGCTGATCAAAAAAACCGCGACACCAAGCAGAATAATAATGATTCCACCGGATACATATCCAAGTAAATGATTGAAATCCGTCAGTGTATTCGCTACTTTCGCAGACTCTTTTACTTCGCGCACTCCCGTGAGTGACTGCAGATACTTTACAAGAGAATTCTGCATGGATACATCATTCAGGTAAATCTGATAATGTGCGGAATTGGCAAGCGGGTTGTCGGTAAATCCCTTTGCCAGTTCTTCTTTGCCCTGAAAATATACTTTCTTATACTCTTTCCATGCTTCTTCCGCGGATACATATTCCATCTTGCGCACTTCTGCACGCTTGCCAATTTTATCTCCAATCGCCCGGATATCTATATCATCGAGTCCTTTATCAAAAAAGACTGTAACAGAAACACCTTTTTCGATTGAATGCACGGTAGATGTAAAGTTCGTTATAATAATGTAAAAAAGGCCAAACATAAAAATACAGGCTGCCATCGTAGCAATCGATGCAAGCGAAAACATCTTATTACGCCATATATTCTTAATTCCCTGCTTGATGGAATAAAAAAATGTATTAATTCTCATCGTAATCATCACCCTGCTTACTATCGCTGACAATAGTACCTTTCTTAACCGTTATGACCCTCTTTTTCATAACTTTGACAATTTCAAGGTTATGCGTAACCACCAGTACCGTAGTTCCCTTGTTATTGATTTCTTCCAGCAGTTTCATGATTTCCCATGCATTATTATTATCCAAATTACCGGTTGGCTCATCTGCAAGTAATATATCCGGTTCATTAATCAGTGCCCGTGCAATTGCTACACGTTGCTGTTCTCCTCCTGACAACTGCTTTGGAAACGAGCGATACTTCGCCGCAAGTCCGACCATAGATAACATCATTGGCACTTTCTTGCGGATATGACTGTTTGTCTCTCCAACAACTTTCTGTGCAAATGCTACATTATCATATACATTACGGTCCTTTAACAAACGGAAATCCTGAAATACAACGCCAATATTACGTCGATACTTCGGTATCTGTTTATGTCTCACTTTTCCAAGATTCTTTCCATCTACAAGAATGGTTCCCTCTGTCGGTTCCAATTCTTTTAAAAGCAGTTTGATCAATGTCGATTTGCCGGATCCACTGTCTCCCACGACAAAAACAAACTCGCCATCTTCAATTTCCAGGTTTACATCATTCAGTGCAGGAATCCCTGCCGCATAAGATTTGCTGACATGTTCCAGTTTGATCATTTTTTCTCCTTTTAGTAGTCTAATGTCTCCATATATTTCATGTACTTAACCACCATGAGCGCAATCTTAAATGTGATTGCATCTTCAAAAATCCGAAGATCAAGTCCGGTACTTTTCTGTAATTTATCCAAACGATATACAAGTGTATTTCTATGAATATATAATTGTCTGGATGTCTCAGAAACATTCAGGTTATTCTCGAAAAATTTGTTAATCGTAGTCAGAATTTCTTCATCAAAATCATCTGGTGATTTTCCACCAAAAATTTCTTTAATGAACATTTTACAAAGAGGAATTGGAAGCTGATAAATCAGACGACCGATTCCAAGCTGAGAATAGGCGATCACATCCTGATCCTCAAAGAAAATCTTGCCTACGTCGAGAGCCATACGTGCCTCTTTATACGAACGTGATACTTCTTTTAACTCATTGACAATTGTTCCATATGCAATATGAATGTTACAATTTGCATCCGATTTAAATAAGTTGATAATAACATCTGCTGTCTTATTCAAATCATCATAAGTCTCATTCTCGGTCAGTTCCTTGACAACGATAATATTCTTCTCATCTACCGCTGTAACAAAATCCTTGGACTTTCCGCCGAAGAGACCACGAATCTTCTCCAATTCATTACCATCCTTCTCCCGATTGGTCTCCACCAGGAAAACAACCCTGCGCACCTCGGTTTCAATATGGAGCTTCTTTGCACGATTGTAGATATCTACCAAAAGCAAATTATCCAAAATCAGATTTTTAATAAAATTATCCTTGTCAAAGCGTTCTTTGTACGCAACAAGAAGATTCTGAATCTGAAAACTTGCAATCTTACCAATCATGTATACATCCTCACTGTCCCCACAAGCGAGGAGAATATACTCTAACTGGTGATCGTCAAACACCTTGAAAAACTGACATCCGTTAACCACCTGACTATCTGCCGGGGATCCTACAAATGCCTGTGCTGGTGTAATAAACTGCTCCGCATCCGGAAATGTTGCAGCAAGGATTTTTCCCTCCACATCGATTACGCAGAGGTCGGTTCGTGTTATACCTTTTAACCCATCAATTGTGTTTTGAAGTATTTGATTGGAAATCATAGTTTTTCTCTCCTTCTCCCCCAAAGTTTGCTATTTGCATAAATATCTCATATTATTTTAATGCATATCAACAAAAAAATAAAGAGGAAATGTACATTTTTCATGCATTTCCTCTTTTTATTATTTCGTAACTTAGTTATTTTGTACTATAAATATTGACCAAATAGCATAAATCACTCATTTTCATTCTGTTTCGTTTTCTGTTCGTCATTGTGTCGAATCAACTGTTTTTCAAGTTTATGGATGCGAACAAGCTTGCGAATTTTTAAAGCCAGACGGCTTCTCGCCTTCCCAAGCTCGATTTTTCCAATTCCATACCACAACTCTGCAGATATTTTTTCCCGATTCTCCATGAGAAAATGCTCCTGTTGCGGACTTGGAATAATGCTAAGAATGACATCAGGCGCCACCGCATTCATCTCATTGACAACCGCGTCTGTCGCACCTGTACATTCATCCAATGCTTCCATCCCCACGATCTCGCATTTCGGATAACGATCCGAAATCAGCTCACACATCTGTTCTACCCGCTCCATCGAATCACCAATGACAAACATTGTCTTATGATTGCGCTCAATCCGCTTCATCAGTTCATAAAAAAAATCATGATGTTCGATCTCATGACGTCGCTGGTATGACCCTGCCCCCACAGCATCCAAAATTCCAGCCTCCGCAATCACGGTATGTTCTACTATCTGCAAAGCCTCTTTGATAACTTCATCGGTCTCTGCCTGCATCAGTGTATCCATATTCACTTCCTCAATTGTATGAAACCCTTGATCGGACATATTCTTTTCCACATTCATGATGGTCTCACGAACAGAATAATTGTCCAACACAATTCCCGCAAAATCAATTGTTTTAATCATAGCTTTCATAGTATATCAAACTTGTATAGATTTGGCAACTCGCATAATTTTTCCTATTACCCGATTTTGTGCGACAATTTCATCCATTTTTATCCATTATTTTACATTAAGAAAGTCAATAGTTTTTCGGTTCTTTGACAAAATCCGTCAAATTTTATGATATGTATACAAAACAGATGTTTATTTTTCAACAAAAAAAGCACAAAGAAATAGGGCCCAAAATGTGGATAACGTGTATAACTCCGTGTATAACTTCATTTTATGGCATTTTTCGAGGAAATATTGTGGATAACTTTTCCACATGTTTTCCCCACATTCCCCAGGAACATACGTTCCCGGCCCATTTTTTGTGCATTTTGCTTTTTACGTTTTATCTGTTGGCAAACTTTTTTAATACAACCTTTTACTGCTGCTGATAAGAAACAACTTCTGAAAATTCACTTTGATATATTTTCTTTCCATATTTTCTGTAAGAGCAAATACGATAATCTGCGGTTGCAACATCATTTTCCTGTGTATAACTTGTAGTACCAGCTCCTGATACCTTCGCTATTGTCTGATAATCTGCATCATTTGCAGTTTTCCGTTCAATAATATAGCCATCTGTGTGTTCCGTAGCTTCCCATGTAACCTGAACAACTCCCTGTTCCGCAGTCACCTTCAGATTTTGTGGTGTATATAAAGCTTCCAATGCAGCAACTTTTACTATGTTGGATGTATCTGTGTAGGTTACTTTCTTTCGTCCATTATGGTAACCTGCGATCATATAATAATAGGTAGTACCTTTTTTCGTTGTTTCATCCACGTAGTCGGTTTCCGATTCATCCTTTATTGTTGCAATCTTTGTGTAAGAAGAAACTCCCTGCGCTCTACGATATATACGATATCCATCCATTTCATCCATAACATCCCATTGAAGTTGTACATTACCATCCTCATCGGCTTGTGCACTTGTCAGCACCGGTGTATCTTTTTCAACAAGACCATAATATTTTGCAATTCCTTTTGCATCAGCTTTTCCAAGCTTTTTCAGCTTATCCGCCGAACTGAAAAATTTAGAACAATCAGACAAATTACTCACAAATGCATGTTCCACGATCAGTCCCGGAAATCCGCACATTTTGCTCTGGCGAATGACACTATAATAATCGCTTTTACTTTTGTTTGGATATTTACCTCCATTTTCCGTATTGCGTATATGTGTTCCATTATTTTTTATTCCCAACGCAACCAGTTCTCTTTGAATATAAGATGCTGCATCCTTTCCGTTTTTTCCAACCTGAGACCGGTAACTCATGTTTGGATAATAAACACTTGCGCCATTTGTTCTGCCATTTATCGAAGAATTGTTATGCAGTGCAACAAACAGATCTGCATTTCTGTTTTTTGCAAACTGCACTCTTCCTCCCAGGGATACAAAAAAATCATTCGAACGTGTCAGATATACTTTCACGCCGGAATACTTTTCCAGTTCTTCTTTACACGCCTTAGCAATTGCAAGATTCAACGTTTTTTCACGATACAAGTGACCTCCCCAGTAACGTGTCGCACCTCCATCATGTCCCCCATGTCCCGGGTCTAAAACAATTACAATTGGTTTCTCATATGCATTTGTTTTTGCATAAACAGTTGTCTGATTCAGTGACAACAACATTCCAACAATAAGTGCAACTGCCACAATTCTTCTTTTGAACTTCTTCATAAACTCCTTTGTATCTCCATTTCTATTTTACTTTTATCTTCGTTACTGCTGAAAAGCTTCCATATGTATTCTTCGTTCCGCTTGTCTTATATGCGCGAACTTTATATTTGTATGTTGTTCCCTTCTTCCGGCCTTTATTTGTATATGTTACCGTTGATGCACCTTTCATGGTCTTTATTTTTTCATATTTCCCCGTTGATGCATTATAACGGTAAATCTGATATCCAGTCACATTGCTTTGTTTTTTCCACTTCAACGTAATCGAAGAACTTTTTGTTGTAAGCTTTAACCCTTTTACCTGCGCAGGTTTCGTCTCTGCGCTCTTTGTTGCAGAGTACGCACCATATACATTCGTTCCATTGCTGTTTGCATATGCGCGCACTTTATATGTATATTTTACAGCACTTGAAAGGCTTCCATTCTTATATTGAACCGTATCCTCTCCCTTTACTGTCTTAATCTTTTCATATTTTCCTGTCGAAGCATTCAGACGATAAATGCAATATCCGTCGGCGCCTTCTACCGGATCCCAGCTCAGTTCAAGTGATGTTGCAGAAATCGTTTCCACAATGAATCCCTGAACTTTTTCCAATGTCTTTGCCTGTGTTTTTGCACTCACTTCCTCTGAATATTCGCCCCAGTAATCAACTGCATTTACCTGCTTATAGGCACGAATTTTATATTTGTATTCCGTGTTTGCTGCCAAACCTTCCACCGTATAATCCGTTGTGTCGTTCTTTACATCTGCGATTTTCACATACTGCTGTGTGTCCTCGTCATATTGAAAAATACGATAGCCATCTACTCCGTCGAGTGCATCCCACTGCAGAACCACCTGATTCTTTCCTGCTTTTGCAATCACGTTCTTTACCTGTTCTGGAAGAGTTACTGCCGAAAGAACATTAGAATAACCACTGTAATAATTGGTTCCTCCAAGTGTCCACTGTCCTCTTACCTTATATTGATATGTCTGTCCAGCTGTAAGATTCGAATCCGTGTAACTTGTCCCCGTAACCGATTTAATATATTTGTAAGATCCGCTTTCACTATCGTAACGATATACGCGATACTTTTGTACATCGCTTGTATCATCCCAGCTGAGTGTAATCGAATTTGCCGTATTGGATTTCATCCGCAAGCCAGTCGTTTTGTCACTCATGTCCTTATACCAGTAATCCACATCCAGGTTGCCAGTATATCCATCTACTTTTCCATTTGAAGAATACTGCCAGAAGTCATAATCAAATGGCACATCCGCATATGGCGTTCCTGATTTGGAATTGCTAGTTGTTGTATTGTTATATCTCGCAATCCATAAACCGCAATCACTAAGTTCATCCGTATTAATATAATTCCGGATCCAGGAATAAGATGCATAAACACAGGCTTCATATCCGGCATCTGTGATTGTATCCGCAAAAGCCTGACACACCGCAGTCTCTTTTGCTTTTGAAAGTGTTCCCGCTTTCAGTTTTTTACTGGTTCTTCCTGCTTCCCGATCCATAACGATTGGCATGGTCACATCCCAGTTATACTGATCCACCAGATCAAGAACATATTCCGCTTCCTCTACTGCCTCATCTTCCGTTACAGCCTGTGAGAAAATGTAGAGTCCGACATTTACATCATTGGCAAGCGCCGTCTGAATATGTGAATCTGCTGTTGTATCTGTGTAAATAGATCCATCTGCCGTGTCTCGTGAAGCAACCCTTACAAATGCAAAATCAATCCCACTATCATGCGCTTTTGACCAGTCGATTCCCGTTTTTGTCCATTTGCTCCTATCCTTTGGATACTTTTTTGTCAATGTTGCATCTGCCTGCCACCACGACACATCAATTCCATTAAATAACTCACAATCTTCCAAATCCGACTTATGATAATATGTTCCGTTCGTATAGTCGCTGACCGATGTGAATGAAGCGTTCAAAAAAGCCTGCGTATAGGTAGAGGCTCCCAGCATCGGCATATGATCTAATGTCAATTGTGATGCGGCATTTTTCAATATCTGCCGATTCAGTTCGTTCTGTGCAGAAACAACGTCTGTCTCATCCTCTATACTCTGCCCCATAACGCCATCGAGCTGCTCCTCGGCCTTCACCGGTTGTGGCTGTACTGCAAACGCCAGCAAAGAGGCCGCAAATATTCCTGCTCCTATCCATTTCATGTTCTTTATCTTCAATGATATATTCCTCCGTATTTTTCAAAAATCCTTTTATACCTTATATTTCCTGTATCTTTTATAGTACCTTCTTTCTATCTTTCGTGTCAATGGATTGGCCTATATCTTCATAGAAAATTAAAGAGGCTGTAGCGTTGTGCTACAGCCTCTTAATCATTTCTTATTCATTTTAGAAAATTCTTCTTACAGCAAGAATTGTTCTGTAGTTTGCCGGAGAGGTAAGTTTGATACCATCTCTTGCGTTACTAGCATGTACAATTGTGTTATTTCCAATGTAGATTGCCACGTGTCCGCTGTAACATACAATGTCACCCGGCTGCATCTCGGAAGTACTTACACCATATCCTACACTTCTCAAAGCACTTGAGCTGTGTGGAAGGCTTACGCCAAACTTCGCATATACCGACATAACAAATCCGGAACAATCAGCTCCATTAGTTAAGCTTGTACCACCATACACATATGGGTTTCCAACAAACTGGCAAGCATAGTTTGCAACTGCCGAACCATTTGATCCGCTTGGTGCAGAATAGGAACGATCCGATGAACTGCTGCTTGACGATGAACTACTGCTTGATGAACTTGATGATGAACTACTGCTTGATGAGCTGCTGGAAGAACTGCTTGTTGCGTTCTCCTGCTCGCTTGCCGCTGCAGCTGCATCCGCTGCCTTACGTTCCTCTTCTTCTCTCTTCAGTCTTGCTTTCTCTTCTGCATTCGACTCTGCGTATGTGTACTCTGTTGATAAAGACACATAATCAGAAGATACATATCCGTCTCCGTCCTCTGTGGAAACTCCAACCCATCCGTCGAGTGACTCATCTACAACGGTAAGATCGTCTCCTCCCGGAACAAGTCCAATTACTTCAGCTTTCTTAGAAGCCTTTGTACGAACCTTTAAAGTCTCTGTCTTGACAAGCGCCACTCTGCGGCCAGCTTTCTTTGCAAGCTTCTCATCACCGACTTTTACATAATCACTGCTTACATAACCGGTAACAGATCCAGATTTAATCTTGTACCAATCGCCCTTCTTAGAAAGGACAGTTCCAACATTGTTTGCATATAACTTTCCAAGCGTTTTACTCTTTGTAGATGCTTTCTTTCGAATATATACAAAATTATCAGCTGTCGATACAGCAATATCTGCATACTCAGATGCTACAACCGGTGCCTCATTTTCCTTTACTTCTGGTTGTGCGCTTGCAACAACAGCTTCATCTTCAACAGTTGCTGCACACTCGCTCATGGCAAGTGAGATACCTGCGGTCGGTAATACCGACGATGTCACAATGTTTGTAGTATAACTGGTAATGCCTGCAGTAGGTGCTGCATCAATCCCAACGGTAAAATTGCCAACGGTCAGCGCCCCAACTAAACCACATGCTGTCAATTTTGTTAACGTTTTACGTTTCATTTTCTCCTCCAATTTGTAAGTTTCTTTTAACGAACTATCGTTTGTTACGAATTTATTACAAATGTTACGGTGCTATTATAGCAAAGCCCCCCGTATGTGTCAAGTCTACACACGGTACCAAAGGACCATTTTCCCTTGATTTTTTTAATTTTTTATGAAATAATATTAAGAAATACAAAATGATTGCAGGAGGTATTACCAATGGATATCACAAATGTCAGTTCTGCACTCAGTGCCCTGCAATTTTCCGATACTTCTTCCCTTACGCAATCTGTAAGCATGAAGATGTTGGACAATGCATTGGACATGAATGCCACAATGAGTGACGGAATTACCAGGATGATGGAAAATTCCGTATACCCAAACTTAGGCGGAAATATTGACATTTCTGTTTAAAAATCCGTATTTGTTTCAAAAGTATTACAAACAACAAAAAAGTGTGCATATTTGCACACTTTTTTGTTACGTATTTTTATGATTAAAGGGTCAAAAGACCTTTTGACCATCATATCATTTTTATTTCGTTGCAATCGCTTCGATCTCAAGCATAACATCTTTTGGAAGTCTTGCTACCTCTACACAGCTTCTGGAGGGAAACGGTGCCGGGAAAAACTCGGCATACACTTCATTAATTGCACCGAAGTCATTCATTTCCTTAATGAATACCGTTGTCTTAACGACCTTATCCATACTTGTTCCCGCTGCCACTAACAGATTTGACAAATTGTCAAAAGCCTGTTTTGCCTGCGCAACAGATCCCTCAGGAATTTCTCCTGTTGCTGGAACTACCGGGATGATTCCGGAAGTATATACCATTCCATTTACCTCAATTGCCTGTGAATATGGTCCGATTGCAGCCGGAGCCTTATCTGTACTGATTACATTCTTCATTTTGTTTTCCTCCTGATTCATAAGGACATCCGTCCATTTAAATTTGCCCTATCATAGGCTTATGCCGTCATTATACTTAATTTTTCCGGATTTTTCCACCATCTAATGTAATTTTTCTTTCTTTATACAAACGACCAATTGCACGTTTGAATGCAGCCTTACTCAATCCTGTCTCACGTTTGATTACTTCCGGGCTTGCCTTCTCTGAAAAAGGAAGTACTCCCGCATAGGAATCTAAAAGTTCTAAGATCTTCTGCGCATCAGCATCCATCTGAATATATGCCTTTTCCCGAAGTGTAAGGTCAAGCTTTCCGTCGGGCTTGACAGCTGTAATCTTTGCCTCAATAACATCTCCCACTTTCAGAAAACTATGGTCCTCTGAAACCGGAATACGCGCGGAATACTGATCATCTACTGCCACGAACGTTCCAAAATTGTCGGAAAATTCATATACACGTCCTGTAACAGTCTCATCCTTTTTATATGGAGAGTCCTTGGAAAGCAGATCATACAGTCCCTTCATGCTTGCACAAAGCCGGGTACTTTTATCAATATATAATGTAACAAGCACTTCATCTCCCGCTTCCACATGACTGGTCATCTCTTTATATGGAAGAAACAGATCCTTTTCCAGTCCCCAGTCAAGAAACGCTCCGATTTTGCCCACTTCTTTGACAACAAGAGGTGCATAACCCCCAAGTGTGAGTTTTGGTGTATTCGTAGTTGCAATCAGACGGTCTTTGGAATCCTTATACAAAAATACACGAATCTTATCTCCGGCTTTTGCATCTTCCGGTACCTGTTTTGCCGGCAAAAGCACATGTGTCTCACTTGTCAGATTTTCCGCAAGATATACGCCGAAATCCACTTTTTTCACATAGTATAATTCCTGATATTCTCCTAATTTCATTCTCTACTCCGTTCTCTGATTTTTTACTGATTGTAATAATTCAAAATTTCTGTTTTCATTCTATCAACGATTATGCAAAAACGCAATCACTGCATATGCCTGTTCATTTTCTCCACACAGGGTAACAATGGTCTTGTCCTTCATCTGACTCACACGCGGAATCATGATATCTTTCACGACCGCTTCTTTCTTATACTCCACCCGTATTTCTTCAAACGCAAAGTTCTCCGGCAGATAAGCAAGCGCCACCTGCACATAACGGCTGTTGTTCATATGATGATTCGTATCTATAAAATAAGGAGGAACAATAAACGGCTCCTTTTCTTCATACTCTTCCGGCACTTCAATCTTGCGTGTACTGCAATCCATCGGAAGCTGTGGCTCCAGTCCATACAAGTCCACCATCTCCTGCGGCACTTTTGTCGGGCGTCCTTTTTGTGTATCCATCAGAACCCAGATGGAATTTGCATATGCCAGCCGTTCCCCGTTTGCGTCGTTCATCACAAAATTACGCATTCCATAAAAGCTCTTCATTCCATATGCCCAGGTCTGTGTCGTTACCATATCTGCAAGCTTCGGCATGCGGTTCAGACAGATCTGCCAGGATGAAAGTACCCACGCCAGATGATGATCCGCCAGATAATCTACTCCAATGTGCAGACTTTCCGAATGAAACACACTGCAATCCTGAAAATAATCCATCAGTGCAAGCCAATTCAGTGTTCCTTTGGAATCCACTTCACTATAACGAATTCTGCTGTCAAAACTATACATTTGTGCCCTCCCTGCATGATTGTAAAAAAAAAGAACTTCCAACGAAGTTCTTAAAAGCTGGCCCACAAGGATTCGAACCTTGAAATGACGGAGTCAGAGTCCGTTGCCTTACCATTTGGCGATGGGCCAATGTGTTGTTTCAACAATAGCTATTATACATACATAGGTACCTTGTGTCAACACTTATTTTTAAATTTTTTAAAAAATTTGAACAGTTTTGTCAATTAACGCATATACTGCATCTTCCCCCCACTCCATTTGTGCGGTTCCATTGGTCTGTTCTGTGATTTCTTTATATAAGAAATCTTTCTGCTCCACCGGAACAAGAATGGTCAAAACCACATCCGCAGCATACTCCGTATCCAGAATAGCTGTCTTCTGCTGTCCGAACAGATACTGTAACTTTCCAAGTCCATTATAATCCGTATGAATGATCAATTTCTTTCCCAGACACTTCTCAATTATTTTGCTGGCCGCAAGGCCTGCCTGGGTAGCAGACTGATACGCCCGTACCAGTCCTCCTGTGCCAAGCAGTACTCCACCAAAATATCTGGTCACTACAACAGCTACATTGGTAATGCCCTCCCGAAGCAATACATCCAACATCGGACGCCCCGCAGTCTGCGCCGGTTCTCCGTCATCGGAGCAACGGGTAACTTCCTGTCTGCTTCCGATTACAAATGCCGAACAGTTGTGTCTTGCATCCCAATATTTCTTTTTCATCTCATTGACAAAAGCTACCGCTTCTTCTTCCGTTTCTATCGGTCGTACCGTTGCGATAAAGCGTGATTTTTTTTCTACGATTTCACCTTCTCCGCCTTCATAGACAACGCGGTATCCATTGGCTGTTGTTTCCATATCTTGTTGTTCTCCTTGTAGTATTCATCGGTGGAATGCCAGTATCCATCTCCAGATGCCCAATGCAGCGAGCGACGGATCCAGTTCTTCTGGTTCATCGGCCGGAGCATCCTGCCCTTCTTCCGGTGTCTGTGCATCCTCATTTTCACCATCTGTCGGATTTTCGTCCGAAGGATTCTCCGGTTCTTCCTCACCCGGTGTGTAATTTTCATCATGAACCGAACAGGTCTTGTGCATAAATGCCTCACTTGCACAATACGGATAATCTGCCGATCCTTGCGCAGCTCCTACGATAAACACTTTTGTCTGAATATCGCTTTCCGGACAATACGGTCCTGCGATTTCTCCGGATACTTTACAGATAGAGAGTGTTTCATGATGATCACATTCTTCTTTCGGTGCGGTACCTGATGCAAAATATTCGGTATATTTCAAAGATCCTCTCGGATCATTTTCACAAACGCCATCTTTCGGAAGAAGTCCGGATTTTGAACATACAGTAGCCTGCGTAATTCCTTTCGGCTTTTTAAAATCCTTGCTCTCAAGATTTTCATGCACACGTTTCATAACCGAACGCCACAAATTCTTTGGATAAGAAGTTCCTGCTCCACCCATCTGCTTGGAGTTGTCATCATAACCGCCCCATACCACACAGGTATAATACGGTGTATATCCGGCAAACAGTGCATCACGATTGCTGGTTGTCGTACCGGATTTTCCGGCCTGCGCCATCCCATTTCCAAAATAGGCACGGGTTCCGGTTCCGGCTGTCATAACATCTTTCATCGCATCTGTAAGAAGCCATGCCGTCTCTTCTTTTACAACACGGCGGCGTTCCTTTGTCTTGGTATTATCCAAAATTACATTTCCGTCATGATCGAGCACCTGTGTGTAAAAGCTCGGTGCAATATATTCTCCCTGATTGGCGATTGCTGCATAAGCGCTTGTCAATTCCAGATTGGTGACGCCTTTTGTCAGCCCCCCCAGCGAAATGCCAAGATTCTTGTCGTTTTCATCCAAAGTCGTAAATCCAAAATCTTCAGCATACTGATATCCGAGATCCACACCAATGTCCTGCAATGTTTTTACAGTAACAATGTTCATGGAACGCGTGATTGCTGTACGAAGATTGGTAAATCCCTTATATGTGTGATCGTAATTATTGTATGTCTTGGTTCCTACCGTAAATGGCGCATCATCCTCCACGGATGCCAATGTCATTCCGCCTGCATCCAAAGCCGGTGCATAACATGCGATAATCTTGAATGTCGAACCCGGCTGGCGCGTCGTCTTTGTGGCACGGTTCCATGTTCGGTTTCCTGCTTTATCACCGCGTCCACCGACAATCGCCTGTACCTCTCCGGTACTCTGATCCATGATGGTCATGGCCACCTGTGGCTGTGCTGTGATAAAAATATATTCGGAATTATCTACCAGCTTGTCCCCTTTTTCAAGGACATCCTTTTCATACTCTGCAATTGCATCCCGACAGGCTTCCTCTGAGCTGTAATTGATGGAATAATCCTGGTTCTTATTCTTCGCTTTATAATAAGAAAGCATTGTCTGGTTCGTGTATGTTTGAAAGCTTCCATCCGCCTTCTTTACCTGAAAAGAAAGGATAAAGGAATATTTTGTTCCCACTTCATAGTTGCTTGCGTTTGCAACCTCCTCATCACAGATTTTCTGGATGTCCAGATTCTGCGTGGATTTGATTGTCAATCCTCCCTGATAGATTGCTTTATACGCATCACTTTCGGAATAGCCCTTTACCTTTACCAGATCATTGAACACATCATCGATCACCGAATCGACAAAATAACTGTTCATGGAAGTTTCGAATCCACTGTTGTGCTCCGAGATGCGGTCATAAACATCATCCGCCATAGCCTCATCATACTGCTTCTGTGTGATGTATCCCTGCTTTAGCATCGCATCTAAAACCATCTTGCGACGCTTCGCATTTTGTTCCGGGTAGAGAATCGGATTATATCCGGACGGATTTTTCGTAATTCCGGCAATAACTGCACACTCCGACAACGTAAGATCCGACACATCTTTGCCAAAATAACGCTCTGCAGCTGCCTGAACACCTAACGTATTATTTCCGAGGTTAATGGAATTGAGATAGTTTTCAAGAATCCAGTCCTTATCATCGACTTTCTTCTCCAATTCCACAGCGATATACATTTCCTGTATTTTTCGCTGCACCTGCCGCTCCATTTTTTCAATTTTGGAGATATCTCCGGTATTTTCGCTTTCCCACTGTTCGGATAACACATTGTTCTTGACCAGCTGCTGCGTGATTGTGCTGGCACCCTGTGTAAAATCCATCGATTTCAAATCTGCCACAAGCGCACGGGCGATTCCCTTCAAATCAATTCCGTTGTGCTCGTAAAAACGCTCGTCCTCTATCGCAACAACTGCGTGCTGCAAATCCTTTGGAATTTCATCAAGCGTTACAGAACGACGATTCGAGCCTTCGGCCACCAGTGTTGCAATCTTGCTTCCGTCACTGGCAAGTACCGTCGTCGAAAATCCGGTTGGTATGACATCTACCGCTGCTATGTCCGGTGCGGATGCAAGGATTCCCTTTACCGCCCCCACTACCGTGCTGACACCAACAACACCAAGAACCAATACACATATTAGAAGTATCTTGCCGAATACTACTCCGATTTTTCTGCGTACCTTTACCGGCTTACGATCTATCTGACGCGCACGACGTTTTAAGGATGTTTTTCCGTAATTCATGCTTGCCCCCTATTTCTATATTTTTACCTATAGCTCTCTTTATTATAACAAAATTTAACAACAATAGGAAGAATTATTTATCGACAGGCTTTTCCTTACGTAATACTATGCTCATTTTTCCTCAAAGTTGTATTTCTATGCAATTCTTTCTATTCGTATCTTTTTCTGTAGTTTCTACATGAAGAAATCTATCATCAAGTTTTTTCTTATGCTCTGTATTCGGGCGATTTTCTTTCGAACAATCTGTACAACAAATAATCGCTTTCTCCGCTTTCGTCTTTATCACTTTATTGTCAGTTATCAAATCATACGCCGTATGCTGTGAACCATGGTGAGGCACTATCAAATAATCAATCTTTGCATCTGCAAATAATGGTTCCTGCGCCCCTGTAGCATTTATCGTTTTATTATAATTTGTCACTGCCTTATTATATGATGCATAGTTTACATCTCCCATCATTAATACCACATGGTCTGTATCCTCATACTTTATGACAATCCCCTCACAATTTGGTTTACTCCTATCGCACAAAGCTTTTTCCCCCATAAATACTTTGTACCGGACATTTCCCATATCTATTTTTCCAATCATCCGTCCTGCATTTTCTCGTGATGCGCGTACCAGGTTTCCTTTCAGATCAAGGTACTTGGCCAATCGACGTGCATCGGCACATGCATCATTGCAGTCTGGCGTGTACCATTTCTTATTTAAAAAAGCTTTTTTCGCAGCATAACTTCCAACTATATGGTCCATATCCCAATGTGACAAAATAAAAAAGGACGGCTTTCTTCTGACTATTTCCCCCATAGCAGAAGTATAGTTATAGTTTCCTGCTTTCATAAGCAGATTTGGACGATGTCTGTAATTATATCCCATGTCAAAGAAAAAGCTTTTATCTTTTGTCTTATTTTCTACATATACACAATTTCCATTACCAATTCTGTATACTGATATCGTAGAAATTTCATTCTGCGTACTTTTTAAATCGTTATACAGTTCTTTGATAAACACATCATCTGATTTGCATGTGTTCTCCAGTTCATACGCATCTAATATTTCTTTTCTATCTTTAGCAGAAGTATTTTGATCCTCAATTATTTTTATGTCCATCTTTATTTTTTTAATATTGCTTGCGCTCTGAACTACATATCCATTAAGACTAATGCCTTCTTTCTTATTATCAAATGTACATTCCATCCATACATGTGATGCATCTTTCTTTTCCAACGTGTCTATAATTGATTTTTGTTCAAATTGTACTTTACATAGGTTCAAATATGTATCGCGATTGATTTCCGCCACATAGCTGAAAAGATACGGTCGGTAATATTCTTTTGCAGCATTACTATATTCTGCATCCTCCTGATTGCTCATTGCCTCAAACATCATTGTATCATAATCAAGCATCTGAAGAGTCAAAAGAGTACACGAGAATGTAATTAAATTCTCTTTGCTATCTTTCTCCCACATATCTGAATTTTTTGAAATTTCTTTGTCCTCTGCAATAAAATTTGGCATTTGTATATACAAACGCGAACGTCCTCTAAATGCATTCCAAAACAATTCATGACAAATCTCGTGATTGGTTAGTTGCAAATTATAATATGCATCATTCCAGACGATATTATCCACTATCTTTTCCTTTATATACCCGACTTCAATTTTCTTTAGTCTTTCTCTTACGCTTTTTTCTTTCTCCAATTTATTTGGATATCTTCTCAATCTTTCGGAAACAAATTTTTCAAGATTCCAATAAAGCATTTTTTTCCCATTGTCCAACATTTTCGTATCTTCCTCCTATTCACATGGAGAATAGCATGATACATACCAAAAGTAAAGCCGCTGTTACTGTTCAGCCACAAGTTATTTATTCCCTCATATATTATTTAAAAAATTTTATCGACATAACTACTTACAAATGCTATAATGGGCGCAAGACTTTTATACATATAGTCTTATTATATCCCCATAAATATTTCATATGCCCGGGCATATCGCCTGCATTACCAATCAATTTTAAAATTTAATATCTTTACTTTTAAACCATTTTCAGTACCCAAAAGACTGTTAAATCAGTTCTTTTTGATATATACTTAAGGAAAGGTAACATATTACATGGAGAAAACCAAAGATGTAACTTCAGAAACGAACAGGGAAGTCCATGGCACTATTTTTGACGATGTATTTCGAACCATCGCCCAGAAGATGCCATACCTTCTCATTCCACTGATCAATGAAGTGTTTCAGACGAATTATGCGGAAGATATACACTTTCAGCAGTTGCGGAATGAACACTATGAGAAGTTTGGAAAGATCATCACCGATTCCATTCTGCAGATTGAAGATTGCACTTATCATCTTGAATGCCAGTCTTCACTCGACGGACGAATGGTAATCCGGATGTTTGAATACGATTTTTCCATTGCACTGGAACTTGCACAGAAAAACAATGAAACTTTTGAAATCGAATTTCCACAGTCGTGTGTGCTGTATATTCGAAATCACCGGGAGCGTAGTCTTCCTGATTACCACGAGGCAATTGTGAAGTTTGCAGATGGGCAACAGATACTCTATCGTGTTCCAATCCTGCGGGCACAAAACTATACTGTGGATTCCATCTTCGAAAAAAGGCTTTTGATACTGCTTCCATATCATATTCTACGGTATGAAAGTTTCCTGAAAAATTCAGGCAGTAACGCGAAAAAGCTGGAGCAATTATTAACGGACTATCAAAAAATTAATAATCTGTTAGAACATTGTACTGATGATAAAAAATCGACTCTTTATATTGACATGATCACACTTATCGAAAAGATTGCAGATCATATCATTCCAAAAGACAACGAAAATGTAAGAGAAAGGTTAGGTGACATTATGGGCGGTAAAATTTTGCAACTTGAATCCGAGCGCTTGCTTGAAAAAGGTCAACTTTTAGGAGAGGCGAAAGGTCGCGCTGCAGGGCAGGCCGAGGGACGCATTCAGGGACAGGCCGAAGGACGAAAAACTGAACGAATTGAAGCAATTCAAAATATGATTTCACTTGGATTGACCAAAGAAAAAATTCTAACTATATATTCTGAAGAAGAATACAACGAAGCGATAAAATCAATGCTTGTGGAAGTATAAAAAAATGATGCCACCCATCAACTTCAGTGAGTGGCATCATTTCTTTATTTATTACATTTTTCTTTACCTGATATAATGTATTCTGCTAACATCATAACGATTTTCCTGCACTCTATCCTCTGCCGGATATCCGCATGGAACAATCGCAAAGGCATACAGGCCAGCTGGAATATTCAATACTTTACGTACCGCCTCCATTCTTCCAACATCTGGTGAAATTCCCATCCAAACTGCACCAAGTCCCAAAGTATCTGCTTCCAAAAGAAGGTTTTCAACTGCTGCACTCATATCAATATTAAAATACTCTGGTGCAATACCTTCCGAACGATAGCATGGAACAAATACCACTGGTGCTTCTTTCGCACAATGTGCATACGGAGATGCTTCTGACAACTGCGCAATCACCTTCTTATCCGTCACCACATAAAACTCCCAAGGTTGCTGATTACATGCAGACGGAGCCGCCATAGCTGCTTTTAACATCCGTTCAATTTTCTCCTGCTCCACTTCTTTTGCCTCATATTTTCGAATGCTTACTCTATGAAATATACTATCCATGTTCATTTCCTCCTGTTTACATGGAGAATAGCATGATACATACCAAAAGTAAAGTTGTTGTTACAGTTCATTCTCTCAAAATTTTTTTAAAATTGTATCGACATCACGACATGCAAATGCTATAATGCACACATAGCATTTATTTATGTAGTCCAACGATTACATGTTCAAAATGTTTCATATGCCTGGGCATATCGCCCGCATTACCAATCAGTTTTAAAATTTAATAACTTTACTGTTAAACTATTTCAGGTCACAAAAGACTGTTAAATCAGCTCTTTTTGATATATACTTAAGGAAAGGTAACATATTACATGGGGAAAACCAAAGATGTAACTACAGAAACAACCAGGGAAGTCCATGGCACTATTTTCGACGATGTCTTTCGAACCATCGCCCAGAAAATGCCATACCTTCTCATTCCGCTGATCAATGAAGTGTTTCAAACGAATTATTCCGAGGATATCCACTTTCAACAGTTGCGGAATGAACATTACGAGAAGTTCGGAAAGATTATCACTGATTCCATTCTACAGATTGAA
>ERZ1034976.101-NODE-101-length-76115-cov-20.600513_pt1 | contig 76115 bp, 65 predicted proteins | sample MGYA00520623_ERZ1034976 | MGnify/ENA primary metagenome ERZ1034976 (study PRJEB33766, sample SAMN09781774) | gut metagenome | biome: gut microbiome | host: Homo sapiens | place: Madagascar | study: EMG produced TPA metagenomics assembly of the PRJNA485056 data... | reverse complement strand
CTGCGAGAGCGCGCCCATGGCGCGCAAACGAAACGTGCGCCGCTAGGCGCACTCACAAAAAAGAAGATGTCTTACGACATCCTCTTTTTTATGTGATGCAATATTTTTACTTTTTCTGCCTTGAAGTGGCATTGGCATTAACAACGGTCTTCATATGATCGTATGTCGGATAGGTGGCCCGCAAAAACAGCGATTGACGTTTCATTGCAGCACCTTTCGTGCCTTTTTTCCCAAGAACGATCATCTGATACTCCACACCGATCAGCTTGTCGTCCTTATCGTAGAGCATGATATAGCAGACACCCTTCACGCCATCATTAAATTTGTTTTTCAAATTCACATTATAGTGTATGGTGCCATCTTGTTCCTTCTCATCACTGATCGTTGCCTTTACTTTTTTCGATACATCCTTATACACGGTCACCGGATAGCTCTCCAGATATGTCACCTTAGCAGTACAGGAAGCTGCATCGATCTGTTTTCTGTATTTTCCAACATAAATACTGGTGTAAGACGTTTTTTTCGCACACATGTCAAAGGATTTGAGTTCCTTTTTATCTTCCTCAAGTACATTGCCATCTGCATCCTTTAAAGTATAACTGATCTCGACCTTTTCAAACACCTTGTTGGCATGATTCTCGACCACAAATGTGATCTTCGACGGAGACAGCTGCTTTACCTTTACCGGCATATCCAGCTTCTTTACGGTAACATTGACTTTCTCTGTGCCGTTATTCGTCTTAACCGTAACTGTAGATTTTCCGGTTTTTTCTGCAACCATCTCGACTTCTGAGGATGAGCCGTGCCGCTTACTTTGGCCAGCCTCTACAACCCCACTTTTTTTCGAAGTGACATTGGATACAATCCCATGGGCGCGGTAGTATGATGTCTCGCCAACATACATGGTCACGTTTGTGGCAGCTGCCTGTGCCGGTACCGTCGGCAGTACAGTGAGTACCATCACGAATGCCAGACATGCAGTCAGCAGACGCTTCATTTTGTTTGTCAAATGTTTCATCATTATTTCTCCTCCTTTATCATTTCTCCTTCGTATACTTATATGGTCTGTTAATCATGTGACTCAATGACCAGAAGACTTCCTCTAGTCAGTTCAATAACCGCTTTTTCGTCCACTATCTCATTACTGATTCCCAGAGAATTGAATCCTCCCATCGTATAATCGGACAATAGGTATTTGAAGCCCCGCAGTGTAATCCCCTGCACATCGCCGCCATATGGGATTAATGAAACATACTTTCCGTATTGTGTTTCCTTTTCCAGTGTCAATGTGTCTTGAATCATGCGGATACGATTGTGTTCATCCAGAAGTTCCATCGAAACCTGTTCCTCTAAGCCAATCCCAAGAAGGCTGATATTTCCCAGCACGTGATCAAGACGGGTGCCGGTTCCTCCAATGATTGTAATAGAATCCGCCCCCCGACGAATACTCTCGCGGATTGCAAACTCCGTATCCGTATCATCTTTTTCCGGATTCAGAGTACAAAAATCAATCGATTTATTCTGTTGAAAAAAGGCAAGTATTTTTTCATCTGCCGAATCAAAATCTCCGATAATAATATCCGGTGTAACAGCTGCAGCATACAATGCATTCATGCCGGAATCCGCCGCAAGAATACGGTCATATCTGCCTTGTCCAACTATTTTCATAACGAACTCTTTGTTTAATGAACCACCCGATACAATCAAAAACTTCATAACAATTTCACTTTCTTTTACATCACTTCAAGAAACTTTGCAACGTTTTCCTGAATATTTCCATTGAATACCGCAGAACCTGCAACAATAATATTGGCTCCGGCATCCATCACTTCCTCCACATTTGAAAGATTGATGCCACCGTCTACCTCGATATCCACTTTCAGTTCCTGTTCCTCGATCAGTTTCTTTACTTCCCGTACTTTATCAATCGTATAAGGAATCAGCCGCTGTCCACCAAATCCCGGATTGACCGTCATGATCAGCACCATATCTACTTTCGGCAGGACGTGACGGATCATCTCTACCGGTGTCGCCGGATTGAGGGCAACACCTGCTAAAAGCCCCTGTTCTTTAATTGCCTCAATGGTACGGTCAAGATGTTTGCAGGCTTCTGCATGTACTGTAATAATGTCAGCTCCTGCTTTTGCAAACTCCGCAATATAGCGGATCGGCTCCTCGATCATTAAATGCACATCAAACATCCGCTCTGTACATCCGCGAATGGACTGCATGATTGGAAATCCAAATGAAATGCTCGGCACAAAACTTCCATCCATGACATCAATGTGTACATAGCCTGCTCCTGCCTGATCCAGCATCTGAACCTGCTCTCCGAGATTTGCAAAATCCGCTGATAAAATTGATGGTGATAAACAGTTCATGACTTCCTCCTAATATTTACGTATATTTTTCATTTCTTCATAAAGCATCACATAATTGTCGTATCGTACCTGACTGATTTTTCCTTCTGCCAGTGCGTTCTTGACACCACAATCCGGCTCACCGATATGGCTGCATCCAATAAATCTGCATTCCGGCTCATATGGCACAAATTCCGGATAACATGTCCACAGATCTTCTTTTTCAAATCCCGGCAGATCCATCGAACTGAATCCCGGTGTGTCCATGATATAAGTATCCTGACCGATGGAAATGATTTCGGAATGTCGGGTGGTATGTTTTCCTCTTCCAATCTTATCACTGATAGCTCCGGTCTGCATGCGCACACCCGTCTGCAATTCATTGATCAGTGAGGATTTTCCCACGCCGGATGGTCCTGCCACGGTCGTTGTCTTATCCGCAAGCAATGCTTTTAAATTGTCAATATTTTCCCCTGTTTTTACACTTGTAAAGAGAATCTCATATCCTGCCGGTGCATAAATCTGCTGCAGCTTCTCTTTCTCCTCCTCCGATACCAGATCGCATTTATTAAAACATATGGTAACCGGTACCTTCTGGTATTCCATCATACACAAAAAGCGGTCCAACAGATTAAAATTCGGATCTGGCTTTGCTGCTGCAAAAATCACCAATGCCATATCGATATTTGATACTGCCGGACGAATCAGCTCATTCTTGCGTGAAAGAATCTCCTCCACATTTCCAATGCGTTTCTCCTCGTCGAGAACTACGATTTCCACATTGTCCCCAACCAGTGGTTTTACTTTCCGGTTTCGGAAAACACCTTTTGCCTTACATTCATAAATTCCGGTTCCCACTACGTGTACGTAGTAGAAACCGGAAATTCCTTTTACAATCTTACCCTGCATATATGACCTATTGTTTTGTAAACTTTACACTGTGTGTCTCTGTCTTTGTGGTTGTGTCAGAAAGACCTTCCTCATCCACGGTCTCGATGGTCCATGTAATGGTTACTTTACCGGATGCACATTCCATATCACTGGCTGAGATTGTCAATGAACCGGATACATCTTCATCTCCTCCATCGTAGGAAACTCCATCGCTTCCTGTCAGACTGTAGGATGCGCTGACAGCACCTTCCGGAGCTGCATAAGTCTTTGTGAAACTGTAGCTTACCTCTTCCGGTCCAAGGCTGACAGTAATTGTTACGGTTGTTCCTGCCGGAACGGTCTTTCCGCTGGCAATGCTCTGGGAGATGACTTTTCCTGCTGCAACCGAATCACTGTATGCTTCCTTTACTGCAACTTTCAGTCCTTCTCCTGTCAGCTTGCTGCTTGCAGCATCTTTTGTATCACCTAATACAGATGGTACATTTACAGACTTCTGTCCCTGGCTGACAACGATCGTTACCGTCGTGCCACTGTCCACGCTGCTTCCGCCTGCCGGTGTCTGGGAAACGACTTTTCCTGCATCCACGCTGTCACTGTATTCATAATTTTTTACAACTTTCAGACCTGCATTATTCAATGCGTTGACTGCATCTTTTTCCAGATATCCCTTTACACTTGGTACAACGACTTTTTCTTCCTCGGAATCTTTGTTGTCATCCGTATAATCTACATTCTGATCTCCAGCTACAATAACATTGACCGTAGATCCTTCGAGTGCCTGGGAACCTCCTGTCGGATCCTGTTCCAGTACTGTTCCTGCTGGCTGATCGGATTTCTGCTGTGCAACTTCAAACATGTATAATCCCTGTGCTTCAAGTGTCTGCTGAGCTTCTTCCTTTGTCTGGCCACATACATTCTCTACGACAATCATCTTCTCTGTATCCTGAGAAGCTTTCTGGCTTTCTGTCTGCGTCTCTGTCTGGGTTGTCTGTGATTCGTTTGATTTTCCCGGATTGATCAGTTTCATTGCACCTACGATCAGATAAATAATTACAATTACAATAACAGCTAATGCAACAATGCCCATAATCGTCATTGCTTTATCCAGCTTTGGATTCAGACCGGATTCCTCTGCATCATCCTCGATATCGTCATCCTCTGCTTCAGGTTCTTCCCTATATGCCGTATATGCCGGAACCTGTTCTGTCTGAATCGGTTCGGTCGGTGCCTCCACCGCTCTCTGGTCTTTAATCTGTTTGATCTCATCCTGGCTTATAATTTTTGTCTTACCATTGTCCACAAGTGGTGCGATCACAACGAAATCTTCGTTTGGCTTCACCAGTGACTTGCGCAGATCTGCCAGCAAATCCTCGATTGTCTGATAACGACGATCCGGATTCTTCTGTGTACATTTTAAGATAATCTTCTCCAGACTGATTGGAAGATTGGATGCATAAGTACTCGGCGGTGTGATTTCTTCCTGCAGATGCTGAATGGCAACTGCCACAGTCGTATCTCCATCAAACGGAACACGTCCGGTCACCATCTCATACATGACAATACCGAGCGAATAAATATCACTTCTTCCATCTACAAATCCATTTCTTGCCTGCTCCGGTGAAGAATAATGAACCGATCCCATAACATCGGAACTGATTGTATTGGACGATGCTGCTCTGGCAATGCCAAAATCGGTAACTTTTACTTTTCCCTCTGTGGAAATAATAATATTCTGTGGTTTGATATCACGGTGTGTGATCTGTTTGTTGTGGGCTGCTTCAATTCCACGTGCCACCTGAATGGCAATACTTACGGATTCTTTAAATGTTAACTGACCTTTTTTCTCGATATACGTCTTAAGGGTGATGCCTTCCACATATTCCATAACGATGAAATAGAGTCCATCTTCGCTTCCTACATCATATATATTTACAATATTCGGATGCTCAAGTCCTGCTGCGGACTGTGCTTCTGTGCGGAATTTTGCTACAAATGTGCGGTCCTCGGAAAATTCTGTACGCAATACTTTGATTGCTACAAACCGCCCCAACACATGATCTTTTGCTTTGTATACATCGGACATTCCGCCGGCACCGATCTTACTTACAATTTCATATCTATCTGCTAAATACGTACCAACTGTTAACATGCTTTCACCTCATACATAAATGGTTCTATAATCATTACTGTAATGTTGTCCCTGCCTCCGTTCTGGTTGGCAGTCTTTACCAGTAGTTCTGTCTTTTCTTCTATCGAAATATCGCAGGAAACAATATTGCGGATGACTTCATCCTCCACCATATTGGTCAGTCCATCGGTACAGATCACAATGCGGTCTCCTTCCTGTAATTCAACTTCAAAGAAATCCGCTTCTACATCTGCCTTTGCACCGATTGCCCGGGTGATGATATTTTTATCCGGATGTTCTCTGGCCGCCGCAACATCGACTTCGCCAAGCCTTACCATCTCCGCTACCAGAGAATGATCCTTGGTCACCTGACGGATATCGTCATTTACAATATAAAGCCGACTGTCACCGACATTGGCGACATAAAGCTTTCCATCGATAATTGTCGCGACAACAAGAGTCGTCCCCATGCCCTGTTTCGACTCATCTTCTGCTGCTTCTTCAATTAAAATTTTATTGGCTGTGCTGATTGCCTTTTTTATAATTGAAACCGGTTTCTCCCCCGGGTCTCTGGATACGGACGCTACCACACGCTGCGTAGTGTAACGCGACGCATAGTCGCCAGCCTTATGGCCACCCATACCATCTGCCACAATATACAAATTCGGCAGATTACCAACTGGGTCATCCGATGCGAAAAAATAATCCTGATTCATTTCCCGCAAGGCGCCGGTATCCGTTATGGAATACGTCTTCATCCGCTTTATCCTTTCTTGCTGTAAAATTAAATGCTACCCCTCTTTGGAAGCGATATATCGCTTACGTAACTGTCCGCAGGCTCCATCAATATCCCTGCCCATTTCTCTTCTTATAGTAACATTTATTCCGTTTTTTTCAAGTTTATTTTTAAAGGCCGCAATCACAGCCGCATTTGACTGCACATAATCACGCTCTTTAATCGGGTTGACCGGAATGAGATTTACATGACAATTCATACCGTGAATTAACTGTGAAAGTTCTCTGGCATCCTCATCCGTGTCATTGACGCCCCCTACAAGACTGTACTCAAAAGTCACTCTGCGTCCTGTCTTATCAAAATAATAACGACAGGCATCAATCACTTCATGAATGTCATATTTATTGGCAACCGGCATAAGTTCCAGACGTTTCTGCTGGTTGGATGCATGCAGTGACAATGCCAGTGTGATTGCAAGCTGCCGGTCTGCCAATTCCCGCATTCGTGGCACAATACCACAAGTGGATACGGTGAGGTTTCTCTGGCTGATGTTCAGCCCATTTTCATCCGTCAGCAATTCAATAAATTTCAAAAGATTGTCAAAATTATCCATCGGCTCGCCAGTTCCCATCACAACAACATTGGAAATCCGTTCTCCAATATCCTTTCCAATCTTATAAATCTGATCCAGCATCTCCGATGGCTTAAGTCCACGCACTAGTCCGTCCAGAGTTGAAGCACAGAAACGACAGCCCATACGACAGCCCACCTGCGAAGAGATGCACACCGAATTGCCATGCTTATAACGCATCAGCACACTCTCTATGACATTGCCGTCTTCAAGAAGAAACAGATATTTTCTTGTACCATCAATTTTGGAAATCTGTACTGCCTCCTGATGAAGATCTGTTATGTAACATAACTGTTCTAATTTTTCCCGGAATGCTTTCGAAAGGTTTGTCATCTCATCAAAAGTATTCACCTGCTTTACGTGCAACCACTGGTATACCTGCTTTGCACGAAATGCCTTCTCACCGTTTTTCTCAATAAATGCTGTCAGTTCTTCCAAATTGAACGATTTAATATCAATCTTATTATCCATGCATGCTCCTTACCATCTTTGCGAGGAAAAATCCATCACTTCCCACCTCACCGGGATACATCTGTTTTTCGGATACCAATGAAAAGTCCGTATGTTTCTGTAAAAACTTCTCCACGTTCTCTTCATTTTCCTCCCGATGAATCGTGCAGGTACTGTATACCATGGTTCCGCCCGACTTTACATAGGCACATACTGTGTCTAAGATTTTCTGCTGTAATTGTGCCAGTTCGTGTGCTTTTTCCTCTGTCATTTTGTAACGGATGTCCGTCTTTCTTCCCATGACACCCAGACCGGAACAAGGCAGATCGCACACAAGAACATCTGCTTTTTCTATGGATGCCTCATCCAGTACCGTGGCATCCATCTGTACTGCCTTCATATTATGCAGACCGGTACGCAAAATATTCTCTTCAATGAGTCCGACTTTATATTCAGTCAGATCTCTTGCCTCTACCATACCGGTACCATCTAATAATTCTGCCATATGTGTGCTTTTGCCGCCCGGTGCTGCACAAACATCAATCACATAATTTCCCGGCTTTGGATCAGCGGAGACCGCTACCATCATGGAGCTGACATCCTGCACATAGAACCATCCATCCTGAAAACTCTCAAGTCCTGACAGATAATCAAATCCAGACAGTGCAAAAGCATATGGAATTTCCGGCACTTCCGTTACGGTAACGCCTTCCTCTTCCAGTCTTTTTTTCAGTTCCTGTGGCGTACATTTTTGTAGATTGGTGCGAACGGTAAGTTTTGCTTCTGTGGAAAGTGCCTCCAGAATCTGTGTCGTCCGTTCCTTACCATAATCTTTCTGCCACGTATTTACAATCCATTCCGGAACCGAATAGCAGACACTGGCATTTGGAAATTCAACTATTTTCCACTCTCTGGCAATGCTTCGAAGCACGCCGTTGACAAAGCCGGACAGACCGGAAAATCCGCGTTTTCTCGCCAGTTTTACCGCCTCATTACACACGGCAGAATCCGGTACACCGTCCATATACATGATCTGGTAAACACTCAGCCGCATAAGGTTGCGAATCAATGGTTTCATCTTTCGCACCTTTGTCTTTGAAAAATGGTCGATCACATAATCTAACGTGATCTGTTTTTCCACCGTTCCCTCGGTCAGCCTTGTCAGAAATGCGCGTTCCTGCTTTGACAGATACTGATATTTGTCCAGCACATCACGAAGCACCAGATGACTATATTGTCCATCCTCATTGATGGCCATCAGCATTTCTAAGACAAGGGCTCTGGTATTGACGGTATTAGTCACGGTCTCTTCCTCCAAAAAGTAAAATAATTCGAAGTAGCTGTAAAATTGCCGCTGCTGCACTTGCCACATAAGTCAGCGCCGCTGCAGTCAGGACTTTTCTTGTATATCCAAGTTCCTGTTCGCCGAGAATTCCCTGCTCACGCAGCATCATCATTGCTCTGCGTGATGCATCAAACTCGACCGGAAGGGTAATGATCTGAAAGATCACTGCGAACGAGAATAATAAAATTCCAAAATTAATAATCATCATGGAAGAACGGCTGTTCATCAACGCACCAATGATAATCACCGGCCATGCCAGTGCCGATCCAAAGTTTGCGATCGGAACGAATGCAGAACGCAGGCGAAGCGGAACATATCCTCTCGCATGCTGAATCGCATGTCCGCACTCATGTGCCGCAACTCCGACGGCTGCAACCGAAGTAGAATTGCAAACCGTATCCGAAAGATTCAATGTTTTATTCGATGGATTATAATGATCGGTCAGGCTGCCAGATACATGGCGCACCTTCACATCATAAATTCCTGCTGCATTCAGAATGCGCTGTGCCGCCTGTGCACCGGTCATTCCGGACATGCTGCGGTACTGGGAATATTTGTTGAATGTGGTCTTTACCTTTGCAGACGCAATCATGCAGATGATTGCACCGATAATTACAAGAATGTATGTGCTATCCCAATATAAATACATGGCTACTCCTTCCTACTGGCGAAAAAATGCGCCCTCTTCCACTGTGTAACCGCGCATAAATGCACCTGCATCCATGCGTTTCTTTCCAGCAAGCTGCACTTCAAGCAATGCCAGTTGTCCATCCCCGGTCTGTACGATCAGTTCATTTTTTTCTGCCTTCACAATGCAGCCCGGTTCATAATCATTTGCCTCATCCACTACTTTTGCTTTCCATATTTTGAAAGCTTTGTCATCCAGATGTGTATACGCACTCGGCCATGGATTTAATCCACGGATCAGACGCTCAATCTCCACGGCTGGCTTTTTCCAGTCAATATTTCCAAGTTCCTTTGTAATCTTGGAAGTATGTGTGCTGGCTTCATTGTTCTGCGGGGTGAACTGTGCGGTGCCCTTTTCAAGCATATCCATGGTCTCCACACATAATTTTGCCCCGACTTCCGCCAATTTATCAAAAAGGCTTCCGCCTGTCTCGTCCTCAGCAATGCGAACTTCGCGTTTTGCGATCATGTCACCGGTGTCAATGCCGGTATCCATGCGCATCGTTGTAACACCTGTGATGGAATCTCCGTTGATCACAGCCCACTGAATCGGTGCCGCGCCACGATACTTCGGAAGAAGCGACGCATGAACATTCACACAGCCATATTTTGGCATATCCAGAATATTTTTCGTAAGGATCTGTCCAAATGCCACAACAATAAAAATATCCGCATCAAATTTTTTCAGATATTCTACATTCGCATCCTCACGGATCTTCTTTGGCTGAAACACTTCAATTCCGTGGGAAAGTGCGCACTCCTTGACCGGTGGAAACTGCATGGCATTGCCTCTTCCCTTCGGCTTATCCGGCTGCGTCACTGCAAGAACCACTTCGTGACCTGCGCGAATGATTTCTTCTAATACCCCCACCGAAAAATCCGGTGTACCCATAAATACTACTCTCATATATTATTCATCATCCTCTTCTTCATATACAACATCATGGAGTTCACCTTCGACTCTTTCTACATAAAGATGACCGTCAAGGTGTTCGAACTCATGACACATACAGCGAGCAAACAGCTCGGTTCCTTCCACAATATGCTCCTGCATATCCAGATCATAATATTTTGTCTTTACATAATTTGGCCGTGTCACCTGACCTGCTTTTCCCGGAACACTCAAGCAGCCTTCATCACCGGTCTGCTCTCCGGAAGATTCCAGAATTTCCGGATTGATCATCACATATGGTCCCTGTCCGTCTCCTACATCAATGACTACGATTCTCTTTAAAATGCCAACCTGCGGTGCTGCAAGTCCTACACCGTTTGCCTCATACATGGTCTCGATCATATCCTCTGCTAAAGTACGGATCTTTGGTGTAACCTCTGTGATTGGTCTACATACCTTGTTCAGAATCGGATCTCCCTGTACGCGAATTGTTCTAAGTGCCATCTTTTACCTCCTAAAAACCACTTGACGGGTTGAAATCAAATTGAATAGTTACGTTTGAAAACGCGTTCGTCTTCTTTCCAAACTGCTCTAAGGCATCCTTAAGTGCCACAAGCGTCTGGTAATCCGCTGCTTTCATATACAAAACTTTGCGGTATATATCATTTACTTTTGCAATCGTCGCATCGGCCGGTCCGACAAGGAGCACCGGCTTTCCACTTCTTTTAATTGCAGACTGTAATTTGTCTGCCAGAAGCTGTGCAGTCTGCTGTGTGATCTGCTCATTTTTTCCCATGCAATGCACCAGAAGCATATTCCAGATTGGCGGATAATGCATCATTTTACGATACGCGATCTCATGCTGGTAAAACGCCTCATAGTCCTGCGCCTTTGCCGTCTGAATGGCAAAATGCTCCGGATCGTAAGTCTGGATAACCGCCTGTCCCGGCAACTGTCCACGTCCCGCACGTCCCACCGCCTGTGTCAAAAGCTGGAACGTCCGCTCCGCCGCATGATAATCAGCCACATGCAGTGACATATCTGCCGCAAGGACACCTACGAGCGTGACATTCGGAAAATCATGTCCTTTTACGATCATCTGCGTTCCGATGAGAATGTCTGCCTCCTGATTGGCAAAGGCCTGCAGAATTTTCTCATAGGAATCTTTGGTGCGTGTCGTATCAAAATCCATACGCAGCACCCGTGCCTTAGGAAATCTCTGTTTTACGAGCATCTCGATTTTCTGCGTTCCCGCTTTAAATCCACCGAGATATTTACTGCCACAGGAAGGACAGACCTTCGGCTGTCTTTCTTCATAACCACAATAATGACAGACCATTCTGCCACCGGCATGCTGACTTAAAGATACATCGCAATGAGGACATTTTACCACATATCCGCAAGCTCTGCATGAAATAAATCCAGAAACACCTCTTCGATTCAAAAAAAGCATCGTCTGCTGCTTCTTTTCCAGGCGTTCCTCCATAAGTTCCTGCAAGCGTTTGCTTAAGATGGAACGGTTTCCATCCCGCAATTCCTGTCGTAAATCTACTACTTCACAGGTTGGAAGTGCCTGATTTTTTACACGCTGTGTCATTTCAAGCAGCTGATATCTGCCTGTTTGCGCCATATAATAACTGTCTATGGACGGTGTGGCGGAACCGAGCACGACCGCCGCATGATTTATCCTTGCGCGTTCGATTGCCACTTCTCTTGCATGATAGCGCGGCGATGTCTCACTTTTATATGAATTTTCATGTTCCTCATCAATAATAATCAGCCCCAGCCTTTCAAACGGAGTAAAAAGTGCCGAACGCGGACCGATCATAATGTCGATTTCCCCCGCCTTTGCACGTTCATACTGATCGTAACGTTCTCCCTGGGAAAGGCGCGAATTCATAATCGATACACGGTCTCCGAAACGGTTGTAAAAACGCATCACAGTCTGATAGGTCAGCGCAATCTCCGGAATCAGTACGATTGCCTGTCTGCCCGCTGCAAGAACATGTGCGATCAGTTCCATGTACACTTCTGTCTTGCCGCTTCCAGTCACGCCTTTTAAAAGATATGTTTTTGGATGCCCACTGTCCATATCTTCTGTAATCCGATCCACAACCTGTGTCTGATTTTCGTTGAGTGTCAGATGATATCCCTCCTGTGTCAGATGCTGCACCGGATTCCGGTAGCAGGTCGTTGTCTCAATCTGCAGAATCTGCTGTTCCTGCAGATTGCGGATCGTTGCTGCCGACACATTCAGTTTCTGTGTGACCATAGTATAATCAATTTCTTTTTGTGCGATCAGTTCCCGCAGCAGGCGGGCTTTTGCTTTATAATGTCTGCTCTCGAACAGTGCAAGTTTCTGCTGTGCCTGCGCCTCATTGAGAAGCAGCTTCACCGTTTTACGCTCTACATGTCTGGTCTGCTTTTTGATTGGAAGAACCGTTTTCAATGCCTGATTCATCGTGGAGCCATAGTTTTTCCGAATCCATGCCGCCATCTCGATCAGCTGGGATTCCATTGGCACACTTCCCTCATGAATTCCTATGAGCGGACGGATTTTGTCCACATCAAATTCCGGTTCTTCCGTCACTTCCACCACATATCCGGTCAATGTGCGTTTTCCAAACGGAATATCCACCTGCACGCCCGGATGAATCTGCTCCCGCAGCTGTGACGGAATTGCATACTGAAATGTTTTATCCAGTTTATCAAGGGAAATATCTACAATGATATTGGCATAGGTCATAGGGCACCTTCTTCCAATACTGCATGAAACAGTCCCTCATACGTATTTTTCGAAGCCTCCACAACATAGGAAGCGCCCGCTTTTTCCAATGCCGCCCTGCTTTTTGGCCCGATGGCATAAAGCCGGGTGCTTTTTTCCAGTTCTTTTATTTCCTGCCGGGATACATCACCAAACAGTCGTTCCACCGACGATGCACAGGTAAATAAAATTCCGTCATAACCGGAAAATCCATTTTCCAGATTCCATGTACATGCTTTATTCTCATATACATTCAATCTGCCACACTGGCAGATTTCCACAAGGTCATCCATCAGGATATCATCCGCATTCTTCGCCGTCGGATACCATACCGATACCGAATGAAACGGATCATTGCCAAATGTATACTGCATATATTCTTTCAACTGCGGTACAAGTGCATCCGAATGATACTGGTCCGGCACAAAATCGGCGCGCAGACCATAGGTCTTTAAACGTTCCGCTGTCTTGCTTCCGATTGCTGCAATCTTCGCTTTACCAAGCGCACGCGCATCCAGCTTTGAAGCAAATACATTATCCATAAAGCAGTCCACACCGTTCTGGCTCGTAAATAAGAACATATCCACATCTGCCAGCTCTGCCGCTCCGTACAACGCATGGATTCCTGCGATCTCACCAACGGTCACTTCCTGCACAAAAGCGCCCTGCGCACGCAACAATGCAGCAAGACGTGATGTTTTCCTTCCAATTTTCGGAACAAGATAACGTTTTCCCCAAAGCAGCTGATTTTCAAAAAACTGCAATTGTTCGCGCAGGCGTACCACATCGCCGATAACGATCATGGCCGGGGAAGTGAGTGCCGCATCCGCAACACGCCTTTCGATATCCTGCAAAATGCCGACACAAGTTCTCTGTTCACATGTCGTTGCATGTGAAATCACTGCTGCCGGAGTCATTGGAGAACGTCCTGCCTGCATGAGCCCGTCTGCGATCTCACCAACTTTGCTTAAGCCCATCAGAAAGATCAGTGTCTCCTTCTCATCCAGCATGGAGGCAAAATCCATATCTGTCGTCTGATCCAGCCTGTTATGTGCGGTAATTACCCGAAAAGAGGTTGCAACTCCACGATGTGTCACTGGAATTCCGGCATAAGCTGCTCCCGCGATTGACGAACTGATACCCGGAACCACACGAAATTTAATGCCGTGATTCCGAAGATAAGTGCCTTCCTCGCCGCCTCTTCCGAATACATAGACATCTCCACCTTTTAAGCGGACCACGCAGGCATATTCTTTCGCCTTTGTAACCAGAAGCTCATTGATTTCTTCCTGTGGAAGCGTGTGATGCCGATCTGCTTTTCCTACATAAATAAGTTCACAATCTGCTTTTGCATAAGAAAGAAGCTCCGGTGCCGAAAGCCGGTCATATACAATACAGTCCGCTTTTTGAATCAGTTCAAGTCCTTTTACGGTAACAAGTCCGGGATCTCCCGGACCTGCTCCAATCAGATATACTTTACCTGCCATATCATTCCCCCAATTATTATTTTCTACTCCATGTACTCTTGCTTGCCAGGATCAGAATCGGGAAGATTTCCAGTCGACCTGCCAGCATATCAAAGATCAGTACCACCTTGGAAAATCCAGAAAAAACTGAAAAGTTACAGGTCGGTCCCACCGCATCAAATCCCGGTCCGATATTGTTAAAGCACGCAACAACTGCGGAAAAATTCGTCATCATCGACAAGTCATCAATGGAAATCAACAGGAAACTTCCAAGGATGATTACAGCATATGCAATCAGATACGTGTTTGTGTTCTCCAAAACAGATTCGCTGACTCTCTGTCCGTTAACACGCACAACTTCCACCCGCTTCGGATTCAAAATGCGTCGTGTGTTTCTGCGCAGATTCTTCAAAAGCAACAGCGTACGGCCAATCTTCAATCCACCACCGGTACTTCCCGCGCACGCACCGAGAAACATCAGTGCCAGCAGGATTCCCTTGGAAAAACTCGGCCACAGATCAAAGTCCGTCGTCGCAAATCCTGTGGTTGTGATAATGGTTGCAACCTGGAAAGCCGCATGCCGCACGGTCTCACCAAGTGTTGAATAAAATCCGTGAAGATTCCATGTGATCAAAACAATGGAACCTAATACGATTGCAATATACATGCGAAGTTCCTGATCTTTGAACACGGTCTTAAAATGGCGTACCAAAAGCAGGTAATAACAACTGAAATTCACGCCAAACAATAACATAAAGACCGTACAGACATTCTGAATATACGGGCTGTAGCTTGCCATACTGTCATTTTTGATACCGAATCCACCGGTACCTGCCGTACCCATTGCTGTACATACCGCCTCGAATACAGGCATCCCGCCAAATAACAGAAAAACAACATTAATGATGGTAAGCAGCACATAGATCACATATAAAATACGCGCGGTCGTGTGCATCTTCGGAACCAGTTTTCCAACATTTGGTCCCGGGCTTTCTGCACGGAGAATATGCATTGTAAATCCGCTTCCTCCACGGTCTCTCGGAACGACTGCAAGTAAAAATACCAGCACCCCCATACCGCCTAACCAGTGACTGAAACTTCTCCAATATAAAAGTCCATGAGACAAAGCTTCCACATCCGTTAAAATAGATGATCCCGTTGTCGTAAATCCGGATACAATTTCAAACAGCGCATCCAGAAAATCCGGGATTTCCCGCGAAATAAAAAACGGCAGGCATCCCATAATACTTAACGCGATCCAGCTCATTCCCACACATACGAGTCCTTCCCGTGCATAAAAACGCTTTACCGCATTTCTGCAGAGTACATACATAATTGCTGCTACGATCAGTGTGATAATGATTGCACCGATAAATCCCCGTACAGCAGCCTGCTCTCCGTAAAATATACTCAGTAACAAGGCAGGCAGCATAAATGCTGCCTCCACAAAAAGAATCTGGGAAATGAATTTTCCCATCATTTTATAATTCATAATGTCCTCACTCAAAAATATCGTTTAACTGCAAAAGTGTCATATCTCCTTTTGCAACAATAATCATGGAATTTCCCTCTTCATAAACTGAATCACCATTCGGAATCTCCGTCTTGCTTCCATGGCTGATGCATGCAATCAGAATGTTCGGACGAATCCGGACATTACGCAGTGGTTCTCCAATATAACGGGTATTTGCATCTACAACAAATTCCAATGCTTCCGCCTGTCCCTCCGCAATATTGTGAAGTGTCAGTGCTGCACCTGTCGTATTCTGCATAGCACGCACATACTGCACAATATTATTACAGCACAGTTCCTTCGGGCAGATGACACTGCCAAGTCCCAGACTGTCATGAATGCTGCTGTTCTCCATATGTCCGACCTTGGTAATGACCTGTGGTACTCCACATGTCTGCGCATACAGGGAGATGATCATATTCATCTCATCCAGTCCGGTCATCGTCACTACTGCATCACAGTCATGGATTCCCTCACTCTCTAACAGGAACTGGCTGCTGGCATCTCCATGGATGACACAGACACCCTGCGGAAGCTTGTCCGAAAGTTCCACACAACGATCTTCATCCTGCTCAATCAGCTGTACTGCTACACCGTCTCTTGCGAGATGTTCTGCAAGATAGTAACCGATACGGCCACCTCCGCAGAGAATGACACGCTTTGCTTTGTGGGTGATAATTCCAAGGTTGCGTAACAGTTTTGTCAGGACATCACTGGTTGCCGTGATAAACAGATGATCTCCCTCACGCAAAATAAAGTGACCTCCCGGAATCTCCACGACACCCTCACGGCTGACCGCACATACAAGGACTTTGCATTTCACAATGTTCTGCAGATTCATAAGGGGGACATCACATAATTTACTTCCCTTCGGCACACGAAGTTCGACGATTTCCACACGGCTTTTTGCAAAAGTCTCACGCTGCAAAAAGCCCGGATAACGAAGAAGACGCTCGATCTCTCTGGCTGCCTGCTTCTCCGGATTGACCATAAGTGACAGCGAATACACATCACGCATGGTAAAAATCTGTTTGCCATATTCCGGATTACGGATTCTTGCGATCGTATGAATCCTCTGGTTTAATCCATGAGCCGTCATACAGCAGAGAAGATTGATCTCATCTGCACTTGTAGCCGCAATCAGCAGATCCGCTTTGCGGACATCTGCACTCTCTAACACGCGCATGGAGGCACAGTTACCCTGTACCCCCATTACATCATAACGCTCAACGCTTGAATCGAGAACCTTCTGGTTCGAGTCGATCAAAGTCAGGTCATGTCCCTCCGCAGAAAGCTTCTGTGTCAGTGACAAGCCGACCTTTCCATCACCGGCGATTATTATTTTCACGAATTTTTCCTCCGAATATACTCAAATATTGCATTCGGGATTCATTATAGCACAAGCATATGCATCATTCAATAAGTTTGTCGCTTAGAAAACCTCCTCAAAACTTAAGATTGCCTTAAACAGATCACCATCGATCTGAATCGCAAAGTTTCCGTTCATCAGCCCCGTCAGGCTCTGCGCAATGGAAAGTCCAAGTCCGCTTCCCTCGGTATTTCTCGAACTGTCTCCCCGGACAAAGCGCTCCATCAGTTCCTCGCTGCTGATATTTAACTGACTCTTTGAAATATTGCGGAATGTCATGATGACCATTCCATTGAATTTTTCCAGTGAAATATATACCCTTGTTCCGGGCATTGCATATTTACAGATGTTACTCATCAGATTATCAATGACGCGCCACAGATGCCTTCCGTCCGCCATGATCTTTACCGGCGGCTCCGGACTGTCCACGACGATATCCAGCTGATTTTTCTTTGCACGTTCCTCAAACTCGCCAACCACCTGTGTCAGCATGACTGTTGCATCCATTGCCTCAAGTTCCACCTTGATATTTCCGGTAGAAGCCTTCGAAGCCTCCATCAGATCTTCGATCAGTTTTTTCAGGCGGGCTGACTGACGGTCTAACACGGTAATATATTCCTGCACGGTCTTATTGTCGACTTTTTCCTTTTTCATGAGATCGACATAATTGATAATGGATGTCAGCGGTGTCTTAATATCATGTGATACATTTGTAATCAGTTCCGTCTTAAAATGCTCACTCTTCATACGTGCATCTACCGCTTTGGAAATGCCCTCGCCGACATGATTGATATTTTCCGCATGTTCCCGGAATCCGCGCGGCATATGTTCCGTGTTGATTGGCTGACTGTAATCCCCGTTTGCGATGCGCATGCCACCGGCGCGTATGCGAAGCATTGCGGAAACATAATAACGAAGAACCAAATATTCCACCAGCTTTATTATGATGCACAGCATCACGACATCATCGTCTGCCATCCTGGCAAGCAGCCACAGTTCAATCAATGATCCTACCGCAAACAGCACGGTCACCTTTTTCATGGTCGGCTGCTTTTTGTCAGCAGCATCCCCTGCCCAGCGGAATGGTGCAATCAGGTAATGTAAGATCGTATATCTCCAGAAATTCTGTGTTTTTGCACGCACGGCGATGCTCATAAAATATCCAATCACAAGGAACTCGCAGGCCGCCGCAAATAATGTGCCAAGCCCCAATGCAAGTGAAATTGTAATATATCGGTCAAACGCATATCCGATCATTCCGAAAATACACAGCACACCACAGGTTACAAGCGCGCAGCAGCAGCCGGTAATAATTCCAAACGGAACCCGGTCAATCCAGCGCATGTGGACTTCATCATCCTCAGGTCTTCGTCCTGCCGCACTCATCAAAAACACAAAGCAAATAAGACAAAGCAGTGCACTGCCTGCTGCCCACCAGCCGCTTGTATGGCGAAAGTTGCAGATAAATGCAGCCAGTTTCTTTCCCTGTCCGAAGTAATCGACAAGTCCATTCTTTAAAAGTGTCCTGGTAGATGACGTATCTTTTGCCGTCATATAAATATCGTAACTGGTCGTTTTCACATTATTCAGGCTGTATTCGTCGTATTCAAAATTCAAATCACTGCCAATGGAATACTCTCCTGCAATATTGATTTTGTCCTTTGGAAGTGATTTCTTTGTCTGCACGGTCAAAAAGCCATTTTTCTGTGCATAGTCCTCATCCTTGCTGGCAAATCCACTGTCAAAACGCAGCAGATCATCTTTTATGTTCCAGGAAGATATTTCCTCCTGCTCTAATTTCTTTCCATCTCCATCCGCATAATACCCCGGCGCACCGGAAACATCTTTGTATTCATACGAAACACTTTCCACCCCATCGATTCCATAGGTTCCATCCGTACCTTCACTTGAAATGTCTGTATCGACACCATTCTTTCGTCCATTGATTACATGGTCAAAAGATGTCATAAGAAAGTAAGCTCCGTCTGTCTGTGCATAGAACAGACCATCTTCCTGATTATAAATAATATGGTCCAGACTGGCCATCCGCCAGGAAGAATCATCATATGTATTATAAGATCCCAGCAGCATACCAAGAAACGAATCTTCCTGACCACTGATCACATATCTTGTATTCGTATCAAATTTGCGATGTACCATGCACGAATCTGCGTCCACCGAAGCATCATTGGTGTAGAGAACGATATCTTTTTCACCATCCTGCTTTTTCACAACCGTATAAGCAATATGTCCACCATCGAGTCCGTCAAACTCTGCCTCTTCGAGTCCGTCAGAACTAGTTACGCCTTCGGCAAACAAATGCGTTGCATAATTTTCCAAAAGTTGTATATCAATGTCTTTTTCCACCGTGTTCTGGTTGGCCTGCAACTCTGATACAGTTCCGTAAAGCACAGTCGCCGCGGCTGTCACTACAAATACAAAGCCACTGACGATTGCAAGCAGCATCGCAATCAATTTCGCCCAGAACTGCTTTTTGAGTTCTTTCCAGTTTTTCATTCTGTTTCCTCCATCTTATATCCCCGGCCCCATACTACTTTTAAATATCTTGGCTCTGCCGGATTGTACTCTAATTTTTCACGAAGATGTCGGATATGTACTGCAACGGTGTTCTCAATCCCATAAGGACTGTCATTCCACACTTCTTCATAAATCTGATTCGGAGAAAATACCTCACCTTTATGCTCCATCAGAAGTTTTAAGATATCGTACTCGGTTCTCGTCAGATTCACCGGTTCTCCATCCAATGTCACTTCTTTTGCACGATCATCCATCTCAATGCCACCGGCCACAAGTTTTGTGTTTACCGGCTGTGCACTGCCCAGCTGCATATACCGGCGCAGCTGGGATTTAACTCTCGCCTGTAATTCCACTGGATTGAATGGTTTGGTAATGTAATCATCTGCACCGACCGTCAGCCCAAGCACCTTGTCGGTATCCTCACTTTTGGCTGTCAGCAGAATCACCGGAACATTAGAAATTTCCCGGATTTTCACCATGGTCTCGATACCATCCATCTCCGGCATCATGATATCCATGAGCACCAGATGAATGTCCCCTTTTTGCACAAGCTCCAATGCTTCTTTTCCGTTATATGCCTTATATACCTGATAACCGTCGCTCTTTAAATAAATGGAAAGAGCCGAAACAATATCTTTTTCATCGTCACAAACTAAAATATTATACATAATAAAACCGCCACCTCGTATTTATGATTAATCATGAATACATTGTAGCGGTTTTCGTATTAATTTCCAATTGTCAAACCCATTAAGATTTCATTAACTTTTGTTTCCATGCCTTCATGCTCTGCTTCAGACGTTCCATACCATCCTCCACATTTTTTCTTGTCGTGGCCACATTCAGGCGAAGGAATCCATCCCCGTTCGTTCCGTACTCCCTGCCGGACGCCAGATACAGTCCACTCTCTTTGCGGATAAACGCATACAGCTTATTCGAATCTTTTGTGTAAGCCTGACAATCCAGCCACATCAGATACGTTGCTTCGGAAGGAACAACTTTCATCTGCGGAATCTCCCTGGCGATAAAGTCGGTAACATATTTTTTATTCTCTTCAATATAAACCCTAAGTTCATCCAGCCAGTCTGCCCCGCAGGTAAAAGCAGCGATCGTGGCACACATGGCAAACGCATTCGGTTCTGCCACCTCATCCGTGTTGAGTCGTCGCCACATTTTATGATGCAATGCCTTATTTTCTGCATAAACTGCCGCAGACTGAATGCCTGCGAGATTAAAAGTTTTTGTCGGTGCGATTGCAGTCACACTGATCTGTCTGCACTGTTCATTTACCGACACAAATGGCACATACTCTTTTCCCGGTGCAGTTATATCACAGTGAATCTCATCCGAAAATACCGTCACGTCATTCTCTGCACACAAAGCTCCGATACGTGCCAGTGTTTCCTTGTCCCAGATTTTTCCAATCGGATTATGCGGGTTACAAAGTATCATAAGGGATGTCTGCGGATCTGCGAGCTGACGTTCTAATGTTTCCCAGTCAATGTGATATTCCCTGCCGTCATAAAGCAGATGATTCTCCACAATATTTCTTCCATTGTTTCGGATCGAGTTAAAGAAAATATTGTAAGTTGGTGTCTGCACCAGCACATTTTCCGCAGGTGTCGTAAGCTTACGCACCGCACTGGAGATTGCCGGAACCACGCCTGTCGTAAAAATGAGTTTGTCCGGATTCAACGTGATATGATGCCGTTTGTCCCACCAGTTCACATAGGACTGGCTCCATGCATCCGGCATGATCGAATAGCCAAAGATTCCATGTTCCACACGTTTTTTTAAAGCTTCGATCACCTCTGGCACTGTCTCAAAGTCCATGTCTGCTACCCACATAGGCAGCTCATTCTCCGGCACGTCCCATTTTAATGATCCGGTTCCTCTCCGGTTTGTCGGCTTATCAAAATTATATTTCATGCTGTCTCCTTTTTAGAAAAAAATCCCGGCTTTTTCAAACCGGGATTTTTGTTTATGCCTCTGTACTGTTTGTAGCATCTGTCGTATCTGTCGTGCTGGTCTGTTTCGATTTGTAATACTCCTCGAATTTCTTGTTTGCCGCATCTAATGTCTTCTGGCAAATATCTGGCAGCTTCTGTCCCCAGGCACCTGTTGCCTGCTGGAAGCCCTTCTGCATAGCAGCCTGCATCTTTTTCATTTTTTCTACATCGTCACCTGCTAATGCGCTGGCGAAGTCGAATAAACGCTCAGATGTCTGTTTCACACCGTAATATCCGTCTTCCGAAATATCTTTCTGGGCCTGTGCCTTTGTCTGGGCATCTACCGTATAATTTCCTTTTGCAAGGAACTTCCACATACTGTCATCAGAAGTTGCAAACATTGTTGCCTGCTGTCCCATCATCTGCTTTACGATGTTGGTCAGCTGCTGCTGTCTGGACTCCTGATCTGCTTTCAGCTGTTTTACCAGAGCGGCACGATCTTCTGCGCTCATTTTGTTGACAGAATAAGTTGCCTTGCCTGTATCCGAAGATTTGTCCGACTTATCATAAACGACACCGCTTTCGTTCTTCTCTTCGGTCTTGCTGGCGGTATCTGCCTTCGCAGAAGCGTTTTTCTTGGAAGCAGATTCTGTCTTTGCAGAAGTGTCTGTCTTATAAGATGCATAAACCTCTGCCTGTGCACTTGCCAAACCTGTTGCATTCACACTCATACTCATATCCTCCTTGAACATGTATGCCGGATCAAATCCTTTTGTTTCCGGACCTTTGACTACGTTTCTATTATCAATATCGGCTACTGTACCTGATTTGTTTATAGTAAGTGCAACAAATTATAAAGCTTTGATTCTATCTAAAGCTTTAACGGTATTCTCATAGTTACCGAATGCTGTCAGTCTGAAGTATCCCTCACCGCTTGGTCCGAATCCGGATCCCGGTGTACCTACAACGTTGGCTTTTTCTAAGAGATAATCAAAGAACTCCCAGGAAGTCATCTTGTCCGGTGTCTTTAACCAGATGTATGGTGCATTCACACCACCAAATACGGTATATCCGGCGTCTTTAAGACCTTCCTTGATGGTCTTTGCATTCTTCATATAATATGCAACCTGCTCTTTCAGCTGTGCTTTTCCGGCATCGGAATATACAGCTTCGCCTGCACGCTGTACGATGTATGGAGCACCATTGAACTTGGTTCCGTGACGTCTTGCCCACATTGCATTTAAAGACACATCACCACACTTAAGTTCCTTTGGAACTACAGTAAATCCAAGACGAACACCTGTAAATCCAGCATTCTTTGAAAAACTTCTCAGCTCAATGGCACATGTTTTTGCACCTTTACACTCGTAGATGGTATGTGCAACATTGTCCTCGCTGATGTATGCTTCGTATGCGGCATCATAAATGATAACTGCCCCATTCTTGTTTGCATAATCTACCCATTCCTGTAACTGATCCTTTGTCAGAGTTGTTCCGGTCGGGTTGTTTGGAAGACATAAGTAAATGATGTCCGGTGTCTCCTTTGGAAATTCCGGTACAAAATTGTTTGCAGCGGTACATGGCATATAAATTACATCGCTCCATGTCTCTGTTGCCTTATCATAAGTACCTGTTCTTCCTGCCATAACATTGGAATCTACATATACCGGATAAACAGGATCGCATACTGCGATACGGTTATTCTGTGCAAAAATCTCCTGAATATTTGCGGAATCACTCTTTGCTCCGTCGGATACGAAAATTTCATCCTCAGAGATGTCACATCCCTTTGCTTTGTAATCATTGTCTACGATTGCTTTTCTTAAAAATGCGTATCCAAGATCCGGTGCATAACCATGGAATGTCTCTGCATGGCCCATCTCATCAACTGCTTTGTGCATGGCCTCGATGATTGCCGGTGCAATTGGCTGTGTAACATCACCGATACCAAGACGGATGATCTCTTTGTCCGGGTTTGCCTCCTGATATGCATTTACCTTCTTTCCAATGGTACTGAACAGATAGCTGCCTGGCAGCTTCTGATAGTTCTCATTTACATGAAACATTTTTGTTCCTCTCTTTCTATTGCTTTCCTTTAATAATTTTTACCCACTCTGTTGATTAAGTTTAGCATTTTCAACCGATGCTGTAAAGTGCTTTGACACTTGTCATAAGAAGAAACCCTTTAGGGAGGATGCCTTATGACCTACGCAGATGTTCTGCAACAATCCGTAATCTATCCCTCCTGCATCAGACTCAAAATCATCTGGGATACTTCCACAAGTTCCGTTCCATTATCCATACTTCGTTTCTGAATATAACGGTGTGCTTCTTCCTCCGAAAAACCGTTTCGACCCATCAAAAGTTCCTTGGCTTTCTGGATGACCTTCTGATCCTCCTCAGAACGCAGCTTTGGCCTCTGCCGCATACGCTTCTGCCGCCGGCGGATTTCTCCCTCCATCATCTCCACCGTCTGCAACAGTTCGTGTACTTTCATTGGGAGAACCAGGCTGACAATATTGCTGATCTCTCTCTCCTGTATCGAACTTGCCGATGCAATCAGAAGCATCTGAAACTCTGGCGGAAGATACTCATAAATCTCCGTATACATCATATCAATAAAGCGACAACCACAGATCAAAATACCACTCTCTAAATTATTAATACTGTTCAGTGCCTGCGCTCCGGTCGTGCAGACTGCCTGCACACTGTATCCGCTTTGTGACAATATTTTTTTTACATTCTGTGCCACTTCCTGCTTTGGAAATGCAATTACTATATTACTCACTGTGTCGTTCACCCATATCTTTAGAATAAAAGCTCTTATATCTTATACAGATATTCTTCGATTTCCCATGCGGTAACCTGTGTCCGGTACTGCATCCACTCCTCTTCTTTTGCCTCGAGATACTTGCCTGTAATATGTTTGCCCAACACTTCCTGAACAAAGGTATCTTTCTTTAACTCTTTGAGTGCAGCATGCAGATCTGCCGGAATCGACTCGATACCACGGCTTTCTTTCTCCTCGTCACTGAGCTCGTATACATTCTCCGGTACTTCTGCCGGTGGCTCGATTTTGTTTTCGATGCCGTCTAATCCCGCAGCAAGACATACCGCAAGTGCAAGATATGGATTTGCTGCCGGATCCGGGCTTCTGAGTTCCACACGGGTTCCTTCGCCACGGCTTGCCGGAATACGAATGAGAGGGCTGCGGTTCGTCGCAGACCATGCGATATAACAAGGTGCCTCATATCCCGGAACAAGTCTCTTGTAAGAATTTACCAGAGGATTCATGACCGCCGTAACGCCCTTCATGTGCTTCATAATTCCGCCAATGAAATAATGTGCCTCTTTGCTCAATCCCAGTTCGCCCTGCGCATCATCAAAAATGTTGTGACCGTCTTTGGACAAAGACATATTGATGTGCATACCGGAACCATTGATTCCGAATTTTGGCTTTGGCATAAAACTTGCAAACAATCCATGGCGCTTTGCGATAGTCTTTACTGCAAGTTTAAAGGTCATAATGTTGTCCGCTGTCACCATAGCCTCATCATACTTAAAATCGATTTCATGCTGTGCCGGTGCCACTTCGTGATGGGAGGCCTCGATTTCAAATCCCATATCTTCAAGTGTCAGTACCATATCACGTCTTGCATTTTCTCCTAAGTCTACCGGACCAAGATCAAAATAGCCTGCTTTTTCGTGTGTGATCGTCGTCGGCTGTCCGTTCTCATCCTGATGGAACAGGAAAAATTCACACTCCGGGCCAACATTGAATGTGTATCCCATCTCAGCCGCTTTTGCAATCTGCTTCTTTAATATGTAACGTGGATCTCCCTCAAACGGTTTACCATCTGCGCAGTGAACATCACAGATAATTCTTGCAACTTTTCCCTGCTGCGGTCTCCACGGGAAAATCGTAAACGTATCCAAATCTGGATACAGATACATATCTGATTCCTCGATGCGCACAAATCCCTCAATCGAAGATCCGTCAAACATGCACTTATTATCCAGCGCTTTTTCCAGCTGGCTGGATGTGATTGCTACATTTTTTAAAGTACCGAAAATATCTGTAAACTGAAGACGGATAAACTCAACATCCTCTTCCTCTACCATACGGAAGATATCTTCCTTTGTATAATTGCTCATGATTATTCTCCTTTCATTGAACCTTATCATCTACAGATTTTTATTTAAATTCGAAATTTTCTGTAATACTTTCTGGTATGGCATCGTACCTCCGAAAATGTCCAGTGCACTTCCGATCGTAACATTTAAATGATTGCTTCCAAGCTCTGCCAGTTCCTTTAAATCTTCAAAACTGTGCACTCCACCGGCATATGTAATCGGGATTTTTCCCCAGTCACCCAGAAGTTTTGCCAGAGGCTTCTCGATTCCGTTTGCTTTTCCTTCCACATCCACTGCATGTATTAAAAATTCCACACAATATGCGGACAATTCATCCAAAAGATCCGGTGTCACCATCTCATCGGTATATTTCTGCCAGCGGTCGGTTACAATATAATATCCTCTGTCCTTCCCCGGCTCGCTGCGGTAACGGCAGGAAAGATCCAGAACCAAATGCTCCTTCCCCACGGCTTTCTTTATTTTATTAAGATTTTCATAATTGACACAGCCGTCTTTAAATACGTAGGAAGTAACAATGACTGCCTGTGCGCCTGCTTCAATAAATTCCTGGGCATTGTCTGCGTGGATGCCGCCGCCTACCTGAAGACCTCCCGGGTATGCATGAAGAGCTTTCATCGCCTGCGCCTTCGTCGCTTCATAAAATTCGCTCTGCTGCGGATTCAGTAAAATAATATGTCCCCCCCGGATGTTCTGGCTCTGATAGAGTCTTGCATAAAATCCGGCATCCTGCTCCGAAACAAAATTTTCTGTTGCGAAATCGCCCTGGTCTTTTAAGGAACTGCCAACAATCTGTTTGACTTTTCCATTGTGAATGTCAATACATGGTCGAAACTCCATTATTTTTCTCCTTCTATTACACATCAGCCCATTTAAAGTCGCCTCCGGCGGGGACTGACGCTACATGTCAAGTTAACTTCGTAAACTTGACACATTTATTAAAAAGGGGCATAGAAAGTCCTGAGTGTGGCTCCCTTGCCCTGCATTAAAAAATATCCATATGTAATTAAAATGATAACACATATTTTGGAATTTGTGAATGAAAGATTTTCCTATTTTTATTTATAAGAAAACGACCGCTATTTTATAAGAAATAATGCACTTTGCATCCCTTGACACCATTTCGTTATTTTGCTAATGTTAATACAATTATTCATTCATTAATTACATAAAAGAAGAAAGCGAGGAAATTAGGAAATGGGTACTATTATCGGCGAAGGAATTACATTTGATGACGTTCTTCTGGTACCTCAGTATTCTGAGGTTACACCAAACATGATCAACTTAAAGACACATCTTACCAAGAAGATCGTCTTAAACATTCCTATGATGAGTGCAGCAATGGATACTGTCACAGAATCCAAGATGGCAATTGCAATGGCAAGACAGGGTGGTATCGGTATTATCCACAAAAATATGTCAATTGAGGCACAGGCGGACGAGGTCGATAAGGTAAAGCGTTCTGAGAACGGTGTTATTACAGACCCGTTTTTCTTATCCCCGGATCATACACTTGCAGATGCAGATAATCTGATGGCAAAATTCCGTATTTCCGGTGTTCCGATCACAAAGGACGGCCGTCTTGTCGGAATCATCACCAACCGTGATTTAAAATTCGAAACAGACTTCAGCAAAAAGATCAGCGAGTCCATGACTTCTGAGAATCTGATCACTGCTCCGGAAGGAATTACACTTGAAGAAGCAAAGAAAATCCTTGCAAAAGCAAGAAAAGAAAAGCTCCCGATCGTTGACAAAGATTTCAACCTCAAGGGACTGATCACCATCAAAGATATTGAGAAGCAGATCAAATATCCACAGTCTGCAAAAGATGAGCAGGGACGTCTTCTCTGTGGTGCCGGTGTCGGTATCACAGGCAACATGATGGAACGTGTCGATGCACTGGTCAATGCACATGTTGATGTCATCGTTGTCGACTCTGCACACGGACATTCTAAAAATATCCTTGAAGCAGTCAAGAAGATCAAGGCAAAATATCCTGATTTACAGGTTATTGCCGGAAACATTGCTACCGGTGCTGCTGCCAAAGCACTGATCGAGGCTGGTGCTGACGCTGTCAAAGTCGGTATCGGACCTGGTTCTATCTGTACCACCCGTATCGTTGCAGGTATCGGCGTTCCACAGATTTCTGCAATCATGGACTGTTACGCTGTTGCCAAAGAATATGGCATCCCGGTGATCGCAGATGGTGGTATCAAGTACTCTGGTGATATGACAAAGGCATTAGCAGCCGGTGCTAACGTATGTATGATGGGATCTATGTTCGCAGGCTGTGACGAAGCTCCTGGTACATTCGAGTTATTCCAGGGAAGGAAATACAAAGTATACCGTGGCATGGGATCTATCGCAGCCATGGAGAACGGAAGCAAAGACCGTTACTTCCAGGAAGGTGCAAAGAAACTGGTTCCGGAAGGCGTCGAAGGACGTGTTGCTTACAAGGGAACACTCGAAGATACCGTATTCCAGCTGATCGGTGGTATCCGTTCCGGTATGGGTTACTGCGGATGTCAGGACATCGAGACCTTGAAAGAAAACGGAAAGTTTGTTAAGATTACAGCAGCATCTCTTCGTGAGAGTCATCCACATGATATTCACATCACGAAGGAAGCTCCAAACTACAGTTCCGATGATAACTAAATCGATTCTGTAGAAATTTATAGAAAATATATGAGGTGAATTTTATTGGGCCCCAGTGATATACCACAATTAATATTTTTAGTTGTACTTTTAATGCTCTCTGCCTTCTTTTCTTCGGCAGAGACCGCATTGACAACTGTGAACAAAATACGTATGCGTACCCTGGCTGAATCTGGAGATAAACGGGCAGACAGGGTTCTGCGCGTTACGGACGATTCCGGAAAGATGCTTTCCGCAATTCTGATCGGAAACAATATTGTCAATCTTTCCGCTTCTTCTCTTGCGACTTCGCTCGCAATCAAGTATTTCGGAAGTTTCGGTGCCGGTATTGCAACCGGTATTCTGACACTTTTGATTTTAATTTTCGGAGAAGTCACACCGAAAACGATGGCAACGATCAAGGCGAATCAGCTTGCATTACATATTGCAGGAGCGATCAGTTTTCTGATGAAAATTCTGACACCTGTCATCTTTATCGTCAACAAACTGTCGTTAGGTCTTTTGTTTCTGCTGCGCATCAATCCAAACGATGCCAATGCACAGATGACCGAGGAAGAGCTTCGCACCATTGTAGATGTCAGTCAGGAGACTGGTGTCATCGAAAATGAAGAACGTGATATGATTCATAATCTCTTTGATTTTGGCGATGCCGAGGCCAAAGAGGTCATGGTTCCACGTATTGATATGACATTTGTTCAGGTGGACGCAACCTATCAGGAAGTACTCGACGTATTTCGCGAGGATATGTTTACGCGTATTCCTGTCTACGAGGATTCTACGGACAATGTCATCGGAATCATCAATATGAAAGATTTTCTTCTGCAAAATGATACCGAAGATTTTTCTGTCCGCAACATGCTTCGTGAACCATATTTTACATATGAACATAAGAACACTGCAGATTTGTTTTTGGAAATGCGCAAATCCTCTATTTCTCTTGCTATCGTTCTGGATGAGTACGGTGTGACTGCCGGACTGATTACCTTAGAAGATCTGTTAGAGGAAATTGTCGGTGAGATCCGCGACGAGTATGATGCGGATGAGGAAGACGACATCGTAGCAATCAACGAACGGGAATACTATGTATTAGGTTCTGCCAATCTCGAAGATGTCAGTGATGCCTTAGGTGTTCACTTTACTTCCGACGATTACGACACGATGGGTGGTTATTGTCTGGAGCTTCTGGATCATCTTCCGGAAAAAAATGAAATTGTAATTACCGACGAGAATGTGCTCCTGCGCATTGATCGTATGGATAAAAACCGTATTGAACGTGTTTATGTAAGACTTCCGGAATCGGAAGCTGACGCAGAAACCGATACGGACAAATCATAAAACCAGCATTGGACTGTGCAATAAATGCACAGTCCTTTTTTCTTTCATCACGGTGACAGGTTCTTTCTTCTCCAATGTCCCTGTGTGTATTCAACGATCTGTTTTTCCTGTATCCGCATCGCCCGAACTCCCGGACTATACTTCAAAAGACACAGACAGATACACAGCGTATTAATCAGAATGAGACTCCCCATCATCCCCAATATCATATTTTTCATTTTTCCTCCAATACTCATCAAATGCAGATGTGGTTACTTCTTTTTCCTGTAACTGGCTTTCTATGCAGGAACCGGCATAAGAAAGTATGCCCTGCCTGTCCCCAAACGGGAACAGACACAATAACCCAAAGAGTCCAATTCCTACCGTCAGCGCAATCCATATGCCACCATACTGTGCAATAATCTCTCTCATCCTAACCTCCCAGAGATACCCGGATCAAACCGGCAATCACCCCATCCGGTCCCAACAGTATCTTTCCTGCCATGGACAGATACGCAAAGCTCCCCACCACAGCAATCAACACCATTCCATATTCTTTGCATAATTCTCTCATAAAAGTCCCAATGCCCTCTCAAATATCTGTACAATTCCAAGTCCCAACATAAGAATCATCAGACAGCCTCCATATTCTTCAATCAGTTCCTGCATACGCATCCTTTCCAATATAGTCTACCATTTTCTGTTTTTTACAGAATTGAAAAACTGGAAACTGAATGGTCGTTTCCAATTCAACTTTTGCAATTTCCACATCATCCGTTTTGACTGGAAGATCACCTTTTTCTTTGCATTGTGCAATCTTTCCTTTTGCTTTATAAAAAGTAATACAGAGATTGCATCCCATATCTTTTGCGCGTTCAAAACAATTTTCCATAACACGCGAATCTAAATTGCAGCCTGCAAGTTCTGTCATAAATGTTTTGTGCATATTCTCCGCCTGAATCAGCTGCATCTGTGCCGTGACGATTCCCATTGCGGACACCGCCATAAGTAAAAGCAGAAACAAAGCCATATATGCTTTCATTATCTGACTCATAAATTTTTTCTCCTGTATTCTTTCCTGTTTTTATTCAAAGCCGCTACCCATATTTTATCAACCACCTATCCCGGAAGACTGAAGGAATGTCAACATAAACAATGCCATATCCACAAGCAGCTTAAAAGAAGCGGTGACTACCGGAGCCAGAAACAACAGATACAGTCCACTGTTACGATTATGCAGACGCTCCGTTTCCACCGCATCCTGCATGGAAAAGTTTCTTGTGATCAATTCCCCCACCTGCTGGTCTGCACGGTCGCTATTGCCCATAGAAAGGGCATAGAGCATACTCATGGCAGAATGAATTTCCGGAATCTGAAATTCCTGCATAAAGGCATGATACGGCTCCGGTGATTCCGGTGCAATCTGCAAACGGTCATTTAAAATTTCCAGCTCATGTTCCAATACCAGCGGTACATGCTCCTGCGATTTTGCGAGTGCCATCTGTACATTTTCGCTTTGCAATAACAAGACAATATCCATCAGCCACACCGGAAACGCACTTTTGATATTTTTTATGCGTTTCTTTGTCGCCAGTCTTCTTCCTATGCGATGCTGATTTGCCGTAAAAAGCGTCAGAAACATCCCTGCCGCTGCCCACACCTGCTGTCCGGCATACAAAGCCCAGGCGGTCAGTATTCCACAGATACCGGCCATAACCACAGAAAGCTTCCGTTCCTTTTTTTCATCATAAAGATCATATCGTTCCACTTTCTGCCGGTCCGTCTCCTGTCTCACGCCATCCAACTGCAGCCAGTCCACCATAAGATATTTCTGCGCCCGGGCAAAAATCCAGTCATCCAGCAACAATACAACGACCGTAATCATCTGAGAAACCATATTCCCACCGATATCGACACTTCCTACCGGCAAGTAGAGAATCATCGCACAAATCAGAAGTGATGCCACAATCGATAATACAACATCCATAAACATCTTCTGCCGTTCTTTCATCGTGATCTGTATGCGCTTTTCCCAGCGGCTTTTGTCCCTCAAAAGCAAATCTACCGACGTATCGATCGCTCCTCCGTAACTTTCCACATGCACGGCAAAATCGTGCATTGTCCTTATGCGCTCACAGGGATAGTCCCGGTCAATTCTGCCTAATGCATTACGCATAATGTCCGTCTGGCTGTCATCGTACACCATATACAGATGGTCGAGTCCTTCCTCGACTGCCTCCCGCATGGGACCATTCCCCAGTACCTGATGCGCATCCGTCAATGCCCGTTCCACTTTTCCTTCTTTAACAAATGCATACAAAAAGGTGTCCATATACTCACAGGCTTCCTCAAAGCGAAGTTGCTGTTCCTTCATCTGTCGAAAGCGTTTGCGGTAAATGCGCACCCGCACCATCATATACAAGCCGAAGAGAACCGTTGTCATCCACTGCATTTTGAGCAGCAAACGCAGTGTGTACAATCCGGCAATTACCAGTAATTCAATCATCGCCTGCCTCTTTCCAGCAGTCTGATTTCTCATAGGAGAACGGATCCATAATCGCATCTTTTGCAAACTGTGCCTGTAACACCTCAGGCAGCTGTTCTAACACAAGTTTGCCATCCTCCACGACCATCACGATTTTGTTCTCGCATTCCTCTCTTAAGAAAAAGCATACCTGATCAATATAGCGATACGCCTGTTGCTGCTCATTCATGCGTTTTCGGATCAATACTCCGACATCCATCGCCTGATAACAGGTATTCTCCAGACGATCCGCATCTACGCGATTCTCAAGCATATTAAGAATCCGGTCCGGTATGTTACGCACATCGTCCGTATGCAGCGTTGTCATTCCGCAGACACCTGTCGACCAGCTTTCCAGCAGATATTTCACTTCCTTCGAACGCGCCTCTGAGAGCATGATCCAGCGGGGATTTAACCGAAGGCTTGATTTGATTGCATCCGCATAATCAAACCGTCCTGCCTGCACACGCATCTCTACACAATCCTTTCCCGGATTGGTTGCTGCATAACGGATTTCCATTGTATCTTCGATGGTGATCACACGGTCATTCTGTGGGATATACTGCGAGAAAAATTTGATGCACTCCGTCTTACCGATTCCCGGCATTCCGCAAAAAATCATATTACAATGATTCTTGACGCAATTGATGAGCAACGCTAAAACTTTTTCTTCACAAAAATTCTCTTGCATCGCCTTTTCTTCTGTAAGGCGAATGATTGGCGGTGTTTTGCGGATACTGATCGTCCTGCCGGAACGTGCCACAGATTCATGAACAATGGTCACGCGTAGTTCGCTTGTCTCAGCTTCCAGCTGCGGATTCTGCTTGTTGAACTGCCGGCTGACAACATTGGCGATCCGCTGGGTAAACTGCTCGATAAAATTGTCTGTAATAAATTCTTTTACATACTCCGGATTCGCGCGATACCGTATATTTTCGGTATTTGTCAGCCATATTTCCCGGCCATTGTAATCGACATCCGTAATTTTATCATCGTCAACATATTTCCACAGTGGTCCAAAATATTCTTTTCCAAGTTCTGTCATTTACTGTACCCCTGTGTTTGCATTTACCTGTGCAACAAAATTGTTGATGATCTGCATAAACGCCTGTCCGATTGCACCATTTTCGTCTTTTCCGATGACTGCCGTGATAACGACGATAACCGCTAATATCGCAACAACCGTAATCAGAATCCCACCGTACTCCTGAAAAATTTCTTTCATATTCTGTTTTCTCCTTACTCTGGAAACGCTGCAACTGACTTGTTGCAGACATAAAGAAACAGGCCTATGTATACATAGCCCGTCGAATGAAAAAAGATATTATTATAATACATGATTTTTTCGATTTGTAAATACTTTTTAGCAAAAAACAAAGTAAAAAAGCGGAGGAGCTATCTCCCCCGCATACAATTTTTTCTTACTGCTGCTGTGTTGTCTGAATCTGATTCAATTTTGTCTGAATTTTTCCAATGAGATCATTTGCAAAATGATCATTATTATCATTATTCTCCTGGATGACTGACATATGCTCGGAAATGTTAGCTACATTGTCTGTCAGATCAGAAATTCCCTTCACAGACTCCTGAGCGGCATTGTTGATTGCCTCTACCGACTGGTTAGAATCCTTTACCTGTCCAAGAAGTTCTTTGGATACCTGTGCGAAATCCTGCATCTTGTCAAACATGATTTTGGAATCATCCTGATATTTGCGGCCAACAGCCACAAGTTCTGTATAACTTCCAATGGTACGTTCCTTCATGAAACTTACCACATTGTTTGCCTCATTTGCCAGATCGCTGACTGCTGTAATAACAGTATTGGAAATCTCTTTGATCTGACTTGCAGTCGCACCGGAACTTGCTGCAAGCTTTGTAATCTCATCTGCAACAACCGCAAATCCCTTACCGGCCTCTCCTGCACGCGCCGCCTCAATAGAAGCATTCAGGGCAAGCAGGTTTGTCTGATCTGCAATCTCCATAATATCTGCTGTCAGAGCCATGATCTTCTCTGCTTCTTTAGACTGCTCAATCTTCTCACCGAGTGCACGCTCTACTTCATCCGCACGCGCCTCTACTTCTTTCTTCTCTTCCTCGGACTTCTTCATGATCTCATAGGCAGATGCATTACTGTTCTGTGCGTAATCTGCACCTTCCTGCGCTTCCTCATTCATCTTCTGGAAGGACTGTTCCATGTCTGTCATTACGTTGGCAACTTCCATAATATTGGAAGTAATCTCCTGAATCGTCGCAGAAAACTGCTGCATAACAGAGGAAATTGCCACAGAACTGTCTGTTGCTGAATGAAGCTTCTCACCTACCTTGTTGATAGAACCTGCGAGATTCTGTGCATTTTCAAGAACTGACTGAAGCAGTTCTTTCATTTCTTCCTGCTCTTTTTTTGCTGCTTCCGCTTCTTTTGCCTTTTTACCGAAAACTCCCATATGTACCTCCTGCCACTCTTACCAAATGTTTTACTTTCGTATTCTTATTTCGTGTATAAACACATCCATTAGTGAAATTATACCAAAAGTACCAGTTTTCGTAAAGAGAAAAGAGAAAAAAGTACCAATTATTTTGTTTCTAACAATTTATCTGCACTTACCAGACGTACCACAACGGTAAATACCTTTGCTGCTTCTTTCAACTCATCCATGGAAGGATATGTCGGTGCGATACGGATAACAGAATCCTTTGGATCTTTTTTATATGGATATGGAGATCCTGCGCCAGTCAGTACAACACCGGCTTCCTTGCATTTCTCAACGATTTTTTTTGCGCATCCCTCTAATGCCTCGAAAGAGATAAAATATCCACCCAATGGATTCATCCATGAACCGATGCCTCTGGAGGCGATCTCTTCTGTAAACATTTTTTCTACCATCTCAAATTTTGGACGAATCAGCGCCGCCTGTTTCATCATATGCTCCTGAATTCCCTTCAGATCTTTAAAGAACTTTACATGACGCAACTGATTAATTTTGTCATGGCCGATTGTCTGGATGGTAAGTTTCTTTTTGATATCTGCAATATTTGCTGCAGATGTAGAGATTGCTGCAATACCTGCACCTGGGAAACTTACTTTACTTGTGGAGCAGAACTGGAATACAATATCCGGATTGCCAGCTTTCTCACACTCGTCGAGAATATTTAAAATCTGTGCCTGATTATCTTCATACAAATGGTGTACAACATATGCATTATCCCAGAAAATACGGAAATCCGCTGCTGCCGGCTTTAAGTTAGCAAAGCGACGTACGGTTTCGTCTGAGTATACTACACCCTCTGGATTGGAATACTTTGGAACACACCAGATTCCCTTTACAGCAGCATCATTGTTTACATACTGCTCTACCATGTCCATATCCGGACCATCTTCTGTCATTGGAATATTGATCATCTCAATGCCAAATTCTTCTGTGATAGCAAAATGTCTGTCATATCCAGGTACCGGACAAAGGAATTTTACTTTGTCAAGCTTGCTCCACGGTGTATTTCCGCAGATACCAAAAATCTCTGCACGTGCGATCTGATCGTACATAATATTCAGACTGGAGTTACCATATACAATAACATTTTCCGGCTTTGCACCTACCATATCACCGATGAGTTTCTTTGCTTCTGGAATTCCATCGAGTACACCATAGTTTCTTAAATCTGTTCCATTCTCACTCTTTACCACAGATTTTGCATCTACTGTGTCTAAAATGCCCATGGACAGGTCTAACTGTTCTGCTGCTGGCTTTCCTCTTGACATATCGAGGGAAAGTCCCATCTCTTTAATCTTTGCATACTCTGCCTCAAGCGCTGTCTTTTCCTGCAATAATTGTTCCTTGCTCATCTCCTGATACGATGTCATTGTAAGTTCCTCCTTAATAAATGTTCTTAACTGTTTTCTAAATTATGGAAACACAAAGATCACGATTCCGGGTCCTCATGTATTTTTTCAAAATATTTTTTTATCTCTGCCTCATATCCATTGTCTGACGGCTCATAAAATACCTGATCGCTCAGCCCATCCGGCAGATACTGCTGCTGCACATAATGGTTCTTGTAATTGTGTGCATATTTGTAACCAATGCCATGCCCCAGCTTGCCGGCTGACTTATAATGGGCATCCTGCAAATGCGTCGGCACAGGCGGCGTCTTGGTCGTTTTGACCACTTCCATGGCTTTACTGATTGCATTGACTGCCGCATTGCTCTTCGGCGCACTGGCCATATAAGTGACTGCCTGAGCCAAAATAATCTGTGCTTCCGGCATACCGATGCGTTCCACTGCCTGCGCAGCAGATACCGCAACATTTAACGCCATCGGATCTGCGTTGCCGATATCCTCCGATGCCAGAATCATGATACGCCTTGCAATGAATTTTACATCTTCGCCCGCATAAAGCATCCGCGCGAGATAATACACTGCCGCATCCGGGTCTGACCCTCGCATGCTTTTAATAAAAGCCGAAACCGTATCATAATGATTGTCTCCCGTTTTATCATAAGAAATCACGCGTTTTTGTATGCACTCGCTGGCAACATCAATCGTAATATGTATTTTTCCATCCTCGCTTCGGTCCGTTGTCAGCACGCCAAGTTCAATGGCAGTCAGCGCTGCCCGTGCATCTCCATTAGACACATCTGCAAGAAATTCCAAAGCATCCTCATCAATCGAAGCATTATATGCGCCCATGCCTTTCTCCTTGTCGTTGACCGCACGAAGAAGAAGCGTTTTGATGTCTTCTTTTGATAATTTCTTCAATTCAAAAATAACAGAACGTGAAAGCAGAGCTCCGTTCACCTCAAAATAAGGATTCTCTGTCGTTGCTCCAATCAGTATAATGGTTCCATCTTCCACAAATGGAAGCAGATAATCCTGCTGCCCCTTGTTAAACCGGTGAATCTCATCGATAAAAAGGATGGTCTTCTTTCCATACATCCCCTGATTGTTCTTTGCCGCAGCAACCACTTCCTCCATGTCTTTCTTTCCGGATGATGTGGCATTGATCTGCATAAACTCTGCGCTCGTCGTGTTTGCGATCACTTTGGCAAGAGTTGTCTTGCCGGTTCCGGGCGGTCCATAAAATATAATGGAACTGAGTTTATCCGCCTTGATTGCGCGGTACAAAAGCTTATCTTTGCCTACAATATGCTGCTGTCCAACCACTTCATCAAGGCTGGTCGGCCGCATACGCGAGGCCAGGGGTGATTCCGACTCCATGTTCTGTTCTCTCATATACTCAAATAAATCCATTCCAATCCCCACTGTTTTCCTGCTGCAGTATATATCTTCCGCAGACAGTTTTTGAATAATTTATTGCTGCATCTTGCATTTTTCATCTTTTATTCTCAATTCAATCCGCAAAACGCATTTAAATATGACAGAAAAAGTGCCGAAAAATTCATTTCATCTATCCTAGAATACATGATTTTCCGGCACTTTACAAGCCATAAATACTTTTTTAGCGCATATTCATGAAAATATTTCCATAATTTGCCCGATTATTGTGCGACTGTGGCAGTCAACTGTCCGTCTGTCGCATCAATCTGAATGGTATCGCCCTGCTGCACTTTATCCTCAAGAATCAGTTTCGCAGACAACGTCTCTACATGTTTCTGTAGGAAACGTTTCAGTGGCCGTGCACCGTATACCGGATCATAGCCATGTTCTACGATATAATCCTGTGCGTTCGGTGTCAATGCGACATGAATATCACGGTCTGCAAGACGTTTGTTCAGGTCATCCATCATCAGTTTGATGATATTTCCAATGTTGTTCTTTGACAACGGCTTGAACATGATGATTTCATCCAGACGATTCAAAAACTCCGGACGGAAATGTCCCTGCAATTCCTCCATGACTTCATTTTCCGCCTGTGGAGAAATGTTGCCATCCGCATCAATGCCATCGAGCAGATACTGCGAACCAAGGTTGCTGGTCATGATAATAATGGTGTTCTTGAAGTCTACCGTACGTCCCTGCGAATCGGTGATACGACCATCATCCAATACCTGTAACAGTACGTTAAAGACATCCGGATGGGCTTTCTCTACCTCATCGAACAACACAACGGAATACGGTTTTCTTCGAACTGCCTCGGTCAGCTGGCCACCCTCATCATATCCGACATATCCTGGAGGTGCTCCGATCAGACGTGACACGGAGTATTTCTCCATATATTCACTCATATCAAGACGCACCATGTTGGATTCATCATCGAACAGACTTGCCGCAAGTGCTTTGGCAAGTTCTGTTTTTCCGACACCGGTAGGTCCCAGGAACAGGAAGGAACCGATCGGTTTCGTCGGGTCTTTGATTCCGGCTTTGGAACGAATGATCGCCTCAGTCACTTTTGTGACACCATCATCCTGTCCAACGACACGTTTGTGCAGTTCTTCGTCGAGATGCAATGTCTTGTTCCGCTCGCTCTCGCTTAATTTTGCAACCGGAATTCCCGTCCAGCGCGAGATAATCTTTGCAATTTCCTCATCTGTGACATTCTCATGAACCAGTGATAAATCACGGTCTTTGAGTTTATCTTCCTCAATTTCAAGTTCCCGCTGCATCTGTGGCAATACGCCATACTGTAATTCTGCTGCTTTCTCCAAATCGTAATTCTGCTGTGCAGTCTTAATCTCGTTTTTGGTACTCTCTATTTTTTCACGAAGTTTACTTACATTGTCAACTGCACTCTTTTCACTGTTCCACTGTGCTTTCCGTGTGTTGAGTTCGTCCCGCAATTCAGCAAGCTCTTTCTGCAGGTCTGCAAGACGCTCCTGACTCAGACGATCGGTTTCTTTCTTTAAAGCCGTCTCCTCAATTTCCATCTGCATTACCTTACGGTTCAATTCATCCAGCTCTGCCGGCATGGAATCCAGTTCCGTCTTGATCATTGCACAGGCTTCATCCACGAGGTCAATGGCTTTGTCCGGCAGGAAACGATCCGAAATGTAACGGTTCGAAAGTACGGCCGCAGTAACCAGTGCAGAATCCGTAATCTTAACGCCATGGAACACCTCATAACGGTCCTTCAGTCCACGAAGGATGGAAATGGTATCTTCCACAGTCGGCTCGTCTACCATAACCGGCTGGAAACGACGTTCCAGTGCTGCATCCTTCTCGATATACTCACGATACTCATTCAAAGTGGTTGCACCTACGCAATGCAATTCACCTCTTGCAAGCATTGGTTTTAACAACTGTCCGGCATCCATTGCACCGTCCGTTTTACCGGCACCGACAATGGTATGCAGCTCATCGATAAACAGAATGATCTGTCCGTCGGAATTCTTTACATCGTCAAGTACTGCCTTCAGACGCTCCTCAAACTCGCCACGGTACTTTGCACCGGCTACCAATGCTCCCATGTCCAATGCAAACAGTTTCTTATCTTTTAAGCCTTCCGGCACATCACCTTTGACAATTCGCTGGGCAAGGCCTTCGACAACGGCGGTCTTACCTACACCAGGCTCACCGATCAGCACCGGATTGTTTTTTGTCTTACGGGAAAGAATCCGCACGACATTACGGATTTCTTCATCACGGCCAATGACCGGATCCAGTTTCTGCTGTCTTGCACGCTCCACCATATCATAGCCGTATTTCTCCAGCGTATCATAAGTAGCTTCCGGATTATCCGATGTTACACGCTGGTTTCCTCTGACTGTAGAGAGTGCCTGAAGGAAACGGTCTCTTGTGATTCCATATTCTTTCATCAAGGATTTCATCGCTGCATTCGGATATTTTAATAAGGTAAGGAACAAATGCTCAACGGAAACATATTCGTCTCCCATTGCCTTTGCCTCATCCTCCGCATGGATCAGTACATTATTTAAATCTTTTCCTACATATACATTTGCACTCGCACCGGAGACCTTTACTCTGGCTGCAAGTTTGTTCTGCGCATTTTCCGTAAAATGCTGCACATCTATTTCCATCTTTTCTATCAGCTTCGGAATCAGTCCATCCTCCTGCTGTAACAATGATACCAGCAGATGTTCCTGTTCGATCTCCTGATTTCCATAGTCGTAGGCAAGCTTTTCGCAACCATTAATTGCTTCAATAGATTTCTGTGTAAATTTCTGAATGTTCATAGCACGCCCTCCTTTATATTCCATTAAACATTATGATCTTCTTTGTTTACGAATATGTTATAGCACGCAAATTAGCACTCGTCAAGTAAGAGTGCTAATAATTTTTCTAAATTTTTTATAAACACGAGAATATTTCGACAATTTGTCAGGCCTTAATAATATTCATCTCCATGAATTCTCGTGTTTTCAAAGGATTTCCCTATACAACAGTAAAGGACGAAACAATTTGTCTCGTCCTTTTTGTAAATCAATTCTATTTATCCCTGTGCATATCTGCTGAGGAACTGCTTCGTGCGCTCCTCCTTTGGATGCTCGATCACCTGATGCGGATCTCCCTGCTCGACGATGACTCCACCATCCATAAAAATAACGTGATCTGCAACATCTCTTGCAAACGCCATCTCATGCGTAACAATAATCATCGTTGTCTTCTGGTCAGCCAGACTTCGGATTACCTTCAGCACCTCACCGGTAAGCTCCGGATCCAATGCAGAAGTCGGCTCATCAAAACACAGGATGTCCGGCTGCAGTGCAAGTGCACGGGCAATCGCCACACGCTGCTGCTGTCCACCGGATAACTGGTGCGGATAGTGATCCATACGCTCTGCTAATCCCATACGGTCAAGCAATTGCTTTCCATGCTCGTCAATCTTTGCCAAAATCTCTTTCTTATTCTGTTTGAAGTCCGGCTGTTCCTGTGCAAGAAGTCTCTCTGCCAGTGTCACATTCTGTAATGCCGTATACTGCGGAAAGAGATTAAATGACTGAAACACCATGCCAAAATGCAGGCGCTTTTTGCGCAGATCCGCATCTTTGTCGGTCGCTGCATTCTTTGCATCAAACAAAATCTCATCACGTACCTTGATGGTTCCCTGATTTGGTTTTTCCAGGAAATTCAGGCAACGCAAAAGTGTTGTCTTTCCCGATCCGGAGGAACCGATAATTGCAATCGCGCTTCCCTCTTCCATTGAGAAGCTGACATCTTTTAACACTTTTGTCTTTCCAAAATGTTTTTCGATATGATTTACCTCTAAAATTGCCATATCATCTTCCCCCTACTTGAAATAATCGAGTTTGCGCTCAATGTAGTTAAATAATAATGTAAGAACACCGACGAAAAACAGATAAAATACACCGGTGTAAAACAGCGGCCATGTCAGACCTGCGGATTTCATGAAAGAGAAACCTGCAAAAGTAAGCTCATAAGCTGCAATAATTCTTGCAAGGGAAGTATCCTTTACCAGCGTAATGATCTCGTTCGACATCGGTGGAACGATTCGCTTGATCATCTGAAGCAATGTGATTTTGAAGAAAATCTGGCTTTTTGTCATACCAAGCACCTCTCCAGCCTCACGCTGTCCAGCCGGCACGCCTTCGATTCCGCCGCGGAAAATAACAGAAAAATAACATGCATAGTTGATCGCAAAAGCTACAACGGTTGCGGTAATACGTCCCGCTTCATTTCCACTCCAGATATTGTGGGAAAGCCAAAGTCCCGGACCATAAAAAATAATGATCAGCTGCAGCATCAGTGGGGTTCCACGGATTACCCATACCAGAAGCTGTACAAGATAACGCAACGGCTTGAACTTGCTCATAGAACCAAACGCAAGTATGAGTCCCAGTGGAAGTGCAAAAATCAAAGTAAGTATAAAAATTTCAAAGGTGGTCCAAAGGCCACCCAGAAGTGACTGTGTAACTGTCCAAAACATCCTTTGTTCTCCTTAGTTCTCCGGTACAACAACAACCTGCGCATTGTTGCAGTATGCGTTCGTACATTCCATGGAAGAAGTAACTTCGTCTGTAAGTGTCATACCGTTCCATACAACGTCAATATTCTTTGACTCAAGTTCCATGGTCTTTGTATCCCAGTCGATCTCTACGAACTGTACATCAACACCTAACTTCTCGCCGACCACTCTGGCCATATCTGCATCAAAACCGATCCACTTATCTCCATCTTTGTAATCCATTGGCTCGAAATCTGTGATACCTACGATCAGTGTGCCTTTGTTCTTAATATATTCTACATCGCTGTCATCGGATGCTTCGTATTTTGCATCCTTCTGCTCGATCAGAGATTCCTGTACGCCGTACTTCTTTGCGATCTCCTGCATGGATCCATCCGCATAAGTCTCAGCAAAAACTTCATTAATATAGGAAGCTAAGTCAGAGCCTTTTCTGCATCCAACACCATACTTCTCGGTTGTAAGTTCCTCTGTATGTACCATATTCGGATAGCTGGTTCCCTCTCCGATCATAGCGCCTGCCATCAGCAGATCAATGATGGCTGCATCCGATGTACCAGAAGCAACTTCCATCAGCGCATCTGCCTGTGAGGATACCGAATTATATTTGAAGCCTTTCTCCTTTGCGGCAGCCTCTCCTGCAGATCCTGCTTCTACGGCATATACCTTGGAATCATTATCAGCATCTCCGCCTTTTGCTCCGCCACATGCCGTCATTCCCAATGCAAGACAACATACCAAAATTGCTGCAAATTTTCTCTTCATAAAAATGTTCTCCTTTCATTGAACATCAGCCCATGCATAATTTGCTTTCAGCAAATGGGCCGACGCTACATGTCAAGTTTTCATAAAAAACTTGACACTATCATTAATTATCGCAATCATGTTTTTGTATATTAGCACATTATCATACTAAAGTAAATACTCATATCACCTTAATTATTTAATTTAACCATAATGTAGTTTGATTTTTTCCTGTTTTTCATCATTTTTTTGCATTCATTCCTGTTTTGTGTTTTCTTGTCTTTTATTTTATATAATTTTTGTTATACTTTTCTTCTTGATAATCTTCTTTTAATTTTCTTTTTCCGTGTATTAATTTAAGCTATTGTCTGTTAATTGCATGTATACCATTCATTTTCACAAACGTGCACCATTTTTTATGCAAATATGACGGTTTTCCAATCATTTCATTCGTCCAAAACGTTGTATCAATTTTTTGTTTGTATCCTGTATACGTGTACGAAATGTTACGAAACTCATTTTCTGTCTGTTTATTATGCACGCGTTTTTACGCAAGAAAAAAGAGACATCCAAGCGATGTCTCCATTTCCTTGTGTCATTCTATTTGTCTGTCCATTATCGCTTAATTTCAGCCATACAAATCAAATTTTAATTCTTGTATTATTTTTATATTTCCTATTTTTGTTATTCTTTGTACAATTTCTTATACGATATTATAATTTAAGTGTTTCTTTATTCTGCCTTTTTCTCGTCATTTTTGAAAGAATCTTCGATAACACTTCTTAAGGTATTTGCCGACTCGTGTAGGTTTGTAACTTCATCCTGATCCAGATCAATCGGCACCTTTGTTTCATATCCATCGTGGCCAACAATACATGGCATTGACAAAACAACATCCGAAATTCCATATTCGCCATGCATCATCGTTGAAATTGGAAGAATGGATTTCTCATCGCGGATAATCGCCTCACAAATACGTTTTACTGACATTGCAATTCCATAATAGGTTGCGCCTTTCTTTGAAATGATCTCGTAGGCACTGTGTTTTACTTCCTCTGCAATACGCTCTGTTGCCTGCACATGATTGTAATGTCCACGCATCTCGCAGAATTTATCCAGCGGAATACCGGACACATTCGCACTGCTCCATGCTGCAATCTCACTGTCTCCATGCTCTCCAATGATAAATGCATGTACGCTTCGGCTATCCACACCCAGATGTTCTCCCAGATGATACTTTAAGCGTGCACTGTCAAGCACTGTACCGGAACCGATAACACGATTTTCCGGATATCCGGACAACTTTAATGCCGTATAAGTAAGAATATCTACCGGATTGGCAACGATCAGCAGAATTCCACCGAAATCTCTCTTTGTGATTTCCGGAATAATCGACTGAAAAATCGAAATATTCTTGTGTACAAGATCCAGACGTGTTTCATCCGGTTTCTGGTTTGCACCTGCAGTAATGACAATAATTGCCGCATCTGCCACATCATCATAATTTCCGGCATAAATTTTCATCGGGCGTCCAAACGGAATTCCATGCGCGATATCATCCGCTTCTCCCTCTGCCTTGTCATGATTGGCATCGATCAGTACCATCTCCGTAAATAATCCACTCTGCATCAGCGCAAATGCCGATGCGGAACCCACAAAACCGCATCCTACGATTGCCACTTTTCCCTGATTCACTTTACTCATTCAATATCCTCCTTTGCATTACCTGTCTATTATTTTGTCAGCCATTCTGTAAAATTATCCACAATATAATCTGCATTTTCTGCTTTATCGCCTTTCGGTGATATATTAGAATTGACATAAAAAGTATCAAATTCCACCTGTTTTGCCCCGTCAATGTCACAGCGGCTGTCGTTACCAATAAATAATGTCTGTTCCGGCTTAAGCCCATGTTTGTTCTTCAACGCCTCAAAAAAACGAATGTCCGGCTTCTTTGTCTGAAAATCGGATGAAATAAAAATATCATCAAAATACTTTGCGATCTGAATCACCTGCATCTCATATGCTGTAAAAATGCGCTGTGCGTTGGAAAGCAGATAGACATTCTTGCCTTTTTTCTTTAAATTCTGTAACATTTCTATCGTTCCCGGATAAACGCGAATATATTCGGTCGCCAGCACCCGGAAAAACTGTCCTGCGTGTACTGCCAGTGTATTGTCTGCCTCTACGCCCTTTTCCGTAAATAAGGATTGAAATACATCCGTAATCTCAATCTCCGGTGATGATTCATGTGCATAATGAGGAGCATTATCCAGCGATACCTTCAAATCTGCTTCTTTGCCTTTCACAAGCGTTTCGTAGCGTTTTTTTAATTCTTCCGCAGAATAGCATGCTCCGTAATATCCATAAAACAAAGCAAGCTTGTCCCATATCTCCTTTGGTTCTTCATCTGTATGAATATCAACCAGTGTTCCATAGAGATCAAACACATAATTGTCGTATTTATCCGGCAATATAGCCTTATTTAATTTTTCTCCCAATCTTTTTCTCCTCTTTTGTTTGTTATACCTAACCTGTTTTTATTATACCAAATATTGAATAATTTTAAATAGTAAAGTTTGCATTTTATTTCATGCAACGCATTTTATGCAAGTTTTTTTCTTAACTTTCCCAAAATATGCCGTTCCTGACGGGAAACCGCAACCTGATTTGTCCCAAGGATCTGTGCAACCTCTGCCTGTGTATGATTTTGCATATAGCGCAGAGAAATCAGACGTACTTCCCCTTCATCAAGCTCATCCATCACCTGTTGTAACGCAATCCGGTTCAAAATAGGACCTTCAAAAGGTTTCTTATCCTCCAGCTGATCCGCAATCGTCAATACTCCCGCACTGTCCTCCCCTGCAACAGGCTTTGAAATCGACTCTACGCCAACCGAAGATTCCATCGCTACCACAAGATCTTCATAAGATAGCCCTGTTTCTCTTTGTAATTCCTCAAGTGTCGGATCTTTATTTTCCGTCTTTTTCATTTTTTCTTTGACAATTGCAATCTTTCTTGCGTTTTCCTTCACCTGACGGCTTATATGAATCATGTTATCATCCCGCAAAAAACGCCGGATTTCGCCCATGATCATTGGAACCGCATAAGTAGAAAATGTATATGGAAGTTTGGGATCAAATTTATCAATCGCTTTAATCAATCCAATTGCACCAATCTGCGTTAATTCCTCTTCCTCCACACCTCTTCCCTGAAATCGTTTTGCCACCATATAGACAAGTCCCATATTCTCTGACACAAGGACATCTCTGATTTTCCTGTCTCCCTTTTGTGCCTCCTCTATGGCTTTACGCCAATTTTCCTCATTTGCATACTCCTTACTTTTCACTGTCCCTTTCTATGTATTTCCACATCACTACTTTCGTTCCCACGCCAAGCTGTGAACACACTTCCACCTTGTCCATGAAGGCTTCCATAAAAGTAAATCCCATACCAGAACGCTCCAGTTCCGGCTTTGTCGTATAAAAAGGATTTCTCGCCCGTTCAACATCCGCAATTCCAACACCATGATCCTCTACTGTTACAATCAGTTGCTGACCATCTCTATCGCAGCATAATTCCACCGAATCTTCCTTATTTTCATATCCATGAATAATTGCATTTGTAACCGCCTCTGACACCGCTGTCTTTACATCTGACACCTGCTCTAATGTCGGATTCATATCTGTCATAAAAGCAGTTACCACCATTCTTGCCAGGCTCTCGTTTACTGATTTTGCATCAAAAATCACCTGCATATGATTTTGCTCTGCCATCACTATTTCTCCTCTCTTCCAGATTCTACCAGGATAATTTGTGCCAATCCTGACTTGTCAAATATTTTCTTCACCCGCTCTCCAAGATTCCTTGCACAGATTTCTCCCCTGTACATATCCATAGTCTTTTTTCGCCCAATCAGAACCCCAATTCCAGAGCTGTCCATAAAATCCGTCTCTGCAAAATCAAAAATCAATTTTCGCACATGCCAGGAATCAATAAGAAAATCAACTTCCCTGCTGATTGTTTTCGCGATATGGTGATCAACTTCTTTTGGCATTGGTACAATCAATTGTTCTTTTATAATCTGATATTGTAATTCCATAGTTGTCCTCCTCCCAAAAATTTACTATAAAGGAAAAAGAGACCTCACAGCCTTATGCCATGACATCTCTTTTGTTAAATCATTATTTTATTATAGATTGTTTACTCCTGTGCATCCACATAATTCTGCGAAGTTCTCGCGCGTTCCGTTCCCGGATAATTATCTACCACATACTGATAATACTGCTTTGCAGTCTCAAGCTTGTTATTCTTTCGATATGACTGTGCCAGATAATATGCAGCGGAGCCATCCCGGAAATCTTCCTGTTTCTTGACAACCTTCTTCAGATCCTTGATTGCATCCTTATAGTTGCCTCTCTGATAATATCTGTAGCCTTCCTGATACAGTTTTTCAAGATACTGCCCCTGCACTTTTTCATTTAAATCGTCGTAAATGGTTTTCGAACTCTTTGACAAATAGGATGTATCCACTTTTTCTAAAGTCTCACCTGTCGCAATCACATCATTATCCGCATAGGAAACATATGCCTTAAGCAATCGCTCGTAAGATTTAATCTGATCTGCAACCTTTTCATTATTATTTGTCTCTTCCTCCAGTTTGTCCTGCAGATCTGAAATCTGATTTTCAAGATCTTTGATTTCCTGTCCCTTAGTAGAAATCGTATCACTTGCATCTGCCACCTGTGCCCTTGCATCTTCCATCGCGCGGCTGCGCACATTCGGAACGACAAGAAACGCTGTCACAGCGGTACCAACCAAAAGGCCAATCACGATATATACCAGTGTCGCACCAATGGATGTCTCCTTGAAACGCTTCGGCATGATAATGGTCTCATTTCCACTCTGATAAGAAATCAAATCATCGTTTTTGGGTTTCTTTGAAGGATTTCTTTCCTTTAATCTAGCATTAACTTCTTTTAAATACCGCAAAGTTGTGGTATTGTTTGTATCAATTTTTCCCGCATTACGAAGTGTCTTCTTAGCCAGTTCCAACTTGCCATCCTGAATGTATAACAGCGCAAGAAGCTGATGTCCTTTGACCAGTTTCGGGTTTAAAGACAATACTTTTTTCAGTTGGATAATTGCAAGATCTCTGCTATCCTGTTTGCAATAATGTAAAGCTTGATTATATTTTTTAATAGTCTGATTTACCGCATCCAGCTGCCCCTGGTTCTTCTGAATTTCATCCAGATAGCGGTTTGCAATGTTGTTCTCCGGCTGATAGCTGCGGCTGATTACCCACTCGCTCAGCGCTGCAACCGTCTCACCCATTTCACAGTAAACCAGTCCCAGTAAATTTCTCGCATCAATGTTGTACTTATTAAATTTAAGACTGTTCTTCAGGCTGATGACCGCACTCGATAAATTACGTACACTCGCCTGTTCCAGTCCTATGTTGTAATATGAATTGGAAATGCGTATCACTCGGTGAAACACTTCTAAGTCAGCCCCACAGGACGGACAGTGCCGCGCATTGCCAGCTTCCATTCCACATCTATAACAAATCATATGAACCTCTCTCTTATGTCTGCACTGCTTATCTGTTTTCCTTTTCTTTTACATCACGCAAAATTTCTGTGATAATGTCTGCCACATCTGTTAAATCGTGATTATATATAGCAGATTCTGCTTCTTCCACTTCAAGACTCGGTTCGAAATTTTTCAATTCTTTCTCAAAATTTATCATTTTCGTTCTCCTTTTGCCCAGGCCAACACTATATTCTTTGTAACAGATGCCACGAAGGATATCGCGACATCTGTTGGCATTCTTCATTATAATATAGTGACTTTTTTATGCAAGTAAATTTCTATAAAGTTTTTAGAAAAATATCGCAAAAAGCGACGTAATTCCGCAAATCTACTTCATCTGGGCAAGACGCTGCTCAACCTGAGCCATCATCTGCTCATATTTTGCAAGCTTGTCTCTTTCTTCCTGTACTTTTTCAGGCTTTGCATTGTTTAAGAATTTCTCATTGGAAAGCATTCCCTTAGAACGTGCAAGTTCCTTTGTCAGCTTATCCTTTTCCTTGTTGAGACGTTCTTTTTCTTTTTCAAAGTCTACAAGATCTTCTAATGGAAGATAAACAACCGCACCAGGGATCACAACGGATACCGCATCCTCTCCGATTCCGTTCTTGTCTGCCTGTACCGTAATCTCGCTTGCAGAAGCAAGATTTACGTATACTTCTTTGTTCTCTTCAAACGTATTGCGAAGGTCAGCATCCTCAGAAGTAATGAACAGTTTTGCCTTGCGTGAAGGTGGAACATCCATCTCTGTACGGACATTACGGATGCCTTTTACGAGATCTTTGCAGTGCTCAATGGCAGCTTCCTCTGCCGGGAAATTCCACTCATCCTTGTATTCCGGCCACTTGGAAAGCATAATGGTCTCTTCCTCGGACTGTAATGTACAGAAGATTTCTTCTGTGATGAATGGCATATATGGATGAAGAAGCTTCAGCGCCTCTGTCAATACGGTCTTTAATGTCCAGAGTGCTGCGTTTGCAGACTGTGGATTTTCGTCCTTCTTGTAAGTACGGACTTTTGCGATCTCGATGTACCAGTCACAGAACTCATCCCAGATGAAATCGTATACTTTCTGTACAGCGATACCAAGTTCAAACTTGTCCATGTTCTCGGTTGCATCTTTTGCCAGTGTATTGACTTTGGAAAGAATCCACTTGTCTGCCGGACGAAGTTCATCCAATGCCGGCTCCTTAATCTCCATTCCATCCAGGTTCATCATGATGAAACGGGAAGCGTTCCATACTTTGTTTGCGAAATTACGGGAAGCCTCAACACGCTCCCAGTAGAAACGCATATCATTTCCTGGCGCATTACCGGTAATCAATGTCAGACGAAGTGCATCTGCACCGTATTTGTCAATAACTTCAAGTGGATCGATACCATTTCCAAGTGATTTACTCATCTTACGTCCCTGGGAATCTCTGACAAGTCCGTGGAACAGTACGGTGTGGAATGGGGCCTTGCCCATCTGCTCATATCCGGAGAAGATCATACGGATAACCCAGAAGAAAATGATGTCATATCCGGTTACAAGTACGTCGTTCGGATAGAAGTAATCCAAGTCTTCCGTCTTTTCCGGCCAGCCTAAGGTAGAGAATGGCCACAGCGCGGATGAGAACCATGTATCGAGTGTATCCGGATCCTGTGTCATATGTGTGCATCCGCATTTTGGACACTTGCCCGGATTCTTGATGGATACTACCATCTCACCACAGTCATCACAGTACCATGCCGGAATACGGTGTCCCCACCAGAGCTGGCGGCTGATACACCAGTCACGGATATTATCGGTCCAGTTAAAGTATGTCTTGTCCATACGCTTTGGAAGAAGCTCAATCTCACCGTTCTTTACACCTTCAACTGCCGGTTTGATCATCTCATCCATCTTTACGAACCACTGCTGCTTGATCATTGGCTCAACGGTTGTATGACATCTGTCGTGTACACCTACATTGTGAGAATGTGGTACGACTTTTACAAGAAGACCTTCTTTTTCAAGATCATCCACTAATGCTTTACGACACTCATAACGATCCATACCTGCATATTTGCCAGCCTTCTCGTTCATTGTAGCATCATCATTGATTACAACGATCTCCTCTAAGTTATGACGCTTTCCAACTTCGAAATCATTCGGGTCATGTGCCGGTGTGATCTTTACGCAACCGGTTCCGAACTCTTTGTCTACATAAGAGTCTGCAATTACCGGAATCTCACGGTCCGTCATTGGAAGCTTTAATGTCTTTCCAATAATATCCTGATAACGCTCGTCATCCGGGTTGACTGCCACTGCAGTATCACCGAACAAGGTCTCTGGACGTGTGGTAGCGATCTCTACAAATCGTCCCTCTTCTCCGACTACCGGATAATTGATATGCCAGAAAAAGCCATCCTGTTCCTCATGCTCAACTTCCGCATCGGAAATAGAAGTCTTACATACCGGACACCAGTTAACGATGCGGGAACCCTTATAAATCCATCCCTTATCATAAAGCTTTGTAAATACTTCCTGTACAGCATGAGAACATCCCTCATCCATGGTAAAACGCTCACGCTGCCAGTCTGCGGAAGAACCAAGCTTACGCAGCTGCTTTACGATACGTCCGCCGTACTCTTCTCTCCACTCCCAGCATTTGTCCAGGAACTCTTCACGTGTCAGATCTGCCTTGTTGATTCCCTGCTCCTTCAGACTCTGGATTACCTTAACTTCTGTTGCAATCGAAGCATGGTCTGTACCAGGCTGCCATAACGCATTGTAGCCCTGCATTCTCTTATAACGAATGAGAATATCCTGCATGGTATTGTCCAGTGCATGGCCCATATGGAGCTGACCGGTAATATTTGGTGGTGGCATTACAATTGTAAAAGGCTTTTTGCTGCGATCTACTTCTGCATGAAAATAGCCGTTGTCCTCCCACTTCTTATAGAGACGATCCTCAATATCTTTTGGATCATAAGTCTTGCTTAATTCTTTGCTCATGATATCTTCCTTTCCTTAATAAATGGTCAATGATGCATCTTAGATGCATCACATTTGTAGAACATCGTCCCATGATAGTTTGCCTTCGGCAAAGGGACGACGCTGCATGATGCATCTTAGATGCATCACATTAAAAAGCCCTCTGTACAGAAAGCTTTTTCTGTACAAAGGGCGAAATTGTTCGCGGTACCACCTTTGTAATACTCATCATGTCCGTTAACGGGGACGATCCGGGAATATCTGTGGAACAATGCATGCACCTTTCTAAATATTCCAGCTCCGAAGCTACCTTCCACACTGCATCCTGCGAATGTCTCTCAGCCGCTGAACATTCTTCTCTTTCAGGAATTCCATATGTACTCCTCTTCCTCTTCACTTTCTCATATAAAATATATCTTACTTGCGGCACGCTTGTTTGTCAAGATGCATTTTCTTCATAAATTCCGTTGTAAATATCATGAAACAACTTCTGGTCATCTGCACTAATATCATAATAGAAAGATGTTCCTTCTTTTTCTATTCGTACAACTGTATATTCTTCTGTCTCAATTAATTCTAATGAGTATTGTAACTCCTCATCTGTATAAACGTTCAGTTGTGTGCATCCTCCCTCATATGACAATCCATCCTCCGCTTTTGGCAGTTCATTCATATTATTTTCAGAAAGCCGGGAGAGCATTCCTTTTATATCATGAATCTGTTCCTCTTTGGAAGAAAAGCACTCTTTTCCAAGCACATAGGCTGAAATCTTATTAACCTCTTTGAAATTTAATTTGTCCATTTTTTTCTTGCTCTCGGTTGTCATGGATGTTTTCGTGTCCTGCGATGATCCTGGCGTAACATTGTTTGCACATCCGCCAAGACACATCACTAATAGTAAAATGAATATTTTTCCACTCCTGATTTTTTTCATCATAGTAATCACCTCCTCAAGTGAACCATACCACATGATTTGATCATATGCCATTTGATGTTGAAACTCGTACACTTTTTGTAGAAATTCAGTTTATTTAGGCAAAAAATCCTCCCAGCCAATCATAGCGGAAGGATAATTACTACTTTAAATAATTCGTTTGTATTTTCTATTTCCATCATTCCATCATACTTTTCAACCGATTTCCGTATGCTAAGAAGTCCAACACCATGTCTCTCCTTATCCACATTCGATGATTCAATATTGCCATTCTTATAAATAAGTTTTCCATCGTATGTATTAACAACTACAATCATCAAACATTTCTTGTCATATCGAATGATGATATTTATTTGCCTTTTTCCAAGTTGCACTCTTGTGCAAGCATGAATTGCATTGTCAATAAGATTTCCTAATATAGAGCATACATCTACTGATGCTACATTCAGACTTGAAGGAATATTACATTGCAATGTCACTGGTATCCCAGCTTGTTCTGCTTCGAAAATTTTATAATTTAATATACTGTCTATATTAATATTACCAGTATCCGCATAATTTTTTGTCGATTCATTTGCGCCAATTAAATCATCGATATGTTTATTTACGGCCTTTATATTTCCACTTTGTGCAATTGCCTGAAGTGCGCAAAGCTGATTTTTCAAATCATGACGCAGGACACGCACTCCTTCTATTGATGATTTCATCATTGCAATTTGCATTTGAAAATACTCATTCTGCTGCAATGTCAAAAGCATTTGTGTCTTATTTTCAGCCATCAGAATCATTCGATCATACAAATAAAATGTTCCAATATTAATTAACAGAAGTAAAGAAATGCAAACGAGTAATGGAATCATACTAAACTTTCCGTACTCAAATAACAATATCAAAATAACAATTGATGAAATTGGTAACAATAATACATTCAACCAATACTCTGTTGGTATATCCATACCTCTTTTCAAATTTCGAAATCCAGACAGCACAGCCACCAAAACAAACGTAAGGATTCGAATAAGAAGAATCCCAAAAACAGATGCATATTGGCTAGTCTTTAGCAAATGAAAGTCAATGTATCCAGATATCAGCACCACTATCATCTCAATACATAACAATGATAAATAAATTAACACAACCGAAAGAAGTCTCTTCTTCATTGTTGTATGATAATTAAATGTAAGTAAAAAAAGCATCACTAAATTACTCATCATTAAAATTACCGGGATATAGAAAAACAAGTATACAATTGTACTTATTGCAAAATATGCAACATAAGAAAAAATTTCTGCTATTACACTATCTTGTCTCTCTACGAAAAAAATTTTTTGAAATTTATAAATTATAAAGGTAAAAAATATATTTGTTATAATATATACTGCATCATATAATTCAATTTTCATATATCACAGATTTCCTTCGTATACTGTAACTGCCTTGCTCTTACAACTTTACGCTGACTTTGACTGATAGGAAGTATTTGTTGATTAGACATCTTTACTTCCTTCGTTCCAACTTCAATCACATGTAAATAATTCACCAAATATGACTTATGTATCTGTATAAAATCGCTTTTTGCTAATTGTGTCTGAACTTTCGCAAGTGTAGAATAAAATATTGCATCACCAGATTGCGTAACCATTCTGACCGTTCGATTTCCAGATTCAAAATATAAAATATTTTTGATTAGTTCTTTATAATCGGCATGTCCTATTCGATATAGAAAAATTTGTCCTGCTCCCGGATATAACTCCAACAGCAGTTTCAATAACTTATTAATCTTCACCTCATCTATTGGTTTCTCCAAAAAATTCATCGGTCGTATATCAAACAGTTCCATACAGTACTTTGTCTGTGCCGAAATGTATACAATCTGTACTACTTGATCATTCTGTTTCTCACGAATAAATTTTCCGACTTCCACACCATTTATATCGTTCAACTCAATATCTAAAAAAATAATATCAAATGAATGTTCCGACTCTATAAATCGACACAGTTCTTTCCCCGTTAGAAAAAGTTCCACATCCATTGCAACAGCTTCTTGCCGTGAAAATTTTTCAACTATTCTTTCAATCTGTGTACAGATTGCTGATTCATCATCACAGATTGCAACTTTTATCATACCCTCACCCTCTCTTGTAACAGACATTTACTTTGTGTGACCTATATCTTACTCTAAAATTTTAGTATTCAAAACTTCATTATAATTATACCAAAAACAACACCATTTAAATTTCTTCTGTCATATCTTTCTCACGATTGAACAGGTCGTAAATACACGGAATCACAATCAGTGTGAGAATCGTACCATAGACCAGTCCGCCAATCAGTGTGATCGCCATCGGGCGCATCATATCGGATCCATCTCCGATGCCAAGTGCCGTCGTCAGCATTGCAAGAACCGTTGTCAGTACCGTCATAAGGATCGGACGCACACGGGTCTTTCCGGATTCGATGATTGCTTCCTTTTTGGATGCTCCTGCACGTCGCGCCTGATTGATATAATCGATCAGTACAATACCATTGTTTACGATCAATCCTGAAAGCATGATAAATCCAAGCATTGCAAGGACATTGATCTCCTGTCCGGTCAGAAGCAATGCGATAAATCCACCGGTAAAGGCAAGTGGAATGGAGAACATAATGATAAACGGTGAAAGCAGGGACTGGAACTGTACCACCATAATCAGGTAAATAAAGATTACTGCGAGTACCAGCATCAGTACGAGCTGTTTCATGGACTCATTGATTGTCTCGTCCTCACCGGTCATCTCTACTTTATATCCATCCGGAATATCCAGTTTGTCAATGGCTTTCTGCAACTCGTTGCTCACCAGTGTCACGTTGTGATCTTCATCCACACCGCAGGATACTGTAATGTAACGCGTCTGCGCATCACGGCTGATTGTGCTCAATGTACTTGTCTCTTTCATCTCGCAGATTTTCGTGAGCGGAATCTCTTTTTCTTTTCCGTTTTTATTCGTATAAGAAAAAGTCATATCCTTAATATCCGAAAGTTTCGTATCCGCCTGCTCCTCGGTCTGTACATAGACTTTGTAATCTTTGATGTCTGTGGTGATTGTCGTTGCCGTCTTGCTGTCTGCCATCTTGGCACTGACAAGCTGATATACCTGTGCTACGGTAAGTCCGTATTTTGCAGCCTTTTTCTTATCTACCGAGATGGTAAGCTGCGGTTCGGAATCTTCCATACCATCATCGATATCAATTGTTCCTTTGGTATCTTTCATGACATCGGCAACTTCACCTGCCAGTTTCTGCAAAGTTTCAATATCATTTCCCTTGATGCGCACAGACAAACCGCTTCCAAAATAGCTGCTGTAATCCATGGAAGAAGTATTCGTAGATACCTCACAGTCGAGATCCTTTGTCTTTTCTGTGATGGCATCTGTGACATCGGAAACTTTCACATCCGTATCCTCATCAAGAAGAATGTACATGCTTACACTGTCGTTTCCTCCTCCCATAAGGGAAGTCGTTGAATTTCCTCCTGCCATGGCACCAATGGTGTCAATGCCCTTGATATCCGAAATCCGCTCTATTACCTGATCCGATGCCTCGGTAAGTTCCTGGAAGGTCAGCTTTTCTCCTTCTTTTGCAGAAACTGAAACCGAAATCTGGTTGGTCTCCATATCCATATCCATAAAATTCAAACCTTTGGATACGCAGAGTGCCGCACTCGCAGCCAAAAGCACAACTGCAACAATAAGTACAATCGGCTTAAAACGCAGGCACCATGCCAATGCCCGTCCGTACCATTCCTTCATAGCATCAAACCACGGATGACGGATCTCTTTGGTGCGGCGCAATGTCACAGAAGACATTGCCGGCACGAAAGTAAGCGCTACCACAAGGCTGGCCACCAACGTATATGCAATGGTCAAAGCCAGATCAACGAACAGCTGCCGCGTAATGCCATCGGTAAAAATAATCGGCGCATAAACGCTGACAGTAGTAAGTGTCGATGCAATGATTGCACCCGTTACCTGTTTGGAACCTTCCACAGCCGCCTTTTTGATCGAATAGCCCTCTCCTCTGAGACGGTAGATATTCTCGATGACTACGATGGAGTTATCCACCAGCATACCGATACCAAGCATCAGACCGGACATGGAAATAATATTTAACGTAATTCCGGTAAAATACATGAGTACGACCGCCGCTACAACCGAAAGCGGGATTGAACATGCAATGACAATCGTCGGCTTGATATCTTTTAAGAACAATAACAATACAAGAATGGCAAGCAATGCACCCCAGATCATATTCTGCATTACGCTGTTTACAATCATGTCAATGTATACACCCTGATTCATCAATACACTCAGGTGCAGATTGGAATCTTCTTTTTCCAGAGATTTGAATTTCTCCAGAATACGGTCTGTTACTTCTCCGGTGGAGTATCCGGTCTGCTTTTCCATCGAAAGCATGATGCCCGGGTTGCCGTTGATCACGGCGTAAGTCTCATCTGAATTATCCGTCACAGTCACATCCGCCACATCGGACAGACAGATCGTTTTGACTCCGTCAATTCCCATATCGATCAGCGGAAGTTTCTTAAGATCCTCGACATCTTCCACAGCATCGCCTACACGGACAAGATACTGTGTATCCCCATCCATCGCATAGCCTGCCGGCATATCAAAGTTCTGTGCCGCCAAAAGGCTTGTGATTGTGTCTTCACTGAGCACCTTGTTTAAATCTGCGGAATCATACGCACTGTCTTTTGCATCGTCGAGTTTGGACTGTGCATCCTCTAAGGAAGATGCCGCACTTGTCAGTTCCGCAGAACTTGTGCTTACTTTCAGGGCTGTAAGTGACGCATTTGCATTGAGTGTGTCTAATGCAGAGGAAAGGCTGACCTTGCCGCTCTCCACCTTCTTTTGTGCGCTCTCAATGGTTTTAATTCCTGTATTTACCTGCGCCAGAAGCTTGCTGACTTCTGCGGAAGCAGCCGGAAGGTCTTCGTATGTATTTACGGTAATTCCAAGCGAAGACAATGCCGCGAACTGTTCTTTCACTACTTTGTTCAGCTGCTTGATCTGTGCTTTCATCTCTTCGCTTTCTGCAAGCTGCGGATTGTCCTTGAGCACAGAGACAATTCCCGTATATGCATCTGACTGCATAAAAGTCTGAATGCCTGATTGAATCTGTGACAGAGATTTCTGCTGCTTTTTCAGATCGGCCAGCTGATTCTTTAAATCTTTCTCTGTCTTTAACAGTTCCTGCTGCTTGTCCATCGTCTGATTGATGGCATCCGTCAGCTGATCCGAGCCTGTATTGATCGAAGACTGTCCGTCTTCTACCTTCTTTTTGTTGGCATCAATTTCTTTCTGGGATTTTGCAAACTGCTTGTCGATGCTTTTCTGCACCTTTTTATTTAATGCATCGATCTTGTCCTGATTGAGTGTTACCTGCACACCCTCCTCTAACTGTCCGGTCGTGGTAACCGATGCCACACCTTCAAGACTTTCAATTGCAGGAGAGAGTTCATTTTCCACATATTCGGACAATTTTGCAGCATCCATGTCATCCACATCCACCGCTGCTGCCAATACCGGAAGCATATCCGGATTCACTTTCATGATCATCGGTGTTCCGATGGAATCATCCCACTGGCCGGAAATCTGATCGAGACTCTGCTGAATCTCAATGACCACCGAATCCATGTTTGCATTCTGCTCATATTCAAGTGTTACAATGGAATAGCTATTGTAAGAAATAGAACTGATATTTTTGATGTTGGAAGTGGTCGCCATCGCCGATTCGATCGGTGCGGTCACATCACTTTCCACCTGTTCGGGACTTGCTCCCATATCCGTCGTGATGACAAGTGCGTACTGGAAACTCATATCCGGCAACAGGTCTGTCGTCATTTTTGACAAAGAGACTACACCAAGAACGATCACCAGTACCACTGCCACCAGCACGGTATAGGGACGTTTTACACTATACTTTGAAATCATGCTTTCCTCCTGCTATTATATGATTATGACTCTTTCACCATTATAAAGAAATAAATCCTTATTTTACAAGAGAAACGCCCAAAGCTTTATACTTTTTTAATGAAAAAACATCCGCCAAATCTGCTTCTTGCAAATTTGCCGGATGTCTTTTCGCTATACATCTTCTGCACTGTCCTCTTCATCCGCAATCGCTGCAGATGCACCAGATACAGCTGCAATCACCGCGATGACCGCTCCCAATACTGCGACACCTATGATTGCTGCCAGAAAAATGAAAAACCCCGTTTCTGACATATATCCCATCTCCTATTCTGAAATTTTGCCTTTTATCTATACAGATTCTACCACAGAACGCATGTCATCTCAACGCTATTTTCATTAATCGATTGCTTTTTCTCCACTTTCTCGTGTACGGATTTTTAATGCACTGCGCAATTCGTAACTGAAAATTTTTCCATCTCCGACCTCGCCGGTAAAAGCGGCTTTTTGAATCGCATCGATGGTTGCTTTTTCCCACTCTTCCGAAGTTACAACAATCTCAAATTTGATCTTTGGCTGCATGACTACATCTACTTCCGTACCACGGACACGCTTTTTGTAACCGCGCTGCGCGCCACATCCCATCACCTGGGATACGGTAATTCCATTCACCTGGATGCCATTTAATGCGTCTTTGACATCCTCAAACACTTCTTCACGCACAATTGCTTCTACTTTTATTAACATATGGCATATTCTCCTTTTCTATTCCGCTCGTTTTATGAATCCAGTCCGTTGAAGGTCGGATAAGCACTTTCTCCGTGCTGTGAAAGATCCAGACCAACTTTCTCGGCCTTTTCATCTACACGCAATTCTGTAAAGAGACGAACAACGCCAAGACAGATCAGTGTACCTGCGATTGCTACTGCCAATGTTACCACAATTCCAATAATCTGTGCAACGAACAGGTGATAGTCGCCATAGATCAGACCATCCCATTTTGCAACGCTGTTGATGGATTTCTTTGCAAAAATTCCGGTGGCAATACCGCCCCAGACACCGCCGATTCCATGACATCCGAATGCGTCAAGCGCATCATCAATCTTGAGTTTTCCTTTCAGCAGTGAAATTGTAAAACAGCAGATTGGACTGACCAGCGCTCCGATAATGATTGCCGACCAGATTGGAACAAATCCTGCTCCCGGTGTAATTGCCACAAGTCCCACAACAAGTCCGGTAGATGCACCGACAAGCGTCGGTTTTCCATCTTTCATCACATCAATAAAAATCCAGGAAAGCATTGCGCTCGCACTTGCAAGTGCTGTTGTCATAAATGCATGTGCTGCCAGACCATTCGCTCCAAGTGCACTTCCTGCATTGAAACCAAACCAGCCAAACCATAAGATAAAAGCTCCCAGTGCCACAAACGGAATATTGTGCACACGGTATGCCGTATTTTCATATCCTCTTCTTCGTCCAAGAATAAGTGCAAAAACCAACGCACTGACACCGGAACTGATATGTACGACGTTTCCTCCTGCAAAATCGATTGAACCGATTTCTGCAAGGAATCCGCCCTCGCCCCATACCATATGAGCCATCGGATAATAAACAACTACTGACCAGAGCGCGATAAATAAGAACAACGCTTTAAATTTCACACGCCCAACCAGTGAGCCTGTGATCAAAGCCGGTGTGATCATTGCAAACATCATCTGAAATGCAACAAACACAAGATGTGGAATTGTTGCAGCATATGGTCCGGCTTCATCCATTCCAATTCCGCTTAATCCAAACCAGCGGAAGTCACCGATAATTCCTGCATGATTGCCCCCAAACGAAAGGGAATAACCAAACAGAACCCACATAACAACGGATAATCCCATGATTGCCACACATGCCATCATCGTATTTACCACATTTTTTCTTCTGACCAGACCTCCATAAAAAAACGCCAGGCCCGGTGTCATAAAAAACACCAGTGCTGCACAAATCATCATAAAACCAGTATCTCCTGCACTCATTTTCCAATCTCCTTTCCTTGAACATCAGCCCATACAAAATTTGCTTTCAGCAAATGGGCTGACGCTACATGTCAAGTTTTCATACAAAACTTGACACTATCCATTGAGTATACATACAACGCAAAAAGGCGCCAAAAGAATGTTTCCATTCTTTTGACACCTTTGTCGATGTAATCATAGCAAACTTTATACTCCAATGCAAGAACTTTTTATCTCTTTTTTGTACCTTTTTTTCGGCAAAGCATACTCCATAAGTACTATTTTCCTAATTCGTAAAAGGCAACTGCACTGGCCGCTGCCACATTAAGTGAATCCACTCCGTGACTCATCGGTATGCGCACCGTATAGTCACATTGTGCCAATGTCTCGTCTGCCAGTCCCTCTCCCTCGGTTCCCAGCAGAATTGCAAGTTTATCCACTGCATGAAATCTTTTGTCATCAATTCCAAGAGAGTCTTCCCGAAGTGCCATGGCAACCGTCTGAAAGCCCATCTGCCGCAACTGCTCCATGTCTTTTGGCCAATCGCCCGCCTTTTCTCCGATATAGGTCCATGGTATCTGAAATACCGTCCCCATGCTGACACGGATTGCACGGCGATACAGCGGATCACTGCATGCGGGGGTCAGCAGCACAGCATCCATATTAAGTGCTGCAGCCGAACGAAAGATTGCCCCTACATTCGTTGGATTCACGACATTCTCAAGCACCGCGATACGCCTCGCATCGCTGCAGACTTCCTGCGGTGTCCGAAGCTTGGGACGGTACATGGCACAGAGCATTCCCCGCGTCAGCTTAAAACCTGTCAGTTTTGTCAGCACTTCAAATTCCGCCACATATACTGGAAACTCTTTATTTGTACTGCTGCACATCCGAATGGCTTCTAACGCTTCGCCCTCTGTCTTTAGCTGTCTTTTCTCCATCAGCACAGAAACCGGCACACACCCGGCGTCCAATGCCCGCATGATCACCTTCGGACTCTCTGCAATAAACATCCCTTTTGCAGGGTCTGCACGATTGACAAGCTGATTCTCGGTCAGTCTTGCATACACGTCAAGCTCCGGTGCTTCAAAATCTTGAATTTCTATCACATTTACATTTGTGTGCATTATTATTTCCATTTTTTATCATCTTTCCTATGCATTATAAATCGTTTAATTCTCAACCCCGGCTGCCCGAACCATCTTCTCCTTTGCATAAATCAAAACCATTCTTTGTATTTCCAACGCTCTGATGAATACAGTCTGCAATCGCCTGTACAATTCCGTCTCCAGGATTTGGAACAATCCGCATATTCAACGACATGGCCGCGCCGATTCCCGTACAGACCAGCGCTGCCGCAAGCACTGCGATCTGCAGACCAAAATGCAATGGCGTATTGGCTCCCTTCGGGGAAAAATCCGGTATGAAATCAACGAACAGATTCATAAAACTTATCTGCAATGATAACTTATCTACGTATCCGTCACTACACATAAACGCCAACCGGAATCAGATACTTCAGGTAACGCATGACCGGAACATACGCTCCCGCATCCCAGAATACCGGACACATGATCACAGCAAGTACCATCATAACAATTCCATACGCAAGAAATCCTTCTGCGCTGGATGGAATTTTTGCATACAACGCCGTCCATATTATAGCATACGCAAGAAATATTACAAATAACAGCAGCTCCTGCCCCAGTCCTCTCGACTGTGGAACAAAAAGCAACAGCACAAAGCCGACCACTGCCGGAATCGTCACGGCTGCCAGTTCCTGTACACAGGCAAACAAAAAGCGTTCCCTGTTTGGAAAGGCATGCTGTACCCATATCCCTTTCGGCTCATATCTCTTCGCATTCGCAAAATACATAATTCCAAGAAGAAAGACTGCAAATATTCCCTGCACCGGATATGTTCCATGATTGTCCTGTACTTTCTTCACTTTCGTATCTACCGGAACAATATCCGTATAAAAAAAATCGCTCTGCAAAAAATCATCACTTGATTTTTGCATTTTCTCAAGACGCTTTTGATCCTGCGTTGTAAAGATTTCCTTTTCACTTTGCGCTAACAATTTTCCGCTGTACTCCTTGAAAAAGGCCGCAAAAAATGTTTCTTTTGCAACTTCTCCCTTGGTGGTAAACGGGTTGGCGATATACGTCACACATTTTCTCCAGTCATCCTGCCGAACCCTTTCTGTGAAATCACTTTGCATAAGAAATCCACATTCCAGTTTGCCGGACTGCACTTCCTTGTACATTTGTTCCTTATCCGGATAAATCACAAATGCAAACTGACTGTGCGAATTTTTCAAATCTTCACACAACGTTCTCTCTATGTTGCCATCCTGTTCACAATACAATCCGATCGTCATCGTTTTCACGGACGGCATGTGGATTCCCTGAACAACCAGCAGAAGCAGAAGCAGCGCGGCTGTCATAAGCCACGCTGTGATCTGTTTTGTATTTCGTTTTAACAAAAGTTCATACCATATGATTACTTTTTGCATACACTCACCATTTCCGTCAAAACCAACTGTTTCCAAAGAGAAGCTCTAAACTGTACCGGTTCAAATGATACAGCGGCGTCCAGTGACTGATCTGTTGTACGAATTTCGGCAGATAATCTACCGGGATCAGCATGCCGGATGCCAGCACCATAAGAATTTCCAGCGCCAGCAGCACAAGCAAACCTTCCGTCGATTTCCCTGCAATGCAATAGATCAGATGGTATCCAGCCGCAAACAACAGACAAAGCAGATACAATCCCAACAGAACACGCATGTTCCAGAAAAGAAATGAGATTCCTAAATAATACGTAACGATGCAGCCGATTCCATACGCCAGAAAAGCCAGAAAAAACAACACATTGGTCATCGCCACGATTTTTCCGAAAGCAATCTTTCCTGCTCTCATGCCATACAGGGAAAGCTTCTGCTCCACCACCTTGGTCTCGCCTGTATACAATCTAGCGAAACATAGACCGGTAAACAATAAGACCAGTATCAGTCCTGTCGAAAAATAATACTGCTTTTGCTCATATTCCCCAAACGGCGAACAGACAATTGAATCATACAGCCCCGTGCGGGTCAATGCAGTCTTCAGATAATTCGTTGCAACTTTCAGCCCGATATCCTGGTAGGCAATCTTCGTGTTGCCATACTGCGCCTGTTCCAGCACCGCAGACACACCGGCTTCTGCCGTCCACAGAATCGAGACACCATCCTGCAACAATTCCTGAAACGTCTGCAGACTGACATCCGCCTCCTGCGGAACACACAGTCTTACAAACGAATCGTTTCCCTCATCCAGATCTTTATAAAAATGTTCCGGAAAAATCAATACAGCCTGCACCGTTCCCTGTGCAAGCTGCTCCATCGCCACAGACTCATCCACATAATGCATCTTGCAGATGCTTTTGGCACTTTGCATGGCAGATGCCAGACCGGTCAAAAGGCGCAACTCTTCACCCTTTTCTTCTGGAATGACAACTGCCACTTCTACCTTATTGAGCACCTTTGCATCACGAAATGCCGCACTGCATGCAAAAACCGCCATACCAAGTAAAAGCACCATGCATATAAAATAGCGGAAAGACTTTATAAAGACGGCAAGCGCCTTCTTTTGTTCCATGCATAAGTATCGAAAAAACATCCTATTTCTTACAGTTCATCGTCATCATCGTTGTAGTCATAGTTATAATCATCATAATCATAGTTGTAATCATCATCATTGTAGTCATAATCGTAATCATCATCATTGTAGTCATAATCGTAATCATAGTCATAATCGTAATCTCCATCATCATAATTATAACCACTGTTGCCTCCACTGATTCCATAAATTTCCTGAACCAGTGTCTGGAGATCCTCCTCAGATGCATTTCCGATGTCAAACTTCTCTCCACTGAATTTCTGAAGTTCTGCGCCTTTTTTCACATCCAATGAAAGGTTCATACCAACGCCTTCCATCGTCAGTGTCAAACCATCACGTTTGCCTTCCAGTGTACCGCTGACGGAACCTTCATCTTCGATGTCCAATGTGTATTCTCCTGATTTAAAGTCATAGGTCAGCTCACCGACTTTCTCTCCTTCTACGGATACACCAAATACTTCTTCGTTTCCATCCTCACTTCCGGAAATCTTCATTACAGACTCCCCACACGAAATCAGCTCCATGTTCTGTGTTCTTCGGTCTCCACCTTTGAAAAGGATCTGTATATCCTGATCCTTCTCGGATGGATCTACTGCCTTCACACATGCCAGCTTATTCTTGTAGATATAAAATGTGATATCAATATCCGGCATCTCTTTAAAGTCATCTCTGAGCTCATCAAAAGACTCCTTGTAATCGTCATAATCCGATCCTGTTACGGCCTGATCCAGAAGATCTCCCACCTGGGCATCCATATAATCCTCAAAAAGGTCCACACATTCGATCATATAGTCTGATGTGATGGTTGTCTTGTAGCCTGCACACTTGCGGTCTTTGCCGTCTACTTCGAAGGACTCTTTGTCTGCAGATTCAAATTCGAGTTTCTTGTACATCTCAGAATATTTTTTACTGAGTTCTGAAACCTTTTTCTTCTGCTCTTCATCTGAGTATATCTGCTTGCAAAGCTTGTCGAGCAATTCTACATTATCTGCGCCCATGGACTCTGCAAGATAACCGTTTTTCTCTTCATTATAATTGTATATATAAATCTTATCGCCCAAAAGCGGTGCAGACACCTTTATCTCATCCTTATCAATGCCTGCAAGGAATTCCACATCCGAAAACTGCGGTCCCTCAAGGCTTCCGGAAATCTGCTTTTCGTTGTCCTTTTCGGCATAAGTTGCCTGAACACTATATCCTTCGGCCTCGCCCTTGATATCAACGGTATATGCCTTTGAACTCATAACACTAAGTCCGGATAAAGCTTCCGTAAAATGAGAAGGCTCACTGAATGTATTTGCCGTCGCTCTCAACACTTTGTTTGATTTGCTCAGGAAAAATCCACTCTGTATTCCTGCAAAAACCGTGCCGGCTCCTGCGACCACCACAACACCTGCAACAATACCGACAATCAGTCCGGTTTTCTTCTTTTTCTTTGGTGGCTGCTGCAGCGGCATGCCTGTCATCGGATCAAATGCCATCTGCGGCTGTACCGGTGTCGGATTGATTGGCTGTCCCGTCATCGGGTCAAAATTCATCTGCTGTGCCGGTGTCGGATTGATTGGTTCTCCTGTCATTGGGTCAAAATTCATTGCCATTTTCATAATCTCCTTTTCATTTCAGATCATACGCTCATTTCAAATGACCGTCATTCTCTTTTGCTGATATATGTCTTGATTTCTTCAAGCCTCTTTTGTGGATCTCTGCTCAGCTCCCGCATCTGCCCATTGTCCATCAGCAGACAGCGATCCGCAAACACAATTTCCTGTTCCTCGTGGGAGGTCATGATAATCGTGCCATTCATCTGTTTGTACTTGGAAAGCCACTCTAAAATGCTTTCTTTGTAATAGATATCCAAAGCCGCCGTGGGTTCGTCCAGTAGCAAAACCGGTGGAAGCTCCACAAAGGCACATGCAATGGCCAGTCTTCGTTTCATTCCACCGGACAGCTTCTCCACTTTCATGTGAAGCATCTCCTCCAGCTGAAACTGCCCGATCACAGAATCGAAGTTCTCTTTTTGGCCGGCGCCCCAGAATTTCAGATTATCCTTTACCGAAAGTTCCTCGAATAACGGATTCTCCTGCGGCACATAACCATAATACTTTCGGGATGACTTGCCACGGCCCACCTTATTTCCAAAATAAGTAATGCTGCCACTGTCGGCTTTCTGTGCACCTGCCATAATCTGCAAAAGCGTTGATTTTCCGCATCCGTTTTTGCCTACGATCACAACACTCTCGCCACTTTCCACATCAAAGGAAATCTCCCGAAGCACCTGCTTCTTTCGATAATGCCTGGAAACGGCAGACACCTCTACTGCATTCACTTTCATAACCATTGTCCCTTCCGGCCATCCGTATTTCAAACATCAGAACATATGATTCCATTATACGTAATTGTATTCGCTGTGAAAATAGGAAATTTGCCCTAGTTTGTCTGATGTTTCTTTATACAGCCTTTTAATAACTCGACCATTTTAGCTGCAATCGCTGCCCATACATATGCAAATACAATAAGAAGTAACAATTCAAGGTATCTGTAATTTTTAAAAAACCGTTCTAACACGCCAAGCTTTTGAAAAACACGCAATATTGCAATATGTGCAAAATAAATTTCCAATGAAACAACGCCCCATTTTTTGCAAACGGTATTAAACCACTGCGGTGTATAATAAAAAAGTATCGCCAGCAAAAAAGTAATGCCAACACCACCGATCCAATAACTATACCGCTCCAGTATATTATGAAACTTTCCTGCATCGAGACATATATGGTCCATTAAAAGGTATCCCACGGTCAGAACAATCAGGGTAACCGCCGGCATTCGTTTCTTTTCATATACCAGTTTTCCAAAGCAACATCCCGTCAGAAATACCGGAACTCTTGGCAATGCTCTGGATATCTGCTTATATACCGCCGGCTCTTCCATAAGAATTGCAACAGTTACCAATACAACGAGCACAATCAGAACGCTGACTCTGATTACTGCGCTTTTCACCGTTTTTTTCTCAAACAGTAAGCTGTAAATATATGGATACAATAAATAAAATACCATGATAAGTGATGCAAACCATACCTGCGAATCTTCGCTGATCCAAAACTGCACCAGACTGATCCGGTTAATCAGTCCCCAGATTGTCATCTTATGAAAAACCAAATAAGCAAGCCATAATGGTACACTTGTAAACAACAGTGGATACATAATTCTTGAGATTCGTTTTTTCATAAAAGCCAGAATGTCCTGATTCTTTACAAATGAGAAATACAGGCAGATGCCAGAAATAAACAGAAAAACATCTACTCCCATATTGCCTCTCTTAACAACTTCCTGTAGATAATGCAATACAGGTATCCCATCAAAAATCTCAAATTTTGTATGTTCTCTCATATGAAAAAGCAAAATCCAGAATATACTGATTCCATATATTTCACTGCGGTACTCGCTGATTGCTTCCAGACGTAATTTTCCTTTTTGTATCGGTTTCTCCCTCTTGTCCATTTTTCTTCTTTCCTTACTTTATGTTGTTATAATTTTCTCTATATTAATATCACACAATACACAGCCACGTAATATACTAATCCTAACTATTGCAAACGTCAATGTATCATAAACTGCTGACATGTATGTGTATGATACGGGACCTGCGGGGTCTATAAAAAAAAGTTCATGGAAATACCCCGCTTTTCCACTAAAAGCGGGGTATTTTGACACAATTTTTCTGTATAGGTCCCACATGCATTCTAATAATTTGGATTTGAAAATTTATCCTTAATCCCTTTCAATTGATTCCGGGCAATTTTCTATAGAACCTGTTACCTTTAGATCATGTCCCTTATATACAAATAGACTTTTTACTTTTCTGCCAATTCTCTTATTGCAATTCTATATTCTTCTTCTGAGTAATCCTCAAGAATGCTTTCTTTTGTTGCATGATACTCATGAATCATCTTCTTAATCGCCTTTATATTTGCCCGCATATTCGCTTCTTCCGCTGCTTTTTTCTCATATCTTTCCATTACTTCGCACACTGCCTGAAGACCTCCCTCCTGATGTTTCAAATAATTCATTCGCTTTGTTAGCTCTGGAAAACTAGCATTATTTACTTCTTTTTTCAAAAAACAATCCAGATACTCCGAGGCTATAGTTCCATCCTTAATCTGGGCATTCGCAAACACACGCATAAGTCCATCATCGATTGCACATCCTGTCTCCCGCACTACACTGTCTACATGATAGATTACTCGATTCGCATTAAAAATATCAAATTTTGATATGTATACAACAATGATATCTTCAATTTCCCTGAATTTTTGCCCCATCTGTGAATCCTTAACTGCAATACTCGAAGCATTAAACCTTACTCTGCGCAAATGATCATCGTCATCCGATCTCTGCACTTCCACATTACACTTTTTTCCGTCTTCAAAAGTACATAACGCATCTAATCGAACCGAACGACCATAGATATTTCTCTCGCTGCTTTGTACGATTACCTCCTCAACAATCAGTTCCTCATCATCCAGTAAAATTCTTAACATTTCCTGGCAGAAACCTGTATCATCTGCCAGCACCTCGAAGAAAGTATCATCAATCGGCCGAAAATCTCGAACCTTTTTCTTCTTCTCTTCGATGGTAATTTCATTTCCCATACATTTCTTTCCTTTCTTTAGTATAGCATAATGAACCATTTTTACAACCAAAACGGACCATCTGCCTTCCCCAATATTCAATTAAAACTCATGGTATTGCGAGTGCATGACTCATCGCACTCTTCGTGATTTGTAGCTGATGTCAGATACAACATCAGATATGAAATATTCGAGTTTTGTGGATATAGAATAACGTAGTTGCTCCCATCTGTCAACCTTTTCTTGTTATGGGGTCTATTTGAAAAAATTGGCTTTCTGGTGCCACTTTTCCTCTCCAATTCCACTATTTTGGCTGATTTCAAACAGTTTGAGGGTCTATAGAAAAAAAGTTCATGGAAATACCCCGCTTTTGCTCTAAAGGCGGGGTATTTTCCTATAATTTTTATATATAGACCCAATTGTTAGTTCTAAAAGGCTTAAAATTCTTGAAAGCGGGGTATTTTGACACAATTTTTCTGTATTGGCCCCGCATGCATTCTAATAATTTAGTTTTGAAAATGTATCCTTAATCCTTTTCAATTGATTCCGGGCAATTTTCTATGCTACCTGTTACCTTTAGGTCATGTCCTTTATATGCAAATGGAATATCAATAGAAGCTTCATCAATTTTGCTGACCCATGAAGGAGCTCCCTTCCTTGAATATTGAAATGATATGGTAACTTTTTCTCCCGGTTTTAACACAACCGTTTCCTGATTGCCGGTTAATGCTGGCATATAGCTGTAATATCCTCCGGAAAGATTTTGCTCATAAACTCTCATATTTCCAAAATAGATTTCCATATTGCTATATCCTCTGTTTTTCCACGTCATTGTAACAATATGTTTTTTCTTGTCTACCTTCCATTTTTCTTTTGACAGATTCGGTTGAATGACTTCTACTTTCATTTTGGCTGTTTTGCCATTGTATTTTGCAGTAACAACAACCTTACCTTCTTTTTTCGGTTCCATTTTTCCATCTTTTTTAATTTTCAAAATCTTGGAATTTGAAGAACTCCATTTGATATTTCCCCTGTCATATGCAATTGGTTGTCCACCCTGATACAGTCTTGGCGCATAGTCACCGGTTCTCCACCATTCACCCTCGCTGAACATGCTGTCATCAACAATCAGCTGACTGCTTGTTTCCAATTTGATTTTGCCGGTACGCTGTCTTTCTTCCTGTTGCCGCACTTCATCTCCATATGCTTTCACAATCTTTACGACGCGCGAACCATCTTCCATCACATTGTAATCCAGATATAAATTATCCCACTCTGCACCTTTTACCGGGTGGCACTTTGAAATATGGATTTTCTTGACTTTTGAAAATTTGGAATATTTCAGTTTAAGATCAATTTCATCCTCGCTATACACACCTGTATACGAACGCATTCTTACGTAATAGTTGTTTTCTTCAAAGTAAACCATCCACTTCTTTGTGATATTCCGATTCTGAATGTAAACTTTTTCAACCTTGTTGCCTTTAAAATTCTTGTTTGGACAGCATTGTATTTCATAACCACTTACACTCGGATTCTTTGACTTTTTCCATGTCACATTAAATCCATATTTTCTTTTTTTCAAAGTAACATTTTCCGGTGCCTTTATTTTTCCGCTGGTAGTCCCGCTCAGTTCACTCTTATTAATAACTCCAATTCCATCACTTGTCTGAACAATATACGCTTCGTCCTGATCCCACATCAGTTCTCCGATTACTTTCACTTTCGTGTTCTTTTTTAATACTGTAAGGATTTCAAATGTTCCATTTGATTCTTCCATATTTTTTATAATATCTGCGGTAGCATTTTTCACATACATCGTAATTGGCTTTGAATAGTATTTCACATGCGTATAATATTCTGAATCTTCGCTGATTTTCGGATTGCTTTTTGCCACCTGTACATAGCCCGCCGGCAATTTTGTTTCAGCGTGAATTGGGATAATGGTTGTTGCCATTGTAAAGATAAGCAGGGCTGATAGTATTCTCTTTTTCATAATGTTCTCCTATAGTAGTAATATTAGACTCTTATTACCAAATTTAATGTAATAAAATACTGCTTACCCATTATAGATAAGCAGCATTTCTATTATATACACATTATTTATTTTCTGTATCTTTAACAGTAAATGTAACAGTATATGTAATTGGATCACTTTCCGTCAGAATTTGTGGATTCTCTGAACCTTCTTCAGCTTTTTCACAAACAAACTTATACTCCAGATGAATGGTATAATTTCCAGCCGATAATTTATTTGCAAACCAAACTCTGGCAATTCCGCTTCCTGGAAGACTTACAGATTCTACATTCCCAGAATCCGAACCAGTCTGAGTGCAAGTCGCTGTTGCCTCGCCACAAACTCTATAACCTTCTGGTGTTTTTCCATAATCTTGTACACTTGCCGTATATGGTACCTCAATATAAAAACTACTTCCCTCTGACACTAAGGTTGCCTCGTTTAAGATAATATTTGTATTATCCGTTTTTGCCAAACAGATAATTGGAAGTTCTGCGGCTGAAAGTGTAATAATTTCTTTGCTCTTTTTCACTACATCAGCTTGTTCTGTGTTTCTCGTATAAATTACATATTTATTCTCAGTTTCTAAATCTGAAAATTCAATAAAGCCAAAATCATCATGTTGCGTTGCATCTATAGCATCATCCCAATTTATGTCCTTCTCTGCTGTTCCTTCTTCACAACAGATATATTCCTGTCCGTCTTCCGCCTTCACTACAATTGATGTCTGTGTTTTATGAGCCATTGCAGGTTCTTTTACTTCTGTTTTTTCCTTCGTAAATGTAAAATAAACCATACCTGTTATGTCTTTTACCACATCGCCATCTCCAGCTTGTACACGAATAGTAACGTTTAATCCTGTTTTTCCATCTTTTTCAATGTACTTCTCATCACAACCGCCAAATACATCTGCATAATATTCTTCGCCCGCATATTTTTTTACTTTTTCGCCTAACTGCTTATATGCATACCATGTATTTTCCTTTCCCTCTGGAAAGATCTCAAAAGTTTTCTCAAAAAACTCTTTCCCTACATTTTCTGCCGCTGCTGCAGTTTTTTCAAAATCATAAGCTTCAAACTGGAAAGTTCCCTCATATTTCGTATTTCCATCAATATAAGATAATGTGTATTTTCCTGGATTCAAATTGGAAGTAAATGTAAGCATATATCTATACCATTCTGTTCCATCATCATCGTCGTCATCGTAATCTTCATCATCATTATCTTCGTTGTCTGCGACTTCTTCCTCATCGTCCATATCTTTTAATGACTCAATTTTTTGAACAGTTCCTTTTTCATCCGTAACAATAATTTTATCTTTATTTGCTTCTAAAATCTCTGTTGGAATTTCTACATCCATTTGATTCAGCGTAAAAACATGCAACGCATTTAATGTAACGGTCTGGGTTGGTGCCGGATCTGGATCTGGTGTTGGTCCTGGGTCCGGTGTTACATCTCCGCCTGTAGATCCGCCCGAAGAAGAACCACCGCCGGATGTGCTTCCACCAGTAGATCCACCATTGTTATCTCCATTTGTATTCGTTGTTGTATCTGTCACCTTTCCGGTATTGTCAACTTTTGAAGTGGTATCTTTTGCAACTTCCTGTGTTCCTGCCGGTGTTGTAACTTTGATCACATCTGCTGTTTCATTCTTTACTGCAACCTGTGCTTTTTCTGCGGTAGTCTCTACTTTACTTCCCTCAGCACCCTTTGAGAGGTTCAGCGAAATCTCTGTAGCTGCTTTTACTTCAACCGGAGTGCTGGAAGTTACATCTGCACCCTTTGCAGTCTCTTCTACTTTGATTGGAATTGCTGCTGTTGTCTTGCCTTCTACTGCAACTTTTGCCGGTGCGCTGACTGCTACTTCTCCAACAGTTCCATCAACTGCGAGGCTGACATCTACTGCTGCTTCAATCTGAATTGCATCAATAGTTCCGGCAGCTTCAATTTTAATTTTGCCACCTTCCTGTGAAACAGTCACTTTGGAAAGTGAAGCTCCTGCTTCTACGACGATTCTTGCATCGTCTGCAGTTACTGTAATGGTATTTCCCTTTGCTTTCTCTTTCCAGGTGTTTGGCTTAATTGCCTTGATGTTAATTGACTTGAATGTACCGGCATTGACAACATCTGCATTTGGTGCATCCACGGTCAGATTTACTTTTCCATAATTTCCGGAAGGAATGTTGAATGCCACTTCTTTATCTGTCTTGATTGTCAGATTCTTTACATTCTTATCCTTCAAAGCAGATACAAGCGCTTTCTGTGTGGAAACTGTCTTGCTGACTGCTGCATTCTTAACAGTAACCCTGCAAGTCAGTGTATACTGCTTTTTGCCTTTGGTTACAACCTTACACTTTACATTGGCAGTCCCTGCTTTTACTGCCTTTACTACTCCCTTTTTTGAAACAGTTGCAACACTCTTCTTGCTGCTGGACCATTTCAATGTTGCGTTTTTCCCTGCATTTTTGACGGTAAGCGTCTTCTTACTGCCAGCCTGCAGTGTCATCTTCTTTGCACTGATCGTCGGTGCCTTTGTTGCTGCATATGTCGCAGTTGGCTGATATGTGGTAAGAATCATCGCCAGTGCTAAAACAAACGCAAACACTTTTTTCATGTTTTTCATAGATATCCTCCTTTATAAATATGATACTTTTGTACTATATTTTATACTTATTTTTATAATATGTCAATCATGATAAACGCTTGAGATTGGTAGATAAAAATGGTGGCCGATTTCTCGACCACCACAATTCTAACTAGAAATCTCTAATTTTCTTATAATTCATCTTTTAGTGTGTATATATATATACTCGCATCTGTATTAATTCCCATCACATCTATATCATATCCTTTATACTTAATATCAAAATATATGGTTCCTTCATTTATGTTTCTTTTTTTCAATGGCTGATAGGTAAAAGAAACTTTCTTTTTTTCTCCCGGATGCAACAATATTTCTTCCTCTCCTATAATCCTTGGCGCAAAGCTAATGTTCACAATTGCATCTTCATAGTTATCATATGCGCTGCCATACACATCTAAATCTGAAAAATCTATCCTCATATCATTTGATGAATTATTTTTAAAAGTCATTGTAATAATATGTTTTTGTTTATTATTCTTATAATTACTCATTTCTAAATCCGGCGAAATCACTTCAACCGGTATTTTTATTTTTTTCCCTTTATATACAGCCGTAATATATGTTTTTCCTTCTTTTTTCGGTACTACCTCACCACTCTTTTTTATTTTTAATATTTTTTCATTTGAGCTGGACCACTTTATTTTTCTCCAATTATATTGAATTCTTTCTCCTCCTTGATATAACTCAGGAACGGAAAAATCTATAATATCGGATTCTGGTAAACTCAACATCCCCGTATTTATGAAAACAATCTTTTTTTCTTTAACCTGGATTGCACCAGTACGTTCTTTTTCCTCCTGAAGTCTTATGGCATCTCCTCTGACCTTCTCATCCGTAGGTATATCCGATCCATCCAGATCTTCTGTATCCCAGAACGGATCTTTTACCGGATGACACTTATTCGTATGAACCTTTTTTGCTTTTGAAAATTTGGAATACTTCAGTTTATATCCGGGAGTCTTTTTTTCACAGTCCCCGATATATGATCGTATTCTCACATAATAGTCATGTTTTTCAAAACGGATCACCCATTTTTTCGTCGTATTTGGATTTTGAATATAAATATTTTCAACTTCTTCCCCTTTAAATTTCTTATTTGGAGAATACTGTATCTGATATCCACTTACACTTGGATCATTTACTTTTTTCCAGGTCACATTAAACCCGTATTTTCTGGTTTTTAGCTTCAAATTTTTAGGCGATGCCAAATTAATTTTAAGATTCTCCCTGTTGATCATTCCATTTGCTGATCCGATTTTTACAAAGTATATCTTGTCAGAATCCCATTTGCCTTCCCCTGTCACCTGAATTTTTGTATTCTTTTTTACTTCCCGTAAAATTTCCATTTGTCCAGCAGTATCATAAAGATTCTTATAAATAATTGCTTTTTCTGACTTTACACACATTGTAATCGGTGTATCGTAGGTTTTTACCCCTGTATAATATGTATATTCCTCTTCATCATCGGTATCTGATACTACCCTTCCGGCTACTGGCACCGGTGCAATCGGAATAGCAGTCATTATAATAACCAACGCCAGAAATATTGATATAATTTTTTTCATTGATCATTTCCCCTTTTGAAAAATCCCCACCCTTTCAAGGGCAGGGATTACATTTATTTTGCTGTTAAACTTTCCATTCTTATTTATTCAAAGAAATCCGGATTCACAACCTTCAATTTCTTGGTTACCTTTGCGCCGTTTACCTCAACGGTGATAGAAACTGTGCCTTTCTTTAATCCTTTCACAACGACTGTGTTTGCTCCGTCTTCGTCCTTCTTATATTTCACAGTTGCAATCTTCGGATCCGAGCAGGTCACTTTCACCGTTCCGTTATACTGATAAGGTACCACATCCAGCCAATAAGTTGTTTTTTCACCCACACTGATATACTCGGCACCATCATCATATAACATTCCCCAGCCTTCAAAGTCAACATCCGTTGCTTCCGTGCTGTCCACAAGTCTCGCCTCAAAAGATCCAACATAATAGAATTTATCTGTTTTCAGATTTTTAGCGTAAAATGCGAAATACAGGGTTCCACGTTTTTTTACAGTATAAGCATTCTTTTTTGAATTATATGTCAGATATTCGTTATCATCTTCATAATTCGTATCATCGGTTATTTCCCCATTTAATTTTTTTAATGTTTCCTGTGCATCAACCGGTTCTGTATTATAAACAATTCTCCAGTATCCTACCGTTGTTTCCAAAGGAATATCCGGATACATCTGTGCCTCTTCCTGTGTCAACCATTCATCTGTTGATGATAATTGATATGTCTTTCCTACCACCCATGTAACTTTTTTATGTAAAATTTTCGTACTGATAAGTGTAAATTGAATTGTTCCGACTGTTCTCGTCTTTTTCTTGTATGTTTCTTTTACTTTGACCTTGGCATACTGATTGTCTTTTCCCTTAACGTATGTTATCTTTCCACTTTTTGTAACCTTGATTTTTTTGGTATTGCAGGAATAAAATGTGTATTTTGCCTTTTTATTTCTATTAACAATTACATCCTTTACCGAAATCTGATAAGGATTCTTTTCATAATATCCTTCCTGCGTGGATAACGCCCAATACCCATACGCATACATGTCTGCGATTGTTGCTTTCTTTTCTTTTTTTGCTGCCTGTGCGCTAGTTGGCATCACCATAATGCTAGTCACTACCATAGCCAATACCATTATGCCAAGCAACAGTCTTTTCCCTGTTCTTTTGTACATTTTCATTTTTCCTTTCTTTTTTAATTTTCTTTTATAATACATATT
>ERZ1034976.100-NODE-100-length-76542-cov-10.261182_pt1 | contig 76542 bp, 94 predicted proteins | sample MGYA00520623_ERZ1034976 | MGnify/ENA primary metagenome ERZ1034976 (study PRJEB33766, sample SAMN09781774) | gut metagenome | biome: gut microbiome | host: Homo sapiens | place: Madagascar | study: EMG produced TPA metagenomics assembly of the PRJNA485056 data... | reverse complement strand
GACATATACCATCCAAAAATAGTAAAATATAGAATTGTGGATATACTTAACCTCCGAAGGGAAGAAAGATATGAGTTCATTTAAAGAAGAAATCAGCAAGCGCAGAACCTTTGCGATTATTTCGCATCCTGATGCGGGTAAAACAACACTTACGGAAAAGCTCTTGCTCTACGGCGGAGCAATTAACCTTGCAGGTTCGGTAAAAGGCAAAAGAACCGCAAAGCATGCTGTGTCCGACTGGATGGAAATTGAAAAACAGCGTGGTATTTCTGTTACATCATCGGTTTTGCAGTTTAAATATAACGGTTATTGCATAAATATTCTCGATACACCGGGACATGAGGATTTCTCGGAAGATACCTACCGTACACTTATGGCGGCAGACTCTGCCGTAATGGTAATTGACGGTTCAAAGGGTGTTGAGAAACAGACTATCAAACTTTTCAAGGTCTGCGTAATGCGTAATATTCCTATCATTACATTCATCAACAAGATGGACAGAGATGCCAAAAATTCTTTTGACCTTCTTGAAGACATTGAAAATGTTCTCGGAATTCACACCTATCCCGTAAACTGGCCAATCGGTTCAGGTAAGGAATTCAAGGGTGTGTATGACAGAAATTCTAAGAAAATCCTTGCTTTCACCGCTAATAACGGTCAGAAAGAAGTTGAAAAGAAAGAACTTACACTTGACGATCCTGCCCTTGAAGATACAATAGGCTACTATCATAAGCAGGATTTGTTTGATGAAATAGAACTTCTTGACGGTGCAGGCGATGAATTTGACCTTGAAGCAGTCCGCAACGGTCAGCTTACTCCTGTATTCTTCGGTTCGGCTCTTACAAACTTTGGTGTTGAGCCATTCCTTGAACAGTTCTTACAGCTCACAACTCCACCTCTGCCAAGAGAAACAGTTGATGAAAAGGTTGAGCCTATGTCAGACTTTTTCTCTGCATTTGTTTTCAAAATTCAGGCAAACATGAATAAGGCTCACCGTGACAGAGTTGCATTTATGCGCATCTGCAGCGGCAAGTTTGAAAAAAATATGGAAGTGTTCCATGTTCAGGGCAACAAAAAAATGCGTCTTTCACAGCCACAACAGATTATGGCTCAGGAAAGAGAAATTGTTGACGAGGCATATGCGGGCGACATCATCGGTGTGTTTGATCCGGGTATTTTCTCAATCGGTGACACAATCTGTTCACCGGGACACAAGGTACAGTTCAGGGGAATTCCTACATTTGCTCCCGAACACTTTGCACTTGTCCGTCAGAAAGACACAATGAAGCGCAAACAGTTCATCAAGGGTACAAGTCAGATTGCACAGGAAGGTGCAATTCAGATTTTCCAGGAGCTTGACGCAGGTATGGAGGAAGTTATCGTTGGCGTTGTAGGCGTACTTCAGTTTGATGTTCTTAAATACAGACTTCAAAACGAGTACAACTGTGATATCATTATGGAAACACTCCCATATGAATTTATCCGTTGGATTGTAAACGATGACATTGATCCGAAAACTCTCGACCTTGCGTCCGATACTAAGAAAATTCAGGACCTTAAAGGCAATCATCTTTTGCTCTTTACAAGCTACTGGAGCATAAACTGGGCGCTTGAACACAACAAGGGACTTGAACTTGCTGAGTTCGGTACAAACTAAATATTTAAAATATCGGAGGATATATGCTGTACGACAAGCTTAAAAATTATTCAAAAAGCGGCATATATCCTTTTCATATGCCCGGACACAAAAGAACGGACATTACAGAAGAGGGTATAATACCGTATAATATCGACATAACCGAAATTCATGATTTTGACAATCTCCATTCGCCAAACGGAGTTATTGACGAAATTCAAAAAAAGGCTGCAAAACTTTACAATGCAAAAAATGCTTTCATTCTGATTAACGGTTCAACAGGCGGGATACTTTCTGCAATCCGATCAATGACAAATCAAGGCGACAAGATCTTAATGGCTCGTAACTGCCACAAATCTGTATATAATTCAGCAGAACTGTTTAATCTCAATGCTGATTACATTTTTCCCGATACAGACAGCAGATACAATATTCTTACATCGGTTTCACCTTGCGATATAGAAGATAAACTTACAAAACACAATGATGAAATCAGACTTGTAATCATAACTTCGCCTACATATGAAGGGGTTGTTTCGGATATAAAGTCAATCTCCGAAACCTGTCACAAACACGGAGCAAAATTACTTGTTGACGAAGCTCACGGAGCGCATTTTCCGTTTTCGGACAGTTTTCCTGATGAAGCACTTAACTGCGGTGCAGACGCCGCAGTATTGAGTCTGCACAAAACTTTGCCGTCATTAACTCAAACTGCATTGCTCATAACAAATGACAGCGAGCTTTCTGAAATTCTTGCCGAAAATTTGGCTGTATTTGAAACAAGCAGTCCATCATATATTTTAATGAGTTCAATCGAAAAATGTCTTGATTTCTGCGAAAACAGCAAAGATAAATTCAAGGAATATTGTTGCAATCTTAAAACGGTCAGAGAAAAACTTAAAAATCTAAAATATCTGAAAATTTATGATAAAAGCGATACTGATTTTGATTATGATATCGGCAAAATTGTAATTTCAACAGCTAACGCAAATATTTCGGGAACAAAGCTTGCCGAAATACTGCGAAATAATTATCAGATTGAAACCGAAATGGCATATTCGGACTATGTAATTGCCATGACATCTGTTTGTGACACTGAAAAAGGTTTTAATATGCTTTCAGACGCTCTGATTTCAATTGACAGCGAACTTTCAAAAGGAGCCGACACCGAGCGTGTTCCGTTAAAAAATCTCTACACAGGCAAAAATTTCAACGCCTGCGAGTTGTACAAATTCAACAAAGAAACTATTCCGTTTCAAAATTCGGAATTCAGAACTTCTGCCGAATATATCTGGGCATATCCACCCGGAATTCCCCTCATCGTACCCGGTGAAATTATAAGCAAGGAACTTATAAATTACATTGAATATCTTTCAGCCTGCAAGGTTGAGATTATGTCAACAAAAGGCGGTATGACGAACAACATAAGCGTAGTTAAAAAAGATTGACAAATCAATGGCTGTGTGATAATATTAAACTAACAAAATCTAACAAGGAGTTTGATTTATTATGAAGAGAATTAAAACTATCGAAACTCGTGACCTCAAGAAGAGCGTTAAGACAGGCGGTTGCGGCGAGTGCCAGACTTCATGTCAGTCAGCGTGTAAGACATCTTGCGGCGTTGCTAACCAGCAGTGCGAAAAGTGCATGAGCGAGAAATAATTCTATTTTAATTTGATTACTAAGGATTATCGCCGTTTTCCCAAAGGGTTAACGGCTTTCCTTTTGTCTAACGGAGATATTATGATTCATCAGTATAAACTTAACGGATACAACATTGTTCTTGATGTTTACAGCGGCAGTGTACACGCAGTCGATGACCTTGCTTATGATGTTATTGCAATGTACAAAAACGCAACAAAAGAACAGATAATCGACGAAATGCTTTCAAAATATGCAGACAATCCTGAGATTACAAAAGAAGAAATCTCTGACTGCATTGATGATGTAAAGGAGCTTGAGGAACAGGGAAAGCTCTTTACAGACGACAAGTACGAAAACCTTGCATTTGACTTTAAAAAGAGAAACACAGTAATCAAAGCGCTTTGTCTGCACATTGCTCACACCTGTAACCTTAACTGCGAATACTGCTTTGCAAGTCAGGGCAAATACCACGGCGAGAGAGCGCTGATGAGCTTTGAAGTGGGCAAGAGAGCAATTGACTTTCTCATTGAAAATTCAGGCAGCCGAGTAAACCTTGAGGTTGACTTCTTCGGCGGAGAACCTCTTATGAACTTTGACGTTGTAAAGCAGATTGTTGCCTATGCAAGAAGCATTGAAAAGGAACACAACAAAAACTTCCGTTTTACACTTACAACAAACGGTATGCTTGTTGATGACGATGTAATTGAATTTGCAAACAAAGAATGTCATAATGTAGTTCTCAGCCTTGACGGCAGAAAAGAAGTGCATGACCATCTTCGCAAAACTGTAAACGGCAAGGGCAGTTATGACATTATCGTTCCGAAATTTCAGGAATTTGTCAAAAAAAGAGGCAACAAGGGTTACTATGTAAGAGGCACTTACACACATAATAACACAGACTTCACAAACGATATTTTCCATATGGCGGATTTGGGATTTACAGAGCTTTCAATGGAGCCGGTTGTATGTGCTCCCGATGACCCATATGCACTTACATATGACGATTTGCCTATCCTTTTTGAACAGTACGAAATTCTTGCAAAGGAAATGCTCAAGCGTGAAAAAGAGGGCAGACCACTCACCTTCTATCACTATATGATTGACCTTACAGGCGGTCCGTGCATTTATAAGAGAATCTCGGGTTGCGGTTCGGGTACAGAATATATGGCTGTAACACCTTGGGGCGACCTCTATCCCTGTCATCAATTTGTAGGCGATGAAAAGTACAAGCTCGGCGATATCTTTAACGGTGTTTCAAACACGAAAATTCAGGACGAATTTAAGCTTTGTAACGCATATGCACGTCCTGACTGCAAAGACTGCTGGGCAAGACTTTATTGCAGCGGCGGTTGTGCCGCAAACGCTTATCATGCAACAGGCTCAATCACAGGTATTTACGAATACGGCTGTGAGCTTTTCAGAAAAAGAATGGAATGTGCCATTATGATGAAGGTTGCAGAAGCAGAAGAATAAAGTTACGATAAAATTTTCAGGCAGATACATTTTTCTTGTATCTGCCTGTATTTTCGAGGTGCTGTATGAACGAAAAAATTATTATGCTCGGCACAGGAAGTGCGATGGTTACCGACTGTTATAATACCTGTTTTCTTCTGAAATCCGAAAACGACTGTCTTCTTGTTGACGCAGGTGGCGGAAACGGAATTTTATCCGCAATTAAGAAATCCGGAGTAGCTTGGAACAGCATAAAGACAATGTTTATTACTCATTCTCACACCGACCATATTTTAGGTGCCGTGTGGGTAATAAGGCAAATAAGCGCTCTTATGAATTCAGGCAAATATGACGGTAATTTTAATATTTACTGCCACGATGAATGTGTTGATTCAATCACGGCAATTTGCAACCACACACTTGCAACGAAATTTCTCAAAAATATCAATACAAAAATTTTCATCAATGAAGTAAAAGACGGTGAAAAGCAAAATGTCGGCAGTATCCAACTAACTTTCTTTGATATATTTTCAGACAAAACAAAGCAATTCGGATTCAAGGCTGTTTTTCCGTCAGGAAAAGTTCTCGCCTGTCTCGGTGATGAACCGTTCAATGAAAAATGCAGAAATTTTGTTCAAAACTGTGATTATCTTATGTGTGAAGCTTTTTGTCTTTACAGTCAAAAAGATATTTTTAAGCCTTACGAAAAATTCCACAGCACAGCACTTGATGCCGGAAAACTTGCAGAGAGTCTTTTTGCAAAAAATCTTATCCTGTATCACACCGAGGACGAAACACTTCAAACACGCAAAAGAACATATACTTCAGAGGCGAGAACAGTTTTTAACGGAAATATATTTGTTCCCGATGATTTTGAAGTTATTGACTTAAAATAATCTCATAACACCTGCTGTAATCATACAAAGCACAATTCCCATTGCAGTAGGCAATGTCATAGAAACAAGCGTCCATTTAAGGCTGCCTGTTTCTTTTTTTATTGTCAGACAGGTTGTTGAACACGGATAATGAAGAATGCAAAGAATAATCGTGCATACAGCCGTTGTAATCGTCCAGCCATTCATGCTGAGAAGTTGAAACAGCTGATCGTAGCTTGAATAATCAACAAGAGTACCGCTTGCCATATATGACATAATTATAATCGGAATAACGGTTTCATTAGCAGGAAATCCAAGTATAAATGCCATTATTATAACGCCGTCAACCCCGATAAATCTGCCGAACGGATCTAAAAAATCAGTACAATATTTTAAAAGTGAAACATCGCTTATATGCACATTTGCAAGAATCCAAATTATCGCACCTGCCGGAGCGGCAACCGCAACAGCCCTTCCTAAAACAAATAAAGTTCTGTCCAACAGCGAACGGACAATAGTTTTTAAAATCTGTGGCTTTCTGTACGGCGGAAGTTCAAGCACAAATCCGGACTGTTCGCCCTTCAATATTGTGACTGAAAGCACCTTAGATATAACAAGTGTTATAAAAACACAGAAAACTATTATTCCAATCAACAATGCCGCTACCTCAAGCGAACTGCTCAGCGTAAATGCCGTACCTGCGAAGAACATGAGCAGTAATGCAATTATTGTGGGAAACCGTCCGTTACACGGCATAAAATTATTTGTAAGAATTGCAATCAGCCGTTCCTTTGGCGACTCAATAATTCTGCAACCCGTAACTCCGCAGGCATTACAGCCAAGACCCATTGCCATAGAAAGACTTTGCTTTCCGTGAGCACCGCACTTTGAAAAATATCTATCAAGATTAAATGCAATTCTCGGCAGATATCCCGAATCCTCAACAAGCGAAAATAACGGGAAGAAAATAGCCATAGGCGGCAGCATTACAGATACCACCCATGACAGAGTTGTATAAACTCCGTCAATCAAAAGTCCCGTTACAACATCGGGAGCGTGTAAAAAATCAAAAAGAATATACAGTTTCTCTTTTATAAAGCCAAACAAATTGCTTAACCATTCGCTCGGATAATTTGCACCGACAACTGTTATCCAGAACAATATGCCAAGCATTGCAAGCATAATCGGTATTCCTGTGGTTTTGCTTGTAAGTATTTTATCAAGCTTTCTTGTACAAGCATTTAACTCTGATTTTTCATATTTTACGCAGTCACTTGAAATTTTGTTTCCAATCTGTGAAAGCTTTTCAATATTCTGCTTGTAGTTTTTTTCGGATAGTATATCAATACCTTCAAAATTCCTTTCTACTCTAAAACATTTTGTCTTTCCGCTGCATACATTATAGAGCGCTTTTTTTAATTCATCCAAACCTTTTTTGTCTGTTGCACAGGTTTTCACAACAGGTATTCCAAGATTTAGCGATAACTCATCGCAGTCGATTTTTATACCGTTTTTTTCAGCCTCATCACAAAGATTAAGACATAGAACAGCATTCTTTGTGACAGATAACACCTGCAATGCAAACGAAAGATTTCTTTCAATAACTCCGCAGTCAACAACTATTACAACGCAGTCATTCTGATTTTGTATAAGGCAGTCCCTTGTTACCGCCTCTTCGCCCGAAAATGACAGCAGGGAATAGCATCCCGGTAAGTCCGTAATACAAAATCTTGCGTCTTTGAGTTTGCAACAACCTCTTGCAAACTCAACTGTTTTACCCGTCCAGTTTCCCGTGTGCTGTCTTAATCCCGTCAGTTCGTTAAAAATGGTACTCTTGCCGACATTAGGATTACCGGCAAGAGAAATTTTGTAATCGCAATCCGATATATCCTTATTTTTTAAAAATGACTTATCCGTAGAAAACAATAAAAAAGCCTCCTTTTATTCAGGAGTAACAATGATATCTTTACAATCGTTATTTCTCAGTGCCACAACGGCATTTTTAACAAGATACGCAGACGGATCACCGAACGGACTTGTAAACAAGGGGATAACAGGACTGTTCTCCATAATACCAAAATCAAATATTCTGTTTTTGATATTTTCATTACAGTTCACACGATAGACAATCCCCGTAACTCCAAGCGGTAACTTGTCAAGCGAACATTTTTCTTTCATCTGATTCACCGATTTCAACTTTTTATTAACAGGATATTCAATTCATACAACTGAGTTACACAAAAAGCCAGCCATAAACTAAACTTATATCGTACCCGAATAAACTCTGATACCAGAAAAATTTTAAGGAATTGACACGACTATAAACAGGTGTTATAATTAAATGCAGATTTCAAATGTATATAAATTAATATGGGTTTACGGTTCAAAATGCATCTTGCAGAGTAGATAACAGAGAATTCGGTGAGAATCCGAAGCAACAGTCATTACTGTATTTGGCATTGCCATAAGTCAGGTCGCTGTCCGTAAGCCTCGGATTTTGCAAATCTTGGACAGGGAAGAGGTGCAGCCGACCATATCTGTACAGACTTTTGGTATGTATGGTTTTGTTTGTTGTGCCTTCCAAAAACGGAGGGCTTTTTATTTTGCCTTTCGATATACACAATACAATATGGAGGAAAACACTATGAACAAATCTTTTAAAAAAATCCTCTCAATTGTACTTTCTGTAATGATGATTTCGTCACTTATGACGGTTTCACTTTCAGTAAGCGCAGTTGAAGACGGAAAAGTAAGAGTAATTGTCAGAAATGATACATACTCAGTAGAAAACGGCGCTCCGTGGGACGGCGTTCTCGTTGATGAGTGGGTAAGCATTAATAATGACACTACTATGATGTCAGCCGTTGTTGATGCACTAAACAATCACGGCTACACACAGGAAGGTGCTGAGAACAATTACATCTCGTCAATTAACGGTCTTGCTGCATTTGACGGCGGTACAATGAGCGGTTGGATGGGAACTCTCAATGACTGGTTCACAAATTCAGGTTATGCATCCTATACAGTAGCAGACGGCACACTTGAGAGTGGTGATGAAATCGCTATTATGTATACTTCAAACGGTTACGGCGAGGATATCGGCGGTACATGGGCAAATAACGATACAACTGTTAAATCGGTTGAGATCACAGGTGCCGAGCTTTCAGGCGAATTTGATCCGTCAGTTACAGACTACACACTCACAATCGACACTCCGTCAGCTGATGTAAATGTAGTTCCTACTGCAACTAACAAAAACTTCCAGACAAGAAAATATAAGAATGAATATCTTCCTTCTGACGACAGTGCGTTTTACAAGAGAAGTCAGACTGTTAGTGTTTCTGACGGTGACAAAATTATCATCGGTTGCGGTGATACTGCATGGCCGTCGATGAACACAAGTGAAGGCGGTACTGTATATACATTCACAGTAAAATATGCTCCTTCCGCAGCTGACACAGTTTCAAACAAGATTGACGAGGTTGCAAAATATCTCGCATCACAGGATGCCCCCACAGTTTCTTCAGTAGGCGGCGAGTGGACAGTCCTCGGTCTTGCAAGAGCAGGTAAAATCACAGACGAAGTTGCAGACAGTTACTATCAGAATGCAGTTAAGTATGTTGAAGAAAAGGGTTCTGCAAAGCTTCACAATACTAAATCAACAGACAATTCAAGAGTAATCCTTGCACTTACGGCAATCGGTAAGGATGTTACGGATGTTGCATCATATAACCTTCTTGAACCGCTTGCAGATATGGATTATGTTAAGAAGCAGGGTATCAACGGTCCTGTCTTTGCACTCATTGCACTTGACACGGGCGATTATGAAATTCCACAGACTGACGCCGCAAATCCCACAACAAGAGAAAAGCTCGTACAGACAATTCTTGATGCACAGGTAGCAAACGGTGGCTGGACATTTTTCGGTTCAACTGCAGATCCTGATATGACAGGTATGGCAATTCAGGCACTTGCTCCTTACTATTCAACAAACAGCGATGTTAAAGAGGCAATTGATAAAGCACTCACAGCAATGTCAAACGCACAGAACGAAAACGGCGGATTTGCATCATGGGGTTCTGTAAACAGCGAAAGCTGTGCACAGGTACTCGTTGCACTTACAAGCCTTGGAATTGATCCTACAAATGATGAAAGATTCATCAAAAACGGCAACACACTCATCGATGCTATGATGAGTTTCTCCGCTGAAAACGGATTCGGTCATACAGATACAAAATACAATCAGATGGCTACAGAACAGGGCTTCTATGCTTTTGTTTCATTTGACCGTCTTGTAAACGGCAAAACTTCGCTCTACAATATGACTGACCGACTTGCAGAAAATTATGCCGTAGGCGATGTTAATCTTGATAACACAGTTTCTGTAATTGACGCAACACTTGTTCAGAAACAGATTGTAAACCTTGAACAGCTTTCAAAGGTTTCACTTATCAAAGCTGATGTAAATCATGACGGTGTTATCAACGTTGTTGATGCAACAGTAATTCAGAAAATCATCGTTAAGCTCGTTTGATTAAAGTTCACAAGTAAAAATTGGTTATGGAAAAGATAAAAAAGTTTGTTAAAAAAAATCAAATACTTTTAATTGCGGTGTGCGTTTGTATTGCCGCACTTACAGTAGCATTTTTTGCAGGCGGCAATCGACAGGAAAATAAAGTTCAAACTGCATCAACTGCCTCCTCACTATCGACAACAAATGCAGACACAGAAACAACTTCTGTGTCTGCAACAGAGAAAACCACTCAAAATCCTACCGATTCCGCTAAATCAAACAAAGATAAAAAGGACAGAAAAAATTCCGAAGATAAAAAGAACAGTAAGGATAATTCGCAGAACAGTAACAGTTCAGCTGTTGAAAAAAGTGAAAAATCCGAGCAGAGTTCAAGCAACAGTTCTTCGGATAAGAAAAAACCGTCTTATTCATCAAACAGTTCTTCAAAGCCGAACAAAAAGAATGATGTTCAGCCGACAACGCAGGACAAGTACAAAACCGATCCTGTACCGTCGGGAAAACCAAAGCCGGTTGAACCGGAAGAACAGGAAACAAAAGATACAAATCTTTATTGTACCTTTACAATCACCTGTTCAACAATTCTTGACAACATGGATGACCTTGATCCCGAAAAAATTGAACTCGTTCCAAAGGACGGTATAATCCTCAAAAAACAGAAGATCCAATTCAAAGAGGGTGAATCTGTATATGATGTCCTTGTAAAAGTTTGTAAGGACAACAATATTCATATGGAATCGAGCTGGACTCCTATGTATAATTCCGCTTATATTGAAGGAATTAACAACCTCTACGAATTTGACTGTGGTTCTCTTTCGGGCTGGATGTACAAAGTCAATGAATGGTTTCCAAACTACGGCTGTTCACGATATGTGCTGAAAAACGGCGACGATGTGGTCTGGTGCTACACTTGTAACTTAGGCTATGATGTCGGCGGAGGATACGCAACAGGAGAATAATGATGAAGGATACTTTTTCAAATATGCACCCCTTTATCAATTTTATATTTTTTGCACTTACAATAGGGTTCACGATGTTTATCATGAACCCTGTTTGTCTTACTGTCAGTTTTTTATGTGCGCTTGTAACTGCTTTATACCTTAACGGCAAAAAAGCTGTGAGATTGTCACTTGTTTTTCTTTTGCCTATGATACTCTTGATAGTTCTCATAAATCCTGTTTTTAATCATGAAGGAATGACTATACTCACATATTTTCCGTGGGATAACCCACTAACCCTCGAATCAATCGTTTACGGTATTGCAAGTGCATTTTTGCTTTCGTCAACAGTTTTATGGTTTTCTTCATTCAATGCAGTAATCACTTCCGACAAGGTAGTTTTCCTGTTTGGCAGAATAATGCCGTCATTGAGTCTGGTGATTTCAATGGCATTGCGTTTTGTTCCAAGGTTTTCGGCACAAATGAAGCTTGTGCGTAATGCACAACACACAATAGGCAGAGATATAAACGAGGGAACATTGTTTCAAAGAATAAGAAACGCAGTAAAAATTCTTTCGATTATGATAACATGGTCACTTGAAAACGCAATTGAAACAGCCGATTCAATGAAAAGCAGAGGTCACGGTCTTAAAGGCAGAACATCCTATTCACTTTATAAATTTGACAAAAGAGACGCATTTATGCTTTGCACAATCCTTTTTACCGGATTGCTACTTATGATTTTGCTTTTTACAAACGCAATAAAATTCAGATACTATCCGTCAATCAAGGGCGATTTGTTTACGGTGCAAAGTATTATTTTTTATATATTCTACACATTTTTAATGTTGATTCCGCTATCGGTAAATATAGGAGAGGGGATAAAATGGAAACATATGCAATCAAGAATCTGAGTTTTCGATACCCCGAAACCGGTATTGATGTACTTAAAGATATTACTTTCAGCGTAAATGAGGGCGAGTTTATCACGGTCTGCGGTCCGTCAGGCTGCGGAAAAAGCACACTTCTCAGGCATCTGAAACCCGATCTTTCACCGCACGGTGTTCTTTCGGGAGAAATATTCTTTGAAGAAAAACCTATATCAGACCTTTCTCACAGAGAGCAAAGCAGTAAAATCGGCTTTGTTATGCAATCACCTGAAAATCAGATTGTTACCGATAAGGTATGGCACGAACTTGCATTCGGACTTGAAAGTCTTGGTTATGACAACAATACAATCCGAAAAAGAGTTGCTGAAACAGCTTCATTTTTCGGAATCCAAAATTATTTTGAAAAAAGCGTTCTTGAGCTTTCGGGCGGACAAAAGCAAATTTTAAACCTTGCTTCAATTATGGCAATGCAACCGTCCGTTCTCATTTTGGATGAACCGACAAGCCAACTCGATCCGATTGCGGCAAGCGAATTTTTGCACTGCGTTTCACGCATAAATCACGAACTGGGGACAACGGTAATAATAACGGAACACAGACTTGATGAGGTGCTTCCGCTTTCAGACAGGGTGCTTGTCATCGAAAACAACGGAATTTCAGCTTTTGACTCTCCTCAAAAGGTCGGGAAAATTCTTAAAGAAAAAAACAGTAAAACATTTCTTTCTATGCCTGCTCCGATGCAGATATGGCAGGCTGTTACAGAAAAAGACAATACCGACTGTCCCGTAACTGTTCCAAGCGGCAAAAAGTGGCTTTCGGAATATGCCCAAAATCATAAAATGTATGAACTCACGCCCGAAAGCATTCAGAAACATTCTGATAAAGAAGCAGTAAGTCTTAATGATATTTGGTTCAGGTACGAAAAGTCGGGTGCAGATGTACTAAAAGGTCTTTCACTAAAAATATATCAGGGGGAATTTGCGGCTATACTCGGCGGTAACGGAATGGGAAAATCAACCGCTTTGTCAATTATCTGTTCACTTAACAAGCCATACAGAGGTAAAGTTGAAATCTCTCCGCTTAACAAAAATTCTTTTGACACGCTTGTAGCAGTATTACCCCAAAATCCGCAGACACTGTTTTTGAAAAAAACTGTACTTGAAGATTTGTACGAAGTATTTGACGGCAGAAAAATCAGCAAGGAGGAAAAAGAAAGACGGGTTACCGCAGCGGTAAAGCTGTGCAGACTTGAAAATCTATGCAATCGCCATCCTTATGATTTATCCGGCGGTGAACAGCAGAGAGCGGCTCTTGCAAAAATTCTTCTCATAAGACCTCAAATTCTTTTGCTTGATGAACCTACAAAGGGACTTGATGCCGAATTCAAGATTGAGTTTGCTCAGATTATATACGACCTCAATAAAGCCGGCATAACCGTTCTCATGGTAAGTCACGATGTAGAGTTCTGCGCTGTATATCCAAGCCGCTGTCTGATGTTTTTTAACGGTGAAGTTGTGTCGGAAGGTACACCGAGAACTTTCTTTTCGTCAAACAGCTTTTATTCCACTTCTGCAAGCCGAATGTCAAAAGGCATAATAGATAACGCGGTATCATCAAATGATGTCATATACGCCTGCACAGGCAAAAGCAGAGATATTTCTATCGACAGGAACACACCCGACATTGACCTTTTTAAAAATGACACCGAAAACATTCCTCTGAAAAAGGAAAAAGCTGAAAATAAAAAGCTTTCTGTTTTTAAAAAAATCTTCGGATTTTTTGGCGCAGTACTGTTCATACTCGGTCTGATTATAAATCTGGAATATATTCCGAATTTTTCAGCCAAAACTTTGCCCACATGGTTCAACTGGGGAATTATCGGAGTATCTGTTGCGTTGCTTATGATTGCTTTCGGAACAAAATCAAAACGACCGATTGACCTGCCGAGAAAAAGTTCAAAGCTGAGTAAAAGAACCGTCAGTATGGCAATTATGGTTTTGCTTGCAATTCCAGTTACAATTTTTGTTGGAATGACATATCTTCAGGATCAGAAATATCTTTTTATTTCACTCCTGGTTATGATTGAGTGTATGATTCCGTTTTTTCTCGTTTTTGAAGGCAGGCACCCAAAAGCGAGAGAGCTTGTCATAATCTCCGTTCTATGTGCAATAGCAGTTGCAGGACGACTTGCATTTACAATGTTGCCTCAGTTCAAGCCCGTTGTGGCAATTGTGATAATTTCGGGAGTAGCATTCGGCGGTGAATCGGGATTTCTTGTCGGTGCTGTAAGTATGCTTGTTTCAAATCTTATGTTCGGTCAAGGACCTTGGACGCCGTGGCAAATGTTTGCGGCAGGGATAATAGGCTTCATTGGAGGTATTCTCTTTAAAAAAGGTCTTTTGGGCAGAACAAGGACTTCGCTCTGTATATACGGTTTCATTGCCACAATGGTCATTTATGGCGGACTTATGAACCTTTATTCGGCACTCACATCACATTCCGCATTTAATCTAAATATGCTCATAACTTTTTATATTCAGGGCTTTCCAATGGATATTGTTCACGCAGTTTCGACTGTTATATTTCTGTTTTTCGGAGCAGAACCTATGCTTGAAAAGCTTGACAGAATTAAAGTTAAGTACGGACTTATCGAATAAACCTAAACAGCAGATAAAATTTCTGCTGTTTTTTTGTGCTGTAATTCAAAAATTTTCGACAAAAGTATAGACATAATCCGAAAATAATATTATAATTTTGGTGTGTCTGATTTTAATCAAACAGTATTTACAATCTAAAACGGCAAACTGTAAATACTTTTAATTCAGAATTAAAAAGGTTAAAGGAGAAAAAACATGGGCGGATTTATGGGTGTTGCAGCAAAACAGGACTGCGTATTCGACTTATACTTTGGAATTGACTATCATTCACACCTTGGCACAAGAAGAGGCGGTATGGTTGTTTATGACAAAGAAAAAGGATTTGACAGATCAATCCACAATATTGAAAATGCACCTTTCAGAACTAAATTTGATAAAGATATGCAGAGTATGAAAGGCAAATTCGGTATCGGCTGTATTTCCGACTACGAACCGCAGCCTCTTATTGTTCGTTCACATCACGGTACATATGCAATTACCACCGTAAGCAAAATCAATAATACAGATGAACTTGTTGAAGAAATTTTTGAAAAAGGCGGTTCACATTTTCTTGAAATGAGCGGCGGTGAAATCAATGCAACCGAGCTTATTGCAACTCTCATCAATCAAAAAGAAAACCTTGTTGACGGCATAAGCTATGCTCTTGAAAAAGTTGACGGCTCTGTTTCGCTCCTGTTGATGAATAAAAACGGCATCTATTGCGCAAGAGATAAGTACGGCAGAACTCCTGTTGTTATCGGCAAAAAAGAGGACGCATTTTGTGTGGCATTTGAATGTTTCTCATACAAAAACCTCGGCTACAATGATTATAAAGAACTCGGACCGGGTGAGATTACGGTAATTACAGACCAAAACTGCATTACACTCAAGAAGCCCGGTGATAAAATGAAAATCTGTACTTTTCTGTGGGTTTACTACGGCTATCCTGCAAGCTCATATGAGGGTACAAGTGTTGAGCAAATGCGTTACAACTGCGGTGCAAAAATGGCTGAAAGAGATTCCGTAAAGCCCGATATCGTTGCAGGTGTACCCGATTCAGGCATTGCTCATGCAGTAGGCTATGCAAATGCATCGGGAATTCCGTTCTCAAGACCGTTTATTAAATATACACCTACTTGGCCGAGATCATTTATGCCGACAATACAGAGTCAGCGTAATCTTATTGCAAAAATGAAGCTTCTCGCAGTTGAGGATTTAATCAGAGGAAAGAGCCTTCTTCTTATTGATGACTCAATTGTAAGAGGCACACAGCTTCGTGAAACAACGGAATATCTTTTTGAAAGCGGTGCAAAAGAGGTTCATATCAGACCTGCGTGTCCTCCGCTTGTATACGGCTGTAAATATCTTAACTTCTCAAGATCATCTTCTGAAATGGATCTCATCACAAGACGAGTTATAGAAAGACTTGAGAACGGCAATGTTACAGACGAAATTCTTCAGGAATACACAAATCCCGATTCTGAAAAATACGAGCAGATGGTTGATGAAATCTGTAAAGAACTCAAGTTCACATCCTTGCGTTTTAACAGGCTTGACGATATGCTTGATTCCTGCGGAATTGACAAATGCAAACTCTGTACTTATTGTTGGGACGGTAAGGAATAATTAATTTTTACTTATAAAAATAAGGCATTTGCAATGAGAAATCTCAAAGCAAATGCCTTTTGTTTTTACTTAGTATGCAATAATTTCATAGCCGTCCTCAGTTACAAGAACCTGAATTTCCCACTGTGCAGACATTGAGTTATCTTCTGTATAGATAGTCCAGCCGTTATCCTCATCAACGAAAATATCAGGTTTTCCTGCGTTCACCATAGGTTCAATCGTAAAAATCATACCAGGTACCATAAGCATTTCCGTGCCTTTTTTAGAAATGTAACTTACCCATGGATCTTCGTGGAATTCAAGACCGATTCCATGACCTCCTACTTCACGAACAACAGAGTAACCTTTACTCTTTACATAATCATTGACAGCCTGACCCATATCTCCGAGAAAGCCCCAAGGCTTAACCTGCTTGAGTCCTTCATAAACTGCATTTTTTGTTTCTTCAACAAGCTTTCTGTTTTCCTCGCTTACATTACCGATACAAAACATTCTTGAAGAATCGGAGAAATATCCGTTCAAATTAGTTGAAACATCAACATTGATTATATCGCCGTCTTTGATTATTACATCTTCCGACGGAATACCGTGACAAACTTCGTTGTTTATTGAAGTACATACGCTCTTGGGAAATCCCTCAAAATTAAGGGGAGCCGGAACACCGCCCATTTTGGTTGTGATATCATACACCCACTTATCAATTTCAGCCGTGCTGATACCTGCCTTAATATGCTCTGCAACATAATCAAGAACTGCAATATTAATCTTTGCGCTCTCCTTGATTTTTTCAATCTGCTCAGCATTTTTCAAGATTTCATGGGAGGGAACAATGTGACCCGCACCCTCAAATTCCTCAATTTTTTCATCAAAATCTATATGACATTTTTTATACTTTTTTCCGCTGCCACACCAGCAAGGATCATTTCTGCCAGGTTTTTCCATTTTACTAACTTCCTTTCATTTTTCCAATTCATAATCCTTGATAATTATACCACCAAACAAATTTTATTACAACATCTTTGTCGTATGCAAAAATCCAAAAGAAAAATCTTGTCAGAAAAAGTTTTGTAGTATATACTGAATAAGTAATATATAATCTCACACTCGGCATATTTTTATGCAGAGGTGTTTGTATGAATAAAAAAATCCCGACATTTTATGCTCTCTGCTTTATACTGTTTGCAATATTCTGCATTATTATGGTATCTGTTTTTTTCAGACTTAATCCGACAAAATCTGTTATGGCCGAAAACAAAACAGAACCGATAATTGTAATTGATGCAGGTCACGGCGGCGAAGACGGGGGAGCAGTAAGCGAAAGCGGTGTGCTTGAAAAGGACATCAATCTTTCTATATCAAATAATTCAGCTGATTTATTAAAAATTTTCGGATATAAGGTTGTTCAAACAAGAACAGATGATGTATCCCTTGATAACGGAGAAGATTCGGTTCATTCAAGGAAAGTTGCCGATTTAAAAAAACGGCTCGAAATTTTCAACTCAGACAAAAACAATATTGTAATCAGTATTCATCAAAACAAATTTTCTCAAAGCAAATATTACGGAACTCAAATTTTTTATTCCCCGAATAACAGTCAAAGTCAAAATTTTGCGGAATGCATTAGAAATTCCGTAAAAAAAAGCTTACAGCCTGATAACGAACGGCAATGCAAAAAGGCAGACGGCTCAATCTATCTTTTAAAAAAGGCTGAAAACCCGTCCGTTATTGTGGAATGCGGATTTATTTCAAATCCGGATGAACTTGCTAAGCTGCAAAGTGACGAATATCAAAAAGAAATGGCAACTGCAATCATAACAGGACTTTTAGATTATACTCATCAATAAATACAGGAAGTGAAATAAATGGCTTCAAAAATCAAAAGTGTTTACATATGTTCGGAATGTGGATACGAGTCGCCCAAATGGTACGGAAAATGCCCGTCATGCGGCGAATGGAACACAATGAACGAAGAAATTAAAGATACATCAAAACAGTCAGCAACTGCAAAAACACGCTCTTTTGCAACCTACTCAAAACCATACGCCATATCGGATATTTCAACCGAGGATGAGCACAGATATGACACAGGCTGCGGAGAACTCAACCGTGTGCTCGGCGGAGGAATTGTAAAGGGCAGTCTTATACTTCTGGGCGGTGATCCGGGCATAGGCAAATCGACCGTTCTTATGCAGATTTGTCAGTACCTCGGCGATACTCTGAAAATTCTCTACATATCGGGAGAGGAGTCAAAAAGACAGCTCAAGCTCCGAGCAATAAGGCTGGGTGTAACTTCGCCGAATCTGTATGTAATGACTGAAACCGATGTTGAGGTTATTTGCGAACAAATAAAAAATCTCAAGCCCGACCTTGTTATGATTGACTCAATTCAGACGATGAATCTTTCAGAATTAAGCTCGTCCCCAGGCAGCATTACACAGGTACGAGAATCTGCCAATATGCTGATGAGAACTGCAAAAGGACTTGATATTCCTATGTTTATCGTAGGTCATGTCAATAAAGAGGGTTCAATTGCAGGTCCAAAGGTACTTGAACATATTGTTGACACCGTACTGCATTTTGAAGGTGACAAACAGATGAGCTGCCGTATTCTTCGTGCCGTAAAAAACAGGTACGGCTCAACAAATGAAATCGGCGTTTTTGAAATGACTGATAAAGGGCTTAACGAAGTTGCAAATCCGTCTGTTATGTTGCTTTCAGGGCGTCCGAAAAATGTTTCGGGAACTTGCGTCACCTGTACAATTGAAGGATCAAGACCAATTCTTGCCGAAACACAGGGACTTGCCACACAAAGCGGATACGGCAACGCTCGCAGAATGGTTACAGGATATGATTATAACAGACTGTCAATGGTACTTGCCGTTCTTGAAAAAAGAGCAGGATACTATTTTTCAAACTGCGACACCTACATAAATATCGTAGGCGGATTGCGAGTTGACGAACCTGCGATTGACCTTTCAATTGCCATGGCTCTTATAAGCAGTCTGAAAGATACTCCGATTGACGAAAACGCTGTTGTATTCGGTGAAATAGGTCTTGCAGGCGAAATTCGTGCTGTATCAAACGCTCAGATGAGAATTAACGAGGCAGTAAGACTCGGCTTTACAAAAATCATTCTGCCGTATCATAATCTAAAAGGTGTTTCATGTGATGATGCTGAATTGATCGGAGTAAAAAACATTCGTCAGGCATTTGAAGCGGTAGGACAATGAGCAGTTTTGTAATATCAAACAAATACCCATGTTTTGCCGATGAGCTTTCAAAAATGGGGCATAATGTTATATTTTCGGACACTGTAAAAGCATTTCCGCAACCTGAACAAGCTCATGCCGATATGCAGATTTTGACGATAAATAATACTGTTTTTGTACTTCAAGAGTGCGAAAAGCTAAAAACTTTGCCATATAAAGAAAATTTGATTATATGTAAAAATAAAGCAGGGAAGAAGTATCCCGAAAATATATTGCTGAATTTTCTTTTCTTTAACGATAAGCTTTACGGTAAAGTATCTGCAATAGATCCGACTCTTTACAAATATTGTGTAAAAAACGATATTGAAATCGTAAACATAAACCAAGGATACGCAAGATGCTCAACTCTAATACTCAATAATCGCACTGCCGTAACAGCTGATATATCCATAAAAAAAGCCCTTGAAAAAAATGGGGCAGAGGTGTTATTAATATCCTCGGGTGATATAAAACTTGAAGGATATGATTATGGATTTATAGGCGGTGCAAGCGGAAAAATCTCCGATAATACCGTAGTGTTTTTCGGAAATGCTGAAATGCATCCCTGCTATTCTTCTATAAGAGAATTATGTTCTAAAAATAAAATTGAAATTAAAATATTATGCAAAAATATGCCACTCACAGATGTGGGCGGCATAGTAAGAATTCTTTAAACTTTTTTCTTAGGTTTTATTTTTGCAAGCGGATTTGAGTCAGCGGCATTTTTCATTTGTTCGGAACTCAGGTGTGTATAAATCTCAGTCGTACCGAGATTTTCATGTCCAAGAACCTCTTTAAGCACTCTGACATCAACTCCGCCTTGCTGATACATAAGCGTAGCGGCTGTATGCCTAAGCTTATGACAGGAATATCCTTGAGAATCAAGTCCGATTTTCTCAAGATATTTATATACCATAGCCTGAATTGTTTTCACAGACATTCTGCGGTGATTACGGCTAATAAACAACGCTTTTTTATCCTTAACTTCATCAATCGGACGCACCTTCATATACTCATTATAAGCGTCAATGCAAGCAGAGTTTAGATAAACAATGCGTTCTTTATTGCCTTTACCGACAACACGCATTGTACCATCACTATGAATATCATTATAGTTAAGACCTGCCATTTCAGACACACGCAGTCCGCAATTGAGGAAGAGAGTCAAAATACAATAATCACGCTGTTTGTTATTTCCGTCAACAGCATTAAGAAGCTCAATGCTTTGTTCAAGAGTAAGATACTTTGGCAAAGCTTTTTTATTTTTTGGCGATTCAAGCTGTTCCACGGGATTTGTATCAAGCAAATGTTTATTATTGGTTATGTACTTAAAAAAGCCTTTCAGACTGGAACATTTTCTTGCACGGGACGCACTCTTATTGTTGCGGTCACGATAAAGAAAATTCATATAATCATATGCAAGTTCAAGATTAACGGTTTTAATTAAATCAAGGTCAACATCGTCAATTTTAATTTCATCAAACTCAGTACCGTCAGGCACAAGACCACGCATTACTTTTAAAAATCTAAAAAAAGTTCTGAGATCAATAAAATATTCGTCAACGGTTTTCTTCGACATATTTTTGATTGTCTGCTTATAAATTAAATAGTCCTTCAAAATTGCAGGAGCTTCATCACGAAAATCAACTGCCATAAACACACCACCGTAAATTTATTTCTTATAAAGAATAACTCAAAGAAGTTGAACTAAAATCTGTATTAAAAGAATTATAGGGCTATTATAACACAAAAAAGGGCGGTGTATATTCCAATTACGAAAATTATACAAAATGAATATTTTGTATAATTCGGGGGACCCGAACTACTCGTGCCGTCGCAAGCATGACGGCACTTACAAAATATGTTTTTTGTATAATTCTGTTATACCACTTACAAGTGCGTGTTCCTTGGGGGCTACTGACTACGCCACACCTCCCGAATTTTTTGATATATCGGAACGCTCACACAGGCTAAGATTATCACATTCCGCACCACTTTGTCAAGATTACCGCCTCACTTTTTTTGATTATAACCGACCCGTCAACGGTAAAATGAACTACCGCCATTGACAGGTCGGTTATGTTATAATCAAAAAAGGCGGTAATCTTATGACAAAATGGTACTACAAAAATTCAGAAAACTACAAAAGGCAGTCAGCAAACATTTCAAGCCCAAACTTTCCGTATATGAGTTGGCTTGACTATAAGCGTAAATTCCACATTGTGAAATATTACCCGACTTACAATATGTACATCAACTATAGATATTGGTGTTTCGCCAACTCATACACACCATTTGGCGGTGGAACAAACAATCCCGAAAAATCTTACAAGCGTTTACTTGAAATGTTAGCCGACCGCCTCTAACGGCGGTTTTGTGCGGTTCGCTACTCTGCTTTTGTGCCGTGTGCCACTTATGTGGCACGGTCGCACCTCGTTCATCACTCGGAGCGAAACGGCACAGTTTCACAGAAATTTTGTATAATTCGGTGAGTGTCTTGCACGGTTTCCAGGATTTCAATGCAAATGTCTTTCAATTCTTCATCAATTACGCCGTTATGATTTTTGAAGAGAATATCACTATACGCATACAACATTGTCGTTTCCGCTCGGTCGTGTTGTAATTCCTTTTGCACCTCTTTAAAACCTTTTTCGTGAAATTCCTCAACGGCGTATGTTTTACGGGCTGAGTGTGGCGAAAGATTTTCACCGATTTTCAAAGCCTTTGACGCTTTTTTGACATCTTTCCATACAGCTTGTCGGGTTCTCGGTTTATCACCGAAACGCCCAGGGAATATAAATTTCTTGTCCCCTATTTTCCGCAACCTCTTTGCAAGGTCTGCGGAAATTTTTTTCTTTCCGCTCTTTCCTGTTTTTTGTGCGGTGTAGGAAATCACACAGCCGTCTATATCCTCTGGACGGAGTGCCAAGCAGTCACCGATACGCAACCCCGTTTCAAGTGACAGCCTTAACGCCAGAGCGTTTTCATATTCCATTAAATGATATATCCGAGTATAAACACTCGGTTTAATATAATCTGCTCTCATAATTCAATTTTAAGCCTTTTAGGGCTATCCGTCAATTCTTTGCCAAGCCCTGAGTTACCCGTTGCCCCACACCGTACCCCCGAGCGTGTCAACAATCCTAAAAAAGTAAACTCGAAAAAATTCCAAAAATTGTGTGAGCAGATATAAAAAGGGGTACAGCCCGAAAGCTGTACCCACAGTCAATGGATTTTGTTCTCTTCAACTTCTTTATGGTAACGGTAATTCACCCAAACACTGTTACCGTAAAATTTATCATTCTCGTTTATAATCAACCTCGGCAGGTGTGGCGAAGGGTACTTCATAGCAAGAGCCGAACAGCACGCACAAGCAATCTTAACCAAATCATCAGGCGAAAGGTCGAAAGAACTAATCATAAAGTCACCGTCAACAGTTTCAATCTTCATTTTTTCATACACTCCATTCTGCATTTAATTGTCCCGTAACCGCAGTCATATTCCCAGTCATAATCTACCGTTTCACCGTAATCAGAATTAGAATATTGCACAACAGGCTTAACAAGACTACCGCCAGAATAATACCACCGCCCCCCAATTTTTTCGTCAGCTTTAGTTATATACTTGCAAATATAATTTGCAACAGACATCAAATCACCGTAGCAGTCAATAGCGGTAGAGAAACCAAAGCCCCAGTCACAAAGGTTGTAAACCTTGTGTCGGTCACTCTCGGCTATCTTGTATCTATCGGCAGTAGAAACCTTGATAGGTTTTTTGTGACCTGGAACGGAAACCGTTCCAGAATCACAAAGAGATAAACTCTCTTTGTTCATAAGGAAATGAAAATGAATACCGCCCTTTTTATGAAGTTCTGAAACCCCTAAATAACGCAGTCCGTTTCTCTGTACCTTATGTCCAAGGAATGTATTCATTTTCTTGATAACCTCGTTGTAATCTGTTCTGCTGACTTTCTCTTTATCAAGTGTCAGAGTTACAAAGCAGTCAAAATTACCACACAGAATAAAATCCTTAATTTGCTTTTTTGCTCTCCGTTTTGACCTATCAAGCGGATTTTCTTTGATACCTTTCTGCTGATAATTACCAGAAAAACCGTACATTTCGTCAAGGTCTTTGTTCCACTTTTCTCTCCTTATTCTGTCTTTTGACAAGTCCGAAAGTTCGTTACCCTTATCACTAAACAGCTGAGAAGTAGAAACCATAGTTTCAGTCCCTAAAAGAACACCGTTCTTGTCGATATACAGCTTTTTTCTTTGATTGTATTTACACTCTTTGGTGTTAAGAAAAACACCGTTAATATATTCTTTTGCCAATAGTTTTGGCTAAATAATGTCCCTATTATCAAGTATTATAAATAGGAAAGAATCTACTCCTATCTAAACAATATCAGACCGCAAAAAACAGAACAATGCCTGTTTTTTGCTACTAAGTCAGTTCGACTATCCGAGATAGAACAGAAACAGTTCCCCCCGAAACTACAACATCCCAAACAGAACAATGCCTGTTTGGTCTGTTGAATCCCCGAAGTTGCCTACCGCCTAAGGTTTGCTATATCAGAAACGGGATAAAACAGAAACTATCATCTGACAGAAACGGTACGGTACAGAAACTATCATCTGACAGAAACTATTTACGCCGTTTGCTCTCCAATTATGCCAAACTACGGGTCGGCAACCCCACGCAAAAAAAGAACACAGTCCTTTTTTTGCTGACAGGCTCGCTACGCTCGGGGTATGCCTTATCCCCCTAACTAGACGGGGCTTGCCACGCTACGCTCCCGCCCCTGCTTAAAGGAAACAACAGTCCCTAAGAAACAATGTGTACATTGGAGATAGTGCCAAACGGCGTAAATTTTTTTGTTTGGGGGTGTTTCCTGTGTTGTTGTCGTTTGTTCTTTTTGGTTCTCGTTTGCGTGGTGTCCTCGGTGCGTGGTGGTCTCGCTGGTTCGGTTGTCTGTTTTTCCTGCCTGTTGTGTCGCTCGCCTGTTGGGGTTCTGCGTGGGGGTTTGCTCGGGTTCTGCCTTGGTTGGTTTTGTGGGTTCTGCTTTTGTGGTCTGCTGTTTTGCTCGGGTTCTCTCTTGTGGGTGTTGTCGCCCTTGTCCTCTCTCGGGTCTGTTTTGTGCGGTTCGCCCGTCCTCGTTTTCGCCCTGTTTCGGGGGTGTCGGGTCGCTGGGTTTGCGTGTCCGTTTCCTCTCTTCCGGGGGTGCGGTTGGGTCGGTTCGTCTGGGCGGTTCGTCCTGCTGTGGTCGCTCGCCGTTCTGGTGTCGTTTCGTTTGTGTGGGTTTGGGTTTCTGCTCCAAACCCACAAAACACAACAACCGCCCCGACTTCAACACCTGCACCGATTTTGGCAACAGAGGGACAAATCCCCCTTGCGCCCTGCGGGCTTTGTGGCGGGGGGGTAAACCCCCGCCATTTTTACAAATACGCTTGACATATCAAAACAATTGTGATAAACTCATAGTTGGTTCGACGTGGTAGCAATAGTTACCCGATTTTTCCCCAGCAGGTTATTTTACTTTTTTCCTGCTGGGGTTTTTTTATAACTTTGTAAATGAGCGTTCCTCTTGATAATAGGGTTCGACGGAAACTTTGATAAACTTAACCCCCCCGCCCCGATACAATCGGGGAGCGGTTCTCTGTGGTGGGTCTTGGGCTTTGCACACAAAGAAGAAACACCGCCGAAGTCAAAAAGAACGGTGCAAGAATGGTGGTAAAAAATGGGCATTTTTTAAAGCTAATTAGAAATGAGGATATTTATGAAACTAAGCCCAATAAGCACCGCCCGAGCACCGACCCACAAAGGCAGGGGAGCGGAAGAGGAAAGTTTGTTCCGCAGACCTCGGCAGGCGGGGCGAATATATCCGCCCCACTCAGCCTACGCCCTGCGGGTGCAATTGGTGTGTCCGATAAAAGACGAAAGTTTACGCCGAACAGACCGCCCCCAACCTAACACGCACCAGCAAGAACAACAACATTTCTACCCCCCCCGAGGGTCAAACTCGAACCCTAAGGGAATTATACAAGAAAACAATATTTTGTATAATTCGGGGAACAGGTAAAACAAGATAAAACCGAAACATACTACTAATGCCAAACTATGCCAATTTACTGCATTTAAATTACAACAGCCGTACAGACTCAAACGAATCTGTACGGCTGTAAATTTTAAAGAAATTTAACTTTTAAATTAGCAAACGCCCTGCTGAATCATTGAATCAGCAACCTTCTCAAAGCCTGCAATATTAGCACCTACTACATAGTCACCTTCATGACCATACTTCTTAGCTGCAGTAGAAATGTTCTTATAGATGTTAACCATAATGTTCTTGAGCTTAGCGTCAACTTCTTCAAATGTCCATGAAAGACGCTGTGAGTTCTGGCTCATCTCAAGAGCTGATGTAGCTACACCTCCTGCATTAGCAGCCTTACCCGGTGCAAAGAGAATGCCGGATTTCTGGAGAAGCTTTGTAGCCTCAAGAGTTGTAGGCATGTTAGCGCCTTCGGCAACAGCATAGCAACCGTTAGCGATAAGTCTTTTAGCGTCTTCTTCGTTAAGCTCATTCTGTGTAGCACACGGGAGTGCAACATCACACTTAACTGACCAATCAAATTTGCCTTCGTGATACTCTGAGTTAGGACGATAGTTCTTATACTCTGTAAGACGCTGTCTTTTAACTTCCTTAATTTCCTTAATAGCATCAAGGTCGATACCTTCAGCATCATAAATCCAACCTGTTGAATCAGCCATTGTAACTACCTTAGCACCAAGCTCTGTAGCCTTTTCTGTTGCGTAGATAGCAACATTACCTGCACCTGATACGCAAACAGTAGCACCCTTGATGTCCTTGCCGTTATCCTTAAGCATAGCCTCTGTAAGATAAAGAAGGCCATAACCTGTAGCCTCTGTTCTTGCGAGTGAACCGCCCCAGTTGAGGCCCTTACCTGTAAGAACGCCTTCATATACATTTCTGATTCTCTTATACTGACCGAACATATAACCGATCTCACGAGCACCTGTACCGATATCACCGGCAGGAACATCAGTGTCAGCACCGATATGCTTACAAAGCTCTGTCATAAAGCTCTGGCAGAATGCCATAACTTCTCTGTCGCTCTTGCCCTTAGGATCAAAGTCAGAGCCACCCTTACCGCCGCCGATAGGAAGACCTGTAAGTGAGTTCTTGAAAATCTGCTCAAAACCGAGAAACTTAATAACGCCGAGGTTTACTGACGGATGAAGTCTTAAACCACCCTTGTAAGGTCCGATAGCACTGTTGAACTGAACACGGAAGCCACGGTTAACCTGAACCTTGCCGTTGTCATCAACCCAAGGTACTCTAAACATAATAACTCTTTCAGGCTCTGTAATTCTTTCGAGAATACCATTCTCTTCATACTTTGGATTCTGCTCGAAAACGGGCTCAAGTGAAGTAAGAACTTCGGTAGCAGCCTGAATAAACTCAGGCTCATTTGCGTTTTTTGCTTTCAGCTTTTCAAGCTGTTCACTTACATATGACATAAGTAAGTCCTCCTTAATAAAATTCGCATAAATTATACGGAAAAAATTCCGATTATGCTGTAGCACAGTAAAGCACTACAATCAACATATTAATAATACTATACTTTCAACGATTTTGCAATATCTTTTGTGAGTTTCTTGCAAATTTTTTTAAAATTATTGAAAAAACAGCCGATTTCATTCCTTTTATGCAATTAATTTTACAAATCTCCCAAGTTTAGTTGCATTTTCGTACATTTTACGAGCTGAATTTTATGAAAATGTATTCATGAATCCAAGAATTTCATTTGCATTACAATATTTTGTATAATTCATATTTGATTTACCAATTAAATTTTAGTTGCAAACAGACATATTTTATGATAAAATTCAATTAGTAATACTATTTGTAATATTTTTAAAGGTGATTTATATGGACTACTGCAAAAGATTAAAAGAATTAAGAGTCAAAAACGGATACACACAAGGGCAAATTGCATTCATACTTCACACGAGGCAGGAACAATACAGCAAATACGAAAACGGAAAACGAGAACTGCCTATCAGACATTTGATAACACTTTGTTGTCTTTATAAAACTTCAAGTGATTATATTCTCGGAATAGAAAAATTTGTAAAATAAAGCCGTCGTCAATACCAAATCCGAGTATTGACGACGGCTTTATTGTTATATAAAATTGCCGGATTATTGAATTTTTTCTTTAAACATCATCAGAAAACTTACAAGGAGCAATCCGCATGAAACCCATATTATATGCGTTCCAAATGATAATGAAAGATTTCCTCCCAGACCTGCTCCGACTGCAAAGAAAAATATAACACCAAAATAATACATTGCCTGTCTGAGCTGTTCGGGCTTTCTTTCGTGAATAAAACCTGACAGAGCAGCCGTACCGCTTCTCAAATTACCTATGCACATTGTGCTGGCATAGGAATATCCTCTGACTTTTCTGAAAGTCTGAACCTGCATTGCACAGGAAAACGATACAATTACCGCCGCAACGGTATCCATACTCTTCGGCATGAATCCAACCGCAAATAATATGATAATTTCAAACAAGAGTATTCCCTGTCTCCAATGTATCTTTTTAAAATACTTGAATTTTTTCTGTATCAAATCAGCTACAAGGACGCCTAACGCAAATGCAAGAATAGGAAAAAGATATTTAAGCCCCTCTCCCCACTTTCCTGTCATAAAATTTGTACTCATAAGCACAACGTTACCCGTCTGTGCATTTGCAAATACTCCGTCACGGGTAAAATATGTATATGCATCCTGAAATCCGCCTGATAACGCAAGAAATATACAATTTCTAAATGCCTCAGACATCTGTCGTGTCGGCTCAAGTTCCTTAAAAAAACTTCTTATCCTAAACACAATACTCAACTCCGAATCTATGCGCTAATCTACACAACACAACACCGAACACAATTAAACGGCTCGGTGTTGCACAATAATTAAAATTCAATTATCAGATATCGTTCTTCACTATATCCTCGTAGCTTTCACGCTTAACAACAACTCTTGCTTTGCCGTCTTTAACCATTACGATTGCAGGACGAGGGATTCTGTTGTAATTTGATGCCATAGAATAGTTATAAGCACCTGTTGAAAGAACAGCAAGTGTATCGCCTACTTCAACCTTAGCAGCCTTTGTATGCTCCTGAACGAGGTCGCCGCTCTCGCAACACTTACCTGCTACCGTTACGATTTCATCAGGCTCTTTGTCAGCCTTACCCGCATTTACTACGGTATAAGCAGACTGATAAAGTGCATATCTGATGTTATCAGTCATACCACCGTCAACGGATACATATGTTCTTACATTAGGAATTTCCTTTTTGCCGCCAACTTTGTAAAGTGTAATACCTGCTTCGCCGACAATTGAACGACCCGGCTCAATAAAAATATACGGAACAGGAAGTCCGTGTTCTTTAGCCTTTGCCTTAACAGCCTCAGAAACCTTTTCCATATAGTTTTCGTAAGGAACAGGTTCATCATCCTTAGTGTACATAATACCAAAACCACCGCCGAGGTTAAGCTCTGAAATAACGATTCCAAGTTCATCGTGAATCTTGCCCATAAAGTCAAGCATAATTTCGGCAGCAGTGACAAACGGATCAATATCAAAAATCTGTGAACCGATGTGACAATGAAGTTCCGTAAGATTTACATTATCGTACATCTGTGCCTTTTTAACTGCCTCAAAAGCTTCGCCTGTTTCAAGAGCAAAACCGAATTTTGAATCAATCTGACCTGTTCTGATGAAATTATGAGTATGAGCGTCTACACCGGGCTTAATTCTAAAAGAAATATTAGCCTTCTTACCCATTTCACCGCAAATTTCATTGAGAAGCTCAAGTTCGTAAAGGTTATCAACAACGAACTTTCCTACATTAGATTCAAGTGCAAATCTGATTTCATCAGCAGTTTTATTGTTTCCGTGGAAGTGAACTTTTTCCATCGGAAAGCCTGCCTGTACTGCTGTATAAATCTCACCGCCTGATACTACATCAAGACCGAGTCCCTCTTCCTTTGCAATTCTGCAAAGTTCCTTACAGGAAAGAGCCTTACTTGCATACAACGGCATGCCATTACCGTGGTAATACTTTTCAAAGGACTTTACATAAGCCTTGCACACATTTCTGATTGTTGTTTCGTCAAGAACATATAAGGGTGTACCAAATTCTTTGGCAAGTTCGAGTGTATCGCAACCGCCGATTGTGAGATGTCCCTTATTGTTCACATTAAGACATTCGCTAACGAACATTTTACTCATACCTCCGTATTTTTAAAATTTGCTATTGAAGTTTCAATAAGTTTCCTTATTTCATCATTTCCGAAGCCTGTTTGTGCAGAAAACGGTATCAGCGGAACATGTTCAATTGTACTGAAAATGTCCTTATAATACTCAATCTGCTTTTCAAATGCAGTCTTTTTGAGTTTATCACTCTTTGTAAGAACTGCGGCAAAGTTAAATCCGCCTCTGTAAAGGAAATCTATCATATGCAAGTCATCATCAGTCGGAGGATGACGCAAGTCAAGAATCTGAATAACGAGCGGACGCTGTCTGTCCTGTGCAAAATAGCCTTCCACAAGCTTTGCCCATCTGTCTTTTTCTGCTTTTGAAACCTTTGCATAACCGTAGCCCGGCAAATCAACCATACGAAACTCTTTGAGCTTATAAAAATTAATGGTAGCCGTTTTGCCCGGCTGAGCGCTTACTCTTGCAAGGGCTTTTCTCTGAACAAGTTTATTGATAAGAGAGGATTTTCCTACATTTGAATGACCTGAAAATACAATTTCAGGCATATCCGATTCCGGCAACTGATCAACACGACCTGCCGCAAATTCAAAAGCGACTTCATTAAAGTTCATAAAATCCCTCTCTTTCACTGTTTTACTGCGTTTACAGTTTTTGTTGCGGAACGAACTGCTGTCATATCAATTCCGTTCCATTGGTTATCGGTAATTCTTACGGTATTATTCACCGCAAGTGCAACTACCTCCGAAAAATTTCTAACAGGAATAAACTTAACCTTTTCAAGAACTGCCTTATCGACATCTTCAAGATCAGGTTCGTTATCCTTTGGAATAATTACTGTTGTAATTCCGTTTTTAAAAGCAGCCATGCTTTTCTCTTTAAGACCGCCTATTGGAAGAACATTTCCTCTGAGGGTAATTTCACCTGTCATGGCTATATCGTGTCTTGCAGGCTTTAAAGTCAGCGCTGAGTAAATTGCGGTTGCCATTGTAATACCTGCAGATGGTCCGTCCTTTGGAACAGCACCCTCGGGAGCATGAATATGAATATCCTTGTTTTTGTAAAAATCGGAATCAATTCCAAGAACCGCCGCATGACTTCTAATACAGGTGATTGCTGTTTTAGCAGACTCCTGCATAACATCACCAAGAGAACCTGTAAGTTCAATCTTTCCTGTACCCTCCATAACGGCGACTTCAATAGGTAAGATTTCTCCGCCTACAGATGTCCATGCAAGTCCGTTTACTATTCCGATTTCATCCATTTTGGCAAGTGAATCAGGAATAAACTTTTTATGACCTAAAAATCTTTCTATCTCTTTTTCGTCAATCTTGAATACTTCTGTACCTTCTGTAAGCTTTTCAACGGCACACTTTCTCATAACTGAGGCAATAAGCCTTTCAAGAGTTCTTACGCCGGCTTCTCTCGTATAGAAGTCTATGAGAGCGTATATGGCTTTCTGAGTGAATTTGAGTTCCTTTGAAGTAAAACCGCACTCCTCAAGCTGTTTAGGAATGAGGTGCTTCTTTGCAATATGGAATTTCTCTTCTCTTGTATAACTGCTGATTTCTATAATTTCCATTCTGTCACGGAGCGGTGCCGGAATAGCTGAAATGTCATTTGCAGTTGTAATAAACATCACATTTGACAAATCAAACGGAAGTTCAATGTAGTGATCAACAAACTTATTATTCTGTTCGATATCAAGAACCTCAAGCAATGCCGATGTTGGATCGCCCTTATAATCAGCGGCAAGCTTGTCTATTTCATCAAGAATAAGTACAGGATTATTAGTGCCGGCATGTTGCAATGCATTAATAATTCTACCCGGCATCGAACCGATATAAGTCTTTCTGTGGCCTCTGATTTCAGCCTCGTCACGAACGCCGCCAAGAGCGATTCTTTCACTTTTTCTGCCTATTGCCTTTGCAATCGACTGAGCAATTGAGGTTTTACCGACACCCGGAGGTCCTGCAAGACAGATGATCTGTCCTTTTTGCTTTTCACTTAACACACGAACGGCAAGCTGTTCAATGATTCTCTTTTTAACTTTGTCAAGTCCATAGTGAGTCTTATCAAGAGCCTTCTGAACTTTAGATATAACAATTTTGTCTTTAGATGACTTATTCCACGGCAAATCAAGAACCGTATCAAGATATGTACGAATCACAGCCGCTTCCTGACTGCCATAAGGCATTTTGCTGAGTTTCTTACATTCTTTATAAAGAATGTCGGCAGACTTTTCGTCAAGATTAAGCTTCTCAATTTTATCGACATAGTTTTCAGCATCGTCAATCGGCGAATCATCTTCACCAAGCTCTTCCTCGATTGCTCTTTTCTGTTCACGAAGAAAATAATCACGCTGATTTTCATCAATTCTCATTTTAGCTTTTTGAGATATTTCGTCCTCAAGTTTAAGAACAAAATTTTCATTTACAAGTACATCAAGAACAGATTCAAGTCTTTCGGATTCTGGGAAAGTTTCAAGAATCGACTGTTTAACTCTGTAGTCAAGAATGAGATTAGCTGTGATAAAGTCGGCAAGTTCACCCGGTCTTTTGCAAAGGGCAACCTTAAAAATAATATCCGACGGCATCTTCGGAGAAATCTCAAGATACTTGTCAAATTCATTTTTAACGGTTCGCATAAGAGCGGAATCTCTTGCTGTAAGATACTCGCTTTCTTCCTCATACGGTTTAACTTCTGCAACAAGACACTTTTCGTCAAAAACAGGATTTATAATTGTAGCCCTGCATTGACCTTCAATTACAATTCGTGTAGTATTTTCAGGCTGTTTCAAAACCTGAACAACCTTGGCAATTACACCCGTGTCATAAACATCAAATATATCCGGTTCGTTTATTGCGGCATCCTTCTGAGAAGTAAGAAAAACAAGTTGATCGGCTTTCATAGCTTTATTTATAGCCGTAATACTCTTTTTCCGTCCAACATCAAAATGAATAAGTGATTTTGGAAAAACCACTAACCCTCGCAACGGAAGAACAGGGAGAGTCAGATTTTTTTGCATATCAAAATCCATTTAAATTCCTTTCATAAAAGCAAAAAGCTGTATTGTAATTGCAATACAGCTTTAATTCACAATATCAAGACGCTGTGCTGCGCTTCTGACGCTTCTTTGCATCTTTTTGAGTCAATTTTACGGAATTTGTCTGTAACAATTCCTTTTTGCGAGTAATTTGCGGAGCCGCACCGTTTTTGATAACACCCTCTGTAATAATAATCTTATCAATAGTAGGATCAGACGGAGCCTCAAACATAAGGTCTGTAAGAATATCTTCCATAATTCCTCGAAGTCCTCTTGCACCTGTATGCTGATCCTGTGCCTGTTGTGCAATAGCTCTGAGTGCCTCTTCTTCAAAAAGAAGTTCAACGCCGTCAAGTTCAAAAAGTTTCTTATACTGCTGAACAATAGAGTTTTTCGGAACAGTAAGAATCTTGACAAGTGCATCCGTGTCAAGACCGCTCAAAGCAGTAATAACAGGCAAACGACCGATGAGCTCAGGAATAATTCCGTACTTTACAAGATCATGTGCTGTGACCTCTTTCATCCAATCGGTTGAATCAAGCTCCTGCTTTGACTGAACAAGTGACTCAAAACCGATAACAGACGAACCCTTACGCTTTTCAACTATCTTTTCAAGACCGTCAAATGCACCGCCGCAGATAAAAAGAATATTCTTAGTATCAATCTGTAAATATTCCTGCTGCGGATGTTTTCTGCCACCCTGTGGCGGAACATTGGATACAGTTCCCTCAACAATTTTAAGCAAAGCCTGCTGAACTCCCTCACCGCTTACATCTCGTGTAATAGAGGGGTTTTCGGATTTTCTCGCAATTTTATCAATTTCATCAATGTAAATTATGCCGTGCTCTGCCTTTTCAATATCAAAATCGGCTGCCTGAATGAGTTTTAAGAGAATGTTCTCTACATCCTCGCCGACATAACCCGCTTCGGTCAGCGTAGTTGCATCGGCAATTGCAAAAGGAACATCAAGAGCCTTTGCAAGCGTCTGAGCAAGTAATGTCTTACCGACACCTGTCGGGCCGAGAAGCAACACATTACTCTTAGCGAAATCTACGCTCTCATCATTTGAAAAAGCACGCTTATAGTGATTGTAAACAGCAACGCTCAGGGTAACTTTTGCATGATCCTGTCCGATAACATATTCATCAAGAATTGCCTTGATTTCCTTTGGTTTTAAAAGTTCATCAACGGACAGTTCGGGGGTCTGAGGTTCTCCCGATTTTGAAAGTTTATTTTCATTTTCACGTTCAAGCTCGCCTGATTCGCGAAGAATATTCATGCAGAGCTCAACACACCGGTCACAAATATAGACACCGTTGCCGGCAATAAGTCTGCCTGCCATCTCCTGAGGTTTTCCACAGAAAGAGCAATAAATATCTTCGTTATTTTTGTTAGCCATCAGTTTACCTCACCTTTATCTTTTTTCGATAACCTTATCAATCAAACCATACTCAAGTGCCTGCTGTGCAGTCATGAAGTTATCACGATTGGTATCCTTTGCAATAACATCAATCGGCTGACCTGTGTTGTCAGCAAGAATCTGATTGAGTCGTTTTTTCATATCAAGAATGTGTCTTGTGTGAATTTCCATGTCAGTAGCCTGACCCTGAGCACCGCCTGAAGGCTGGTGAATCATAATGTCACTGTTAGGAAGTGCAAGACGCTTACCCTTAGCGCCTGCGGCAAGAAGGAATGCGCCCATACTTGCAGCCATACCCATACAGATTGTGGAAACATCACACTTGATGTAATTCATTGTATCAAAAATAGCAAAGCCGTCTGTTACGCTGCCGCCGGGGCTGTTGATGTAAAGACTGATATCCTTTGTCGGATCTTTACTTTCAAGGTAAAGCAACTGAGCAACTACAACGCTTGCACTTGCACTGTTTACCTCTTCGTTAAGCATAACAATTCTGTCTTCAAGAAGACGGGAATAGATATCAAAAGAGCGTTCGCCCCTGCTTGACTGTTCGATAACATATGGTACTAATGCCATTTAATCATAACCTTTCTTAAATAGTGATTAACAGATATAAGAAAAATATTCAAATTACTTAATAACAGCTTTGTCCTTTACGAGATTAAGAGCCTTTTCAACCTTAACATCTTCTGTGAGCGATTCAGCAGGAACAGCCTCCTTAACCTTATCAACATCCATCTTGTAAGCCTCTGCCATCTTGCCGTATTCAGCGTCAAGGTCAGCCTCTGTAACTTCAATATTTTCTTTTCTTGCAACTGCTTCAAGAGCAAGTCTTAACTTAACTCTCTTTTCAGCCTCTTCTTTATACATACCCTTGAGTGCGTTTGCATCCATACCCATGTACTGCATATATGTCTTCATATCAAGGCCCTGTGAACGGAGACGCATATCAAATTCTCTTACCATCTCGTTAGCCTGATTATCATACATTGCCTCAGGAATTTCACCCTCAAGGAGTTCCATAAGCTTTTCGGAAATCTGATTGTCAACATCCTTGTCAGCCTCATCCTGAAGGCGTTTAGCAACAGTTTCTTTAAGCTCAGCCTTGTACTCGTCAAGTGTTTCCTTATCGGAAACATCCTTTACAAACTCATCATCGACTTCCGGAAGTTCCTTAGCCTTAATTTCGTGAAGGTTGATCTTGAATTCAGCTTCCTTACCTTTAAGCTCTTCAGCCTGATAATCATCCGGGAACTTAACTGTGATTGTAAACTCCTCACCTGTCTTGTGACCTACAATCTGCTCCTCAAAGCCGGGGATGAAGTTGCCTGATCCAAGCTTAAGGTTGTAGTTTTCAGCCTTACCGCCTTCAAACGCTTCACCGTCAACAAAACCCTCAAAGTCAATAACAGCTACATCATCATTCTGAGCAGCTCTGTCGTCAACAGTTACCATTCTTGAGTTGCGGTCACGAACCTTCTCAATTTCTTCGTCAACGAGCTCGTCTGTAACCTCTGTTGACTTCTTTGTAACTTCAATGCCGAGGTAGTTATTAATTTCCATTTCAGGCTCAACAACAACATTAGCCTTGAATGAGAAACCTTCCTTGCTTGCCTCAATAGCCTCAAGAGTTTCAACCGAAACTATCTTGATACCTGCTTCTTTAGCAGCCTCATAAAGGGCGTCCGGATAACAATCCTGCATAGCATCTTCATAGAACACTTCCGAGCCGTACATTTTCTCAATTACATGACGGGGAGCTTTGCCCTTTCTGAAACCGGGGATATTGATGCTTTTAACCTGCTTTTTATAAACTCTGTTAACAGCGTTACCAAAAGTTTCACCGTCAACATTAACCTCTAATTCATATGAATTAGCCTGTTCTTTTTTTGTACATTCCTTTAATGCCATTTTAATATTCCTCCAAAGTTTAAATTCAAAATCAAGAAATCATCTTATTATATCACAACAAAATAATTTTGCCAATAGAAAATACAGAATTTATCTGACTAAAATTGGCATGAATGACAACCTGTCACAAGAAATCAGCTTAAAATCAATACCTTTGTATTCACCTTCAATTGCAAACCTCATATTCTTTTTTCCGTGAAGGTGTCCGTAATAACATTTTTTGATGTCATATTTCAAAAGAACATTAAATATTTCGTTACATTTTGTTGTTCCGTAAACAGGAGGATAATGTAAAAACACTATTGGTTCCTTTCCTGTTTTTATAGCTGATTGTATTGACATTTCAAGTCTGCCGACTTCCCTGTTCAGGACTTTTATATCATTTTGAGATTCATTCTCAAGAAACCATCCTCTTGTACCGCAAATTGCGTAATCGTCAACAACATATGAATTATTGAAAAGGATAGATATCGAATCAAGTGAATTATTTTTCAGAAACACATCCATTTTTGTCTTGGTGCTCCACCAATAATCGTGATTGCCTTTATTGAAAATTTTCTTACCGGGAAGATTTTCTATGAAAGTAAAATCCGTAAGAGTTTCTTCAAGTTTCATTGCCCAGGAAATATCGCCCGACACAACAACCGTGTCATTATCGGTAACAAGCTTTCTCCAGTTATTTTCAAGTCTTGAAGTATAATCGTTCCAGCCCGCGAAAACATCCATAGGCTTATCTTCACCAAGCGAAAGATGTAAATCCGCTATAGCAAATAATGCCATTAATCTATACCGAGTGCTCCGAGAACATAATTCTCCATATCATTAACTTCTGTAACATCAGAGAATCGAGCAGTTTTATTTTTAAGATTTGCAAGAGGTGCAGGCACTTCGGCACCGGAAACCTTATGAAGTTCATCAACCATATCAAATTCTGTTTCAGGAAGTGTTGCGTTTGGTTCAACAGCCTCAAGAACAGCCTTAGAGAATTTATACGGACTTGCAGTTGACGCAATTACAGACGGTGTCTTGTCGCCTGTTTCCTCAACATACTGCTTGTACACATTGATTGCAACAGCTGTGTGAGTATCACAAAGGTACTTATCCTGCTCAAACATCTCGTGAATGGTAGCCTCTGTGTTCTTATCATCACAGAATCCGCCGTAGAACTTTTCGTTGATAACAGCCTTTACATCATCACTTACTTCATACTTACCTTCTGATTTGAGTGCATTCATCCAGCCTCTTGTAACTTCGTCATTATCACCTGAAAGCTTGTAGAGAAGTCTTTCAAGGTTACTTGAAACGAGGATATCCATTGAAGGTGAAATTGTTGTATAGAAGTTTCTGTTCTTATCATAAACGCCTGTTTTGATAAAATCTGTAAGAACATTATTAGAGTTTGACGCACAAATGAACTTGTTGATTGGAAGGCCCATGAGACTTGCATAGTATGATGCAAGGATGTTACCGAAGTTACCTGTCGGAACAACAACATTAATCTTGTCGCCAAGCTCGATTTTATCGTCATTTACAAGATCGCAGTAAGCCGAAATATAGTAAACAATCTGCGGAAGAAGTCTGCCCCAGTTGATTGAGTTTGCTGATGAGAAAAGCATATTATTCTCAGCGAGCTTTTCTGCAACTGAAGGTGTAGTGAATATCTTCTTAACACCTGTCTGAGCGTCATCAAAGTTACCCTTGATTGCACAAACACGAACATTTTCACCTTCCTGAGTATTCATCTGATGCTTCTGCATCGGACTTACACCGTCAACAGGATAGAAAACTACAATCTTTGTGTGGTCAACATCTTTAAAGCCTTCAAGAGCAGCCTTGCCTGTATCGCCTGATGTAGCAACGAGAATAACAGCTGTCTTGCCGTCATATTTCTTCTTGAGTGACTTTGTGAGAAGATGCGGGAGAATCTGGAGTGCCATATCCTTAAACGCACATGTAGGACCATGCCAGAGTTCAAGAATATTCAGGGTTGTTCCGTCAAGATTACAGTATGAAATAGGAGCAGGATTTTCACCGCCGAATTTCTGAGCTGTATAAGCCTTTTCTACGCAGTCGCTGATTTCCTCTTCTGTGAAATCAGAAAGAAAATCAGAAAATACTTTCTTTGCTCTTCCTTTGTAATCTGTTTTCAAAAGTGCCTTGAAGGTATTTTCATCATACTTAGGAAATTCCTGCGGTACAAAAAGACCGCCGTCCTTTGAAATACCCTGTGCAATGGCCTGTGCCGCAGAAACTACTTCTTTGGCATTTTGTGTGCTGTTGTATAACATTGAAATCTTCCTTTCAAATTGCTTTAAACATCAAGTATTTTACTACATTATTCGCTGATTGTCAAAGTTTTCAAAGAAATTATACGCATTTTCGTAAAAAATCTTTTTCAAAACGCTTTCATTGTAGTTATTTCTAAGAAAAAGTTCATAAATTTCGCCGATTGAATTGCTTCCGACAATATCCCTCGGCAAATCGCAGCCGTCAAAATCCGTACCGAAGCAAAGAGAATTTTCGCATCCGAGCGACAGCATATATTCGCAATGCTTTAAAATATCGTTCATACACGCTTTATCCGGATTATTATTAAGAAAAGCATTATGCAAATTTAGACCTATAAGTCCGCCTCTCTGTATTATAATTTTAATCTGCTCATCTGTAAGATTTCTCGGATTTTGAGTAATTGTCCGTGAATCTGAATGAGTTGCGATAAACGGCTTATTCGTCTGATTGACAACATCATAAAACAGTTCATCGCTTGCATGGGATATATCAATTACAATACCGTACTTTTCCATTTCGGCTACTGCAAGTTTTCCGAAGTCCGTTAAACCGCATTTATCTTCCGATAAAACACCTGAACCGATCTCATTCATCTCATTCCATGTGAGAGTCATTATTCTGACGCCGAGTTCTGCAAATCGCTTTACATTCTCGATTTTGCCGTTCAATGCTTTTCCGTTTTCTACTGTAAAAAACGCTGAGTTTCGATACTTTGAAAAAGCATTGTCAGTGAATTCACCGATACCTAACAATTCAATTCCAAGTCGGTTACATTCTGATTTCAGATAATCAGCCGATTCAAAAAACAATCTTTCCGCCACATTGCCGTCAAGCGTGTCGGGTAACCATATAGCATAGCACTGTAACTTGCGGGATTTGGAATTGTTGTTTAATTTCACTTCATATGAGGGATTATCCAGTTCGGACTTTTCGGTTACTGCCTTATAGAGCGTGTCGCAATGCAAGTCAAAAAAATTCATGGCAACCTCCCGTCAGAATGCATCTTCAATATAGTTAATGCCGACAAGTTTAAGATTATCACTGTTGACAAAAACTTCGCATACATCAAATCGACATTCTTTATCTATATTGTTTTCATACATATACATATCGGCAGTTTTTAAAATTTTCATCTGCTTTTTACGGTTAACCGCATCAACGGGTTGTGTAAGAGAATTCTCTTTTCTTGTTTTAACCTCAACAAAGGCAATTACTTCCTTATTCTCGGCTATGATATCTATTTCGCCGTAAGGCTTTTTATAATTTCTGGCAATAATTTTATACTTATGCTTTTTCAGATATTTTGCGGCATAAGCCTCTCCCTTATCACCTGTTTGTTTAGTAGTAAAAATCATTTCTTATTATATATTTTCTTCAAGAAGCTCGGTCTGTGATACTTACACGGTCCGTATTTAAGAATCGCCTCAATATGAGCCTTTGTACCGTAACCCTTATGCTTTGCAAATAGGTACTGAGGAAATTCTTTGTCGTATTCATAAAGAAGTCTGTCCCTTGATACCTTGGCAAGAATTGACGCACAGGCAATTGACATTGACTTTGCATCGCCTTTTACAATACATTCACCTTCAATTGACAACGGAGGCATTCTGTTGCCGTCAATCATAGCATAATCAGCCCTTGGTTCAAGTCCTTCAACTGCCCGTTTCATTGCAAGCATAGCAGCATTAAGAATATTCATTTCCTCAATTTCTTCAACGCTTGCAAATGCAATGCTGTATGCCAAGGCCTGTTCCTTTATTACATCGAACAAAGCCTCTCTCTTTTTTTCAGAAAGCTTTTTTGAATCATTGACTCCTTCAATAACGGTATTTTCGGGAAGTATAACTGCGGCGGCACACACAGGTCCTGCAAGCGGTCCTCTGCCGGCTTCATCAACACCGCAGATATTCAGAAAACCTCTTGCAATATTTTTATTTTCATATTCAAGCCAATCCATTGTTATCTCCCCTGCGGCATTTCAACTGTAATTCTGCCAAGCTTTGCACTTCTGAATTCATCAAGCAACATAATTGCGGCTCTCTCGGTATCTATCTCACCGCCTGAAACAAGCATACCTCTCTTTTTGCCAATCATTTTCAAAAGCTCGTATGAATCAATATTTTCGATATCTTCGTTTTCTAATTTGAATCTTGTTATAAAATCAGCAGGCTTGAGTTCCTTGATGAAATCAAGAAGTCTTACCGCCAAAAGTTCGATATCAAGAATTTGGTCTTTAACCGCACCTGTGAACGCAAGATGCTCTCCGACCGTCTTATCGTCAAACTTTGGCCAAAGCACACCCGGAGTGTCAAGCATTTCAAGGTTCTTTGCAATTGTATACCATTGATTACCCCTTGTAACGCCCGGTCTGTCCTCAACCTTTGCACGGTTCTTCTTTACCATTTTATTGATAAAAGAAGATTTGCCTACATTCGGAATACCGACAATCATAATTCTGATTGTGGGATTTACCATTCCTTTTTCTTTTAATCTTGCAATCTTATGGCTCATAACCATATTTACGGCAGGTGCAAATTTGTCAAGACCTCTGCCGCTTTTACAGTCAACCGGGATAGCAACAAGATTCTGCTTTTTAAAATAGTCAATCCACATTTTCGTAGCAGTTTGATTAGCCATATCGCATTTATTGAGAAGAATAACTCTCGGCTTGTTCTGAACAAGTTTTGCAAGGTCGGGGTTACGACTGCTGACAGGAATTCTTGCATCAATAATTTCTGCGACAGCATCAACAAGTTTAAGACTTGACTGAATCTGTCTTTTTGTTTTGGTCATATGACCGGGGAACCATTGAATAGTCTGCATTTCGCTCATATATGTACATCCTTTAAAAATTTTCTGTTAATATAAATACTTGAATCTGTCAAGCGGGAAAAATATAAATTGTGCTTTTCCGATTACATCATCGACAGACACAAGGCCTATACTCTTATCACGGCTGTCAAGAGAAATAATTCTGTTATCACCCATTACAAAGATATAACCTTCAGGGATAACGTACGGAATTTGCAATGGATTTGACGGCTCTCGTGTTAAAGAAGAAACATACGGTTCATCAATTTTTATACCGTCAACATAAACTGCATTTTTACTGTAATCCACAACAAGCGTCTGTCCTCCAACGGCTATAACCCGTTTTATAATTCTCTTTTCAATCTGATTTTCAGCGTTGATAGCTACAATATCGCCGCATTTTGGTTCATACATAAAGTTTGTAATGAAAATTTTATCATCGCTGTGGAGCGTGTCAAGCATCGAATTTCCCACAACATTGGCATCTCTGATGATAAAAGTAAACGCTACGGATATAATTGCAAACACAAAAATTATTGTCCGTGTAAAATCAAACATATAATCCGTGACTTTTTTATCGTTAATTTTAATTCTGATTTTATTCTTTTTAGGTTTTTGAGGCATATAACCCTCCGTAAAAAATAAAGCTTATTTCTATTATAAAACAGAACAGAAAATAAGTCCGTTGCACGCACAATATATAGATATATTAACTTAAATCACCACAAGATATAACACCTTCAGCTTGATATATAAACAAAAACTTCTTATATCTTCTCATATCTTCTTATTTTACTATCTTCATTTTTAGTAAAAATTTTAGTAAATTAGCAAATTAGGATTTAACAATTTAAAAAATGCTAAATTTACCCTCAAGATTGTTAAAAGATTCTTGTTTTTTGTCAAGGGTAGCTTCGTTATAAATATCCATTGTGGTGGTGATAGCTGAGTGTCCCATGATTTCTTGAATAATCTTAATGTTCGACTCGTTTTCACACATACGAGTACAAAAAGTGTGTCTTAAAATATGTGCTGTGAAATGGGGTAGCAACAATGGTTCGCGGTTTTGAGCTAAAGCTAACTTGTTTTCTTGTGTATTGTAATCATTAACAATAAGTTTAATTGTACTGTTTATAAGCTGTGGTAGGACTACATGATGTTGTTTATTGCAAAACACAAAATTTGAGTAACTATCTATGGTGTCAAAATTACCGCCTTTTATTTTTTGCCTTTCGTATTCAAACAATAAACTTTTTTTTACATCTGTAAGCATTGGAATTATTCTTTTACTTGTAGATGTTTTCGGGGTAGAAATGTACACCACCCTTTTGTTTACCTTGTTGTTGGGTTTGTAATTAAGGCTATGGTTAATATTGATGGTGTTATTATTAAAATCACAATCATCCCAAGTTAATCCAAGACATTCTCCTATTCTGCATCCTGTTCCTAACAAAAATGTAAAAATAGGAAGCCAATAATTATATTTTTTTCTGTTTTTCGTAAATTCAATAAAGGCATTTTGCTCTGATATTGTTAAAGCGTGTCGTTTTAGTGATTTATCATGATAGTTTTTATTGATCTCTGATATAATGCCGTCAGTCGGATTTACTCTAATATAACCATCTCGCACTGCAATTGTAAAAAGTGGATGCATAACAGTGTAAATTTGTTTGACACTGTTAGATTTGAATTCTAAATCAAAGATTAAATGGTTATAATATTTTTTTATGTCCGTATACTTAATGTCTGAAATTTTTTTTCTTCCTATTGTATCCCGAATGTATTTATGATATAGGTATGTGTAAAAGGTTACTGTGGAAGATTTTAATTCTGGTTTTTGTTCTATCCATTTTTCAAACAAAGCATTAAGTGTTGTTTTATTTGCTTGGTATGAATCGATCTTATCTTGTAAATCTTTTATTATTTCTTTTTCTAACTCCCTTAGACATTTTCCGTTTCGTTTTCCTTTAGGTGTTCTATCTGTTTGTGTGAGACACCAACTGTACACAAAACGAGTAGTCCCTGAAAAGTCAACATATCTGTACATATATCTACCATCAGCTTTTTGATATTCGCCTCTATTTAAAAGACGATTTTTTGTATCACGCCTTTCTGCCATATGTGTCATCCTTTCTTAATTGACAAAAGAAACTGTAATACAAGTATACAGGATAATTTTACTACACAGCTATCACTTCTGTCAACGATTTTTCATATTTGTGGTCGTTATTTTACTAAAAATTTACTTTTATAGATAGTTTTGCTCTGCTATCCATTTTTCAAATTGTATCCGTTTAATTCTTGTTCTATTGCCTACAAATATCACCCAATCTAAACTCTTATCATCTTCTATTATTTTGCGTAGTCGGTTTTCTCCGAGCATAGAATATTCAGCAGCTTCCTCAATTGACAAACATAATTTTTGGTTTGGTAACAAATTCAACTTTTTAATATTATCACCTGCCTTATAAGAGCAGAGTTGTTTTTGACAACCCTGCTCTAAATTCTTTATGTTGTTAGTTATTTACTTTTCAATCAATTTCAATACGCTTTTTAGCGTTGCTTTCTTACCGTTCAACTTAAATTCATACCCATTTTTGTTCATGCTTTTAAGTTGACTTTCTGTTGGTAAACAGCTTATATCGCTACACATAAATTTGCCTTGTCCGTCTTTATAAACCTCAAACAACATTCAATCCGTTCCTTTCTCTATCCTCTTTAATAGCATCCATTTTATCCTCTCGGTCAATGTAATCCACAATTAGTTGTACGGCTTTATCGTACCCCTTTTGGTTGCCTTTGATAATTTCATATGAGATATTCTTTTCAATTAGCATTGATTCAATTCGTGTACCTATATTATTTGCTTCAATTTCAGTTTGTAATCTGCCATTTGGATTATATTTTTTAACGGGCTTAACAAAGAAATTTAAGTTATCAAAGAGAGAACTAAATGCTTCGGCTGTGTCATTTACACATTTTTCAATGGATTTTGAGGGGTAAAAACTACACTTTTCAAATGAGTTATAAATTTCGGTCAACAGGATTGGTGAGTCAGTTATAATTACTCTAACCTGATTTCTCAGTCTCCAAAATCTTTGCGAGTGTAAGCCCAATATGTATAGCTGATTCGTTAAAGCGTCATCGTTATGTTCCCATACCATATCTTTAACGGTTTCCGTTACAAGTTCCGTGTCAATACCCCTCATTTTCAACTGACTAAATATATAAGCAGCTCCTGTGGATTTACCACAGGAAGGCTGACCATAAAGATTAACTACAATCGTTTGCTTATTCATTCAATTCTCCTGACTTTTCCCATTCGATAACTTTCCACAAGTTAGCAATTTCTGCAATGCTTACTTCTTTATTGTCAATTTCTACAATTGTACTTCTTTTGCCACAGTCTGTTTCCCATACCCAATACGATACCCAAGTGTAACCGTATTCATCAGGCTTAAGGTTTAAACCTTTTTCGAGACAGTCAATAAGCTCATCTTCCATAGTTACACCATGATATGCAAATGGCGACACATACTCTAAAACCAAATCACTATACTCATTTCCAAGATTCAAAATCTTATCTTCAAGTTCATGAAATTTTTGAATTTTAGTAAGATATTTTTCAAAGTCATTATATGTAATCACAGTTATTCCTCCTTACTGCTTGCCTGTTGAGCCAAAGCCTCCACGACTTTTTGTGTCAAGACATTCTACTTCTGTAAACTCAAAATCAGGCTGTTTCTGTGTGATGCGAAACTGACAAATTCTATCGTTTTTATGTATGATTGTATCTCTCATTGCAATTACGGGCATACCCCATTGATCGTTATCGCCCGAATAGGAATTGTCAATTACGCCCATGTGATTTGTTTGAATAATGCCATAATTCTTGTAAGTGCTACTTCTTGGCACAATGTGAGCTTCATAGCCGAACGGCAACTTCATTCCTACTCCGAGTGGAATAATAGTAAACTCACCTTTTTTGAGTGTGACATCTTTGGCTGACCTTAAATCAACCCAATCTCCATTCGGGATTCGCTTAATCTTTTCGATATCTGTAAAGTATTTAATTTTGACTTCCATATTTAACTCTCCTTAATTATTTTTTTATTCAAGACTCTTAAAACTACTGAAAATTATATCTACTATCACACCTGCAATAGTAAAGCACCATGCTGAAAACAAATATGATTCAGGTGCTGTAGTCCCATTTGCGTTTAATAAATAAAGCGATATAAAGCAAACTACTATCGCCATATATTTGTTGTCCTTTCTGTGTTAATCAATCACATCCACATAGTTATACAAAATATGCTTTTGCTTTTCTGAATCCGAGCCAAATATAGCATCAAGGTGATAATGTCCCATATACCAATGTTCATAATCCAACTTGTCATCGATGTGCTGTAGGTATTCGGTTAAAATATCCGGACTGTACCCCTTATTGATACAACTGGCGATAAATTCGGTTGGAGCACAGTGCGTAATTACACAATCTACCTTCCAGTTATACTTATCAAGATTTGCCAACCCTTCCTGCATTTCAGCTTCATTGGGTAGTTCTTCTTTCCACCAATCAACATTCTTTGTGCGATACTGTATATCGTGGCTCGATGCACCGCCCATTGTAAAAAATGTTTTGCCGTTAATTTCAAACACTTGTCCACGCATTAGATGATAAATATTATCTTCAATCTGATGCACCTTTCCACCCCACTTTTTAGTTATAGGGTAATGATTCAGTAAGGGGAAATTTTCGTGGTTTCCATCTACAAACAAGGTTGTCCACGGCTTATTATTAAGCCAATCTCGCCAATATGTTTCAGAATTTCCATTATTCCACACTAAGCCAAAGTCACCACAAATAATTAGGTAATCATCTCGTGTTAGGTTGTTACCCATTGGAAATCGTTTAGAACTCAGTTTGTGTATGTCATATTCACCATGTAAATCTCCAGTAATATAAAACATATATTTCACCTCTTTCCTTTTAAATCCTAAATTTTATTCTTTCCAAAGTTTTGGTTTGCCATCTTCATCAACAAGTAGAATCATCGACCTGTAATTAAAAATAGCGTACATAACTTTTGTTTCTGTGTCATAGACAATTTTACAGTTGGCTTCCGAACTGTGCCCTATGTATTCAAACATATCGCTGGTTTTAGTTGATGCTTTGCCAGATATACAACCAACCAGCAACATTGATATTAATGTCATTGTCAAAACACAAGCAAGTATTCTTTTTTTTTCATTCTTCTACCTTTATATATGTTTCCTCGAAGATATCCTGTCTACAAGGGTAAATCTCGCCTCTGACATCCTGAACTATGTAGCTATTTAAGTCACACTTCATTTCGCCTTTAAGTGTATGAATATATAAACTTCCATTATCTTTAAAATAAAGCAAACCGTCTTTATACGCTTTAATTGCCCATATAGGAATAGTGAAGTCTCCTTTATACTGAAAGGCTTCAATCGGCATTGCTTTCTTAATGTATTTCATATATACCTCCTTAAAAATGACTTCCTATCTGCACACCCCACATAATACCAAGATCTACAAGTACAATAAGGTATGTGTACCAATAAATATTTTGTAATGCTTTTTTGTTTGGATATATAGTTTTATGTTTGTAAACAGTAGCACCTATGTTAAGTGCTACACATACCAGTAGCACTATAATTGTTATCATATCAACAATAATTCGCATATCATTCTCCTCAATTAATCCACTTAACAATTGTGTTTCCTTTATACCCTTTTTGCCACACATACCAAGCATAAGCTACAGCGCTGCCACCGCCTGCTCGCATTTTATCAAATTCTCCATTTTTGGCACACAAAAGTCTTGAGCTCGATACATAAATTGTTTGTGGCGGATTAGTGTCAAATAATTTTCTTCGTTTTTTGCCCTCAAGAAATTGCAGTTTAAGAAACATTGCCACTTTGTTGCCTTCTGTTACTGTATCTAACGCTTTTTCTACAAATTCATAAGCATATTTATAAGGTGGGTTTGTAATAATACTGCCGTTCCACGAATTAGATTTTGACTCTGCTAAAAAATCGAATGTTTCAGACATTCCTCCGTCACGGTAAATCAAATCTGTTGACTTAACATTATAACCGTGAGCCTCAAATACTTTAGACAAATGGCATTCTCCACAAGCACATTCCCAAATATTAGGAGCGAAATCTTCTACTTCAAGTAGAAGTTCAGCAGCTTTAGGTTCTGTGGCATAATAATCATTTGTTTCTCTTACTTTGTCTGTATGGTTAGAAGCACCTAATGTTGTATAAATGCTTTTACTATTTCCTGTCCAATCTTTCAAATAATCTCTCCTGTATTAATGTATTGGAGAACAAAATACTATTAAGTAGGATATATTTGCTCCCCACAATTTATCACTTTTTCTGCGGTTTTCTTCCACAACTAAATTTCTCAGGGCAATATCCAAGTGTTTCACATTTAGGTCTCATAACTATAGGAATTAGTGTTGCCCACTCTTCTGAATAGAGTCTTAACTGCTTTATGTATTCATTAAAGAGTTCTCTATATTCCCAATACGCTCTCGAACACATTCTCTGTTCTGCCATACTGATAACACTTCTAACATTTCGCTTATCTACAATTTTAGTAGTCATACCCAACGGGAGTAACATTGCAGCATCCTCTCTCTTGACACCACTTTCTTCAAGATTCTTAAGTGTTTGGCTGATAGTGTCAATAGCGTTGTTGTACCAAGTTTTCTGTTCTTCAGTCTGTACTGTTTTGGGAACTATGTATTCAAAGTTATCGTAGTTGACATATCTTGTGCTACTTTGAAGTCGTGTAGGACTGCCACCAAGATGTGTATACCATTCCCTAATTACTCTTGCTGAGTAACCTTCAATAATTGCTTCAATATTTACAAATTCAAACACTCTACCGTGATTAGATTTAATACAGTCAAGACCTCGTTTGTAGTTTTTTTCGCTGTCTGTAATATCTTTTCCCCAACATATACCTGCTCGTCTACCCATTAACGAAATCGGATCAATGGTTGTTTCTGGTAAGATTGTGATTTTACCCATTCTCCACCTCCTCTGTATCTGATAAGTTTGAAATAATAATTGTGTTCGTGTCTTTATTATGTATAACTTTGGCATCAGTGTCCAAATGCAAGATTAGAGATTTGCTTTTTGCTCTATAAGGATGAAGAACAATCTGTGTAACAGTGTTAGCAAATAACTTAAAACGAGAACTTCTGCGTTCGAGAACTGATAAATCAATCGCCTTAGTTTCAATATAAACTTCATTACACCAAACTAACCCATTATCAATGTCAATATTATTTGCCATAAAGGTGCTGAGTTGCGACAACTCAAAATCTACTGTTAAGCCATTTTCTCCAATAACCGTTATGTATGGTTTAAATTTAAACATTTTCAACCTCCTTAAAGGATATTTTGTCTGTCAGCATTCTACTTTCAAGAAGCCTCTTGTAAGTACACATTGCTTCAAGTGTTTTTGAATAGTTTGCCCTTGAGAGCCTTGGGATAAACGAAAGTTGTCCGTTGTCCCATTTATTAAGAAATACCCTCAGTTTATTGATTTTATCTACGACTTCTTTGTGCTCGGATAAAAGTCTGGTTTTATAGTCATTCATTGGTTGTTCTCCTTTTCAAAATAAAATTTCACAGGCTTTTCAACTTCCTGAATTAAACCATATTTTTTCGCTAAACGATAAATAAAAGTCTTTTCGAGTCTTGAAGTGAGTTTGCCTAACTGTCCTCTAAAATCTTCAATAGGCATTGTTGATTTATAAAAATTACACATTCTGCAAGCAGGATTGTAGTTTTCAATATCATTTGCACCGTTATACCAATAAACACTTTCAATATGGTCAACTTGCATATCCTTTAGTTCAAGTTCACAACCACAATATGCACAATGTCCGTTGTATTTTTCATATACTTTAAATCTTACTGGTTGAGGGATGGGTTTTTTTTTCATTTTATCACCCCTCAATTGTGTTTATTTCAAGCGTTGCTTCGTTAACAAATTCAATGTAGATATGATGAGTTCTATATTCCAAATAACTAACTAATTGTGTTGGTGGTGTTTCATTGGTAATCAATGCCGATATAATAGTCTCAATTACTTGGTCAAATTCATTCTCTGATATTGTCAGTGATATGCCGGCGTTAGGGTTGTCCTGCACAAAACTAAGTAAGGACTCATAGTCAATGTTCTTATGCAAAACTAAGTTCCTCCTTTGACTTATACTTCTCTTTATATGAACCGTGACTGTTTGTATGCTTAGCAAGAATTTCCCATTTACTATCTTCTACCAATTCGTCAACGAGTATTTCGTCATAAACGCCCCTAAAATCGTTTGTAATTAACGAATCTTTGTAGAGAGTGATTGTGCCTGTTTGAAAAGAAATATGGTCATAGGTTAAATATGACGAAGTACCCCAGTATGTATCGCTCATAATCGCCTGTTCGAGAATCGAAACAGACATTTCGTCAAAATCTTTGTTATCCTTAAGTATAATAAGGTAGTTGTAATTTTCATTACTGCAACGCTCAATTGCTTTTTTAAGAGTTTTATCTGTTAAATAGTAAATCATATATATCTCCTATCTGTTGTCATCATATAAGCCACTCTCTTGTGGCAATGCGGACAATCTGTTATATATGCCAAACCGTCTGAAGTTGCTATCAGTTTGTAGTCATCCTTATCTGCGTCAAAAACACACTTACATCTAAGACAATTAAATCTAATTATTGGTGATTTAAGATTGCCTTCTCTGAGAACTTGAATCATTTAATACTCCTTGCCATTATTATCATTGCCATACTCCTTCTGTGTCATATATATCCCCCATCTGTTACAATGATTCTTCATAGCTTACATTAGTTTTACAACAAGGACAATTTGCCGAAAAAATAAATGTATTGTATGATGTAAAACATTGTTTATAGCTTTCTCTATCAGCTTCAAATACACACCCGCAATTGCGACAAACAAATCTCATTACAGGTTTTTTTAAATTACCTTCTTTAATAATTTGAATCATTTCATTCACCTCTGTGTGCAAATTCAACTACCACACTAAACAGTTCACGCACACAATAGCGATTGTAAACATCTTCATTTGTTGTATAAAAATAATCTTCTCGGTATTTGCGAATAACATCTTCTACATTGTTTCTTTGTATACCTGTTGCTTGTAAAAGCTTTCTAAGTCTCTTGTGTGTCATTACGACCTTTCCTTTCGTTGCATTTGCAACATATTAAAATCTTTCTTTTAAAAATATTCTTGAATTTCATGTCCACATTAAAAAATTCCATAAATTTCTATGTTACACCAAGGACAAACAATCCATTCCTCCCAGTCGTGACTTGTGCTTGTGGCATGATGTGTGTCATAATCGCAATATTGAAATACACATCCACATTCTGAACAGGATATTGTATTTGGTTTTGATGGTTTGATTTGCAACTCAGGTTTGCCTTGTTTGATGATTTTCATTGTTGTATTTTCACCTTCTTCAACAAACAATCTCAGTTACATCATCTTTGTTATTCAAGATGTCTAATAGGTTAAAAACATCGTAACATAATCTCTTCTTACACTGATTAAAATGATCAGAATCGACAGAACCGTTATAATCATATTCTGCTGTCCAATGTGCCCATTCTTCTAAATTAGTGTGGATATCGTTGCAAAGTTCCAGAGACAATTCTTTAATATTGATATCTTGATGACTTACACTGTATTGACAATTTTCATCTTCGGTTACGATAATTGTGTCAAATAAATCAAACACAATCCAATAGTTGATACCTTCGGCATCGAAACATATTACTTCAGGTTTCTCTCTATGCAAAATTCTCAGAAAACTCTGTAGTAACTGAACAGGCACATTGTCTATATAACTGAGTTTGCCACTCCAATCGCCAATTGTAATATCTGTCCAACCGAATTGTGGTTTTGAAAGCATTAAATCACTCCTTTAAAACTCGTGTTTTATCTGCCATTTTTACACCTCTGGATTTGTTACCGTATAATATTTTGCCATTGCTTGTGTGTATTTACTTGCGATGCTTTCCAAATCTATTTCGGATTCAGTTTCAAACTTACAAAATTTATATATTCCAATAACTTCACTCAGCACTTCAGCACCACACATAATCATATCGATGACATTAGTCGGAAGGTATTCGCTATCTGTAACACAAATCGCAACGCTCTCTTTACCATTAACATTTCGTGTTAGAACCATATCTCCTTTATTAAGAGATTCATTATCTGGAACTTTGTATGTATATCTTTTTGCGTTTTTATCTTGTATGTGTCTTACTTGTACAATATTCATTTATCATTCTCCTTTCCATTTGAACAAACATTCGGTTTTATGTTCTTTATTTTGAGCGTTAATACTTCGTAATACAGGCTTTGACCATACTGTTTCAAAGTCATTTGGAGCATATTGTTCACTTATATATACATAATTATTTTTTGACAATCTTCTTGCAAAATTCCAAAAGTCAACATGATCAAAGTTTGTTGCAATTCCAAATTCTTTCGTATGGAAGTATGGCGGATCAAGATAAAAGCATACACCTGAATAGTCTGTTTTCAGATAATACTCATAAGATATGCAATCCAATGATACTGTTGATAAATCGCCTGCTTGTTTTTCAAGATTGCGCTTGCTTTCTTGATAATAGTCACGGATTTTATTACCGTTAGGTGTTTTTATACTGGTAGGCTTTGCATACCCGCCATCAAACCATCTGCCATTATACGAAGCAAGAAAACCTACATTTCCAACATACCACTGCTCGTATTTGTCTTGATCTATCCCGTTTTTCCAAGCATCTCTCACAAGGTTGTATGTATCTCTCGGCACTTCACCAAGTAAAGGTTTCCCTTCTTGTACTCTTTTGAGTAATGCTATCAGATACGGATTTATGTCAGAACCTATACGCTCTTGACAACGAATCTTATCAATTACATTACCCCCTCCAACAAAGGGTTCTATGTATGTAGTCACATGATTGCTGTCAATACATTCCTGTAATATTGGAACAATATATTTAGCAATACGAGACTTGCTACCCATATACTTCATTGATATCTCCTTAATCTGTATAAATCGTAATTAAGTTGCCCAATTTACGATAGCCAAAACAAAGATTGCCATCATCGCAAATCAGAGCCTGTTCATCTTCTGTGAAATTGAACGGATTACTTAACACCTTGTATGTAATGTGACCGTAACCATATTCTTTCTGCGTGTAACACATATAATTCTGCAAATCATCTTGTGTAACATCGTACTTCTTTGTGTAAAAGTTCAGCCAAATCAATTTTGCTTTCGGTGCAAGTTTCTTGTATATTGCAAGATTTTCTTCATGAAGTTCTTTCTCATTGGACTTAAATGCCCACCCTGTATTTATCAATGAATTACCTCCTCAACAATATTGGTTCTTGGGACATACATTCTTCTACGCTGTTTGTCCTCAATTTTTCTGGTCTCTCCAAGGACTTTCTGTAATGATTTCAACACATCAGAATGTGACTGAATCCATTCTGCCAATGGAGCATTAAGTTCTACACTATCTTTTGCTTTCCTGCGGTTCTCTCTAACTTTCGTCAAGGCTTTTCCAAGTTTGGCAGTGTCGTGATACGACACATCTTCAAGTTCAAGTTTATGTAAGATATCTTGTGTTTCGTAGTCGTGTAATGATTCGTTTTCAGTATTGTTTTGATAATCTTCTGTTGTTTGTACGAAAAAGTTGATTGTATCTTCTAACTCTTTAGCTGTTTTGATTTTCGTCATCTCCTTTAATAATTTGTGATTAAAACTTCCGTTGAACTGTTGCCTGTTTTTACCTTAGTTTGATAGTTGCAATTATTGTAGTCTTTGATTAGATAATGCGTGTTGTAGTTCTTGCTCCACTCTTTAAGAATTGTATTTTCTTTGCCTTTGTGTTCTATAACATTCGACAAAGCAAATTTACCACCTTTTGAGTTAATAATGTCAAGTAAATTGAGAAGCTCTCTCTCATAATCTTCTGACCATTTACAAAAATAATCTCGTTCATATCCACCAACAGTAATAAGATAAGGCGGATCGCAATAATAGAAAGTGTTATTAAATTCTGGCGAATCTAAATTCAAATTATGGAAATCACTACTGTAAAAACTAATATTTTTCTTGTTGATAGCTTCTATGTATTTTACAAGTTTATCCTCTAACGACTTAGAGAAGTAAGACCTGCTTGCACCAGACGGCATATTAAACTCTCTACTCTTATTAAAGGCTATTTGATAGTTGAATGCGTGAGTAATTAAGCAATATAAAATTACTGCATTTTTTCTATCAAGATTATCTTTCAGATTTGTATTATAGTAACTTCTTAAATTAAGAAATTCTTGCTTACTAAACTTGTTCAGTTTGTATGTATCAATCATTTCTTTAACTTCGTCTACGAATTTGCTATCAAGATTTCTGAAGATATTAACGAGTGGTTTACATTTGTCGTTATACACAACCTGTTTTGCATTCACATTTAGTGAAACTTCTCCGCCCCCCTCCGAACAAATCTACAAATTTATCAATTTTCTTCGGAAAGAGAGGTAGAATCTGAGACAGCAATTTGTATTTACCGCCAATATAATTAAAAGGATTTTTCAAATAATTTATATTTACCATCTCCTTATAGTGTTACTACTTGTCCTGATTTCAAACTTTCTTGAATTTTGATTACTCTTTGGTTTCTTGAGCCACACCAAGCAAGAGAAATATCTCTTTGCGACTCATCATATTTACCGTCAACAAGAATATCTATATAAGATAAGATTTTGTTTACAATAAACTTAGATTTCAATATCTGTTCGTATGTATAACCTGTATATAGCCATATTGTTTTGCTTGGTAATTTGGTCTTGACCGTTTTTACAATATTAGATATTTGTCGTTGATTTGCTTGCTCCAATGGATGCCCACCTGAGAGCGTTAGCCCCGATATATAATCAGGACTTAACGCTTCAAGTAATTCATCCATAGTGTCATTAGTAAATGGTTGTCCGGCTGTAAAATCCCAAGTCGAAGGATTTTGACAATTATAACAATGAACGGTGCAACCGCTTACCCATAGCACAACTCTGACTCCAACTCCATTGGCAATATCGTGTTTAGTGATTTTTATATAATTCACTCGTCGTTGCCACCCAAATGTACATATCTTTCTTTGATTTCTTGTGTTCTTCCTTGATTCCAAAAGTTAGTTCCTATATCCTTTTATACCCTCGGTTTCCCGATATTTATTAGGGGAGTAGACTATACAATATCATTGTTTGCATAAGAAACAATTCCCCGAAATTATAGTCGTTGAGCGTCCTCCATCAGCATTGCCTGTTAAGGAGTTTCGTTGCGTAAGAGTGACTTGCACACTCGGTAATCCCTTGCTTAATGTTTTTATGGTTTCTATCCTATCGGACTGACAGATTTAATCCTATACCGCATTCACACTTGCCGTTTCCAGCTATGTTGTAGCCATTAAGGTTATGGGGACTTCCCCGCAGTTTATTCGGTTTAAAGTGGGCTTACACTTAACCCACAAGTTCTCCGAGAGATGTTCAATTTACTTTCATCTGTGTTGCCACAGCTTGGACACTTCCAAATAAGTTTACCGTTTTTATTTTCTATTACATCAATCTCCCCGTCATATCCGCACGCTTGACAGTAATCACTTTTAGTGTTGAGTTCAGCATACATGATATTGTCGTAGATGAATTGCATAACAGACAGGACAGCTTCTGTATTATTTTGCAAATTAGAAGTTTCAATATAACTAATTGCTCCGCCTAAACTTAATGCCTGAAACTGTGATTCAAGTTTCAGCTTTGCAAAGGCATCAATAGGCTCTCTGACATTTACATGATAACTATTTGTGATGTAGTTTTTATCTGTAATACCTTCGATAATACCAAATCTTCGCTGTAAACATTTTGCAAACTTATAAGTTGTGCTTTCAATTGGAGAACCATACAGCGAAAAACCTAAATCAAGTTGCTCATTCCATTCATCACACTTTTTGTTCATATATCTCATAATATCAAGTGCGAACGGTGTTACTTCCGGATCTGTATGAGATTTGCCTGTCATATACTTTACACACTCATACAATCCTGCATAGCCAAGTGATATTGACGAATAACCACCAACAAGTAACTTATCAATGGTGTCACCTTTCTGAAGTCTTGCTAATGCACCGTGTTGCCAAATAATCGGAGCTACATCCGACACTGTTCCTTTCAACCTCTCATATCTGCACAAGAGGGCTTTATGACACAACTCCAATCTCTCATCAAAAATCTTCCAAAACTTTTCTTTATCTTTACCTGACGATAAGGCTACATCAACAAGATTGATTGTAACTACGCCTTTGTTGAATCTGCCGTAAAATTTGTATTCACCATTTTCTTTGTACGGTGATAAAAAGCTTCTACACTGACTGTTCGGTATCAACAGTCTGGACTATATCTTTGGGAGTTATTATGCTAACTCGCTCACTCCGCACTTCCATCTGTATCATTATTCAGATGTACTCTACTCACTTCATCACACAAAGCTATTTGTGCTATGCTTTCGATAGTCTCTTGACCTTACGCATATGCGTCTTGGCACAGGATAGTTCAAGTCTAAGTTTCACCCCGAAAGTCCCCTGTTAGCACACTACTTAGCTGTCATTTCCTACAGTTCCTATTCGTGTAATGCACACCATTTTGATTTATGTTCACGGAGTTTTAGATGAGCCGTTTAACCCATCGAAGGGAAACAATTTCCTTCTTTTAGCTTTTTCATCACCTTTTCGGATATATAATCTGGAACAAGCCTTTTAGCTGAACACTTTGCAGCTAATTTTGTTAAATACCAATAATTGCTGTCCTCGGTAATGTTATCCTCTTCAAGCACATAAATAAGCTTTGGAAACGCAGGTGTAATCCATACACCCTTTTCATTTTTTACACCTTTATACCTTTGATTAAGTGTTTCTTCAATAATCATAGCGAGGTCGTGTTTCTCTTGCTCGTTTTTAGCTTCATTAAGATATATAAACACTGTGATAAAAGGAGCTTGTCCATTGGTTGTTAAAAGTGTTTCTATTTGATATTGGATTGTCTGAACACCTTTGTTGATCTCCTTCTGAAGTCTTTCTTCGGCTATCTCGGCAATCTTATTTTCGTCAGTTTTAAATCCACACTGACTCCATTCTCTTCTCAACTCATCTTTAATGTGCTGTCGACTAATATTCACAAACGGTGCGAGAGCAGTAAGACTGATACTCTGTCCACCATATTGACTGCTGGCAACCTGAGCTATAATCTGTGTTGCAATTGTACAAGCCGTTGAAAAACTATGTGGTTTCTCAATCATAGTACCACTGATAATTGTTCCGTTCTGGAGCATATCATCAAGATTACACAGACAGCAATTATAAGTGTGTTGTGCAAAATAATCCTTGTCGTGGAAATGAATAATTCCTTCTCTGTCAGCCTCAACAATATCTTGGGGAAGTAAAACTCTATCAGTCAAATCTTTGCTGACCTCACCTGCCATATAGTCACGCTGAGTAGGAATGATAGTGGGATTTTTATTTGAGTTTTCCTGTTTGATGTTCTCATTGCTTAAATCAATCAGTGAAAGGATTGCATCGTCAGTAGTGTTTTTCTTACGAATTAAGCTCTGCTTGTATCGGTAAAGCGTATATCTTTTTGCCAAAGAAAAACAGCCGTATTTATCTATGTATTCTTCAATTAAGTCCTGTATATCTTCAACTGAGTAAATTCTCTTACTTCGTCTGAGCTTGTTATAAATTCTTGTAGCAATGTTTTTAATTTCATCGTCAGACAATGTTTTTTCGTGGTTTGCGTGGGATTCACTATTTGCTTTTCCAATTGCAGAAATAATCTTATTGCGGTCAAAATCAACTTCTCGACCATCTCGTTTAATTACTTTCATACCTGTCACCCATTCTTCCTGAGAATATCACCATATGTAAGATGACTAAAGTTAAGCAGGTTATGACAATTGTTACAAGGTGTGCTTACTGGACTTCTATCCTTAAGTGTGATTTTATTTACAGATTGGCAGAAAGGACATTTGGTGAGAATCTGCACGCCACATATATTCATAAAATTCCTTACAAGAGGATCAACAACATTATAAGCTATATATGTACGAATAATATCTTCCTCATTTATGTATGCACTTTGAATGTTCTCACATGTATTGTCATATTTATGCATAACTGGTGCTGTTGTTATAGATGCTTCATCGTTGTCAACTTTGTTTGCCTTTATTCCATCAATCAAACCTTTGACATAATCATAGCCTTCAACTTTGTGCGGATTATCTTCTGCATTTTTTACGAATAAAACATCAATTTTATGTGCGTTTGCGTACTCAATTTCCTTAATAACACCTGTTGAATCGTACCATTTTTCGCCTGTCACCCATATTTCATCACATTCGGCAAGCTGATACAGACAAAGTTCAAGTCCATCTTCATAAGACATATCATTGTACAAAAAGCCAAACATATGTATCGGTGAAATAAACATATAATTCGGATGTTTCTTTTGCTGTGTTTTAATTATTTCTTCAACCTCTTTGAGATTGTTTTTGTCACCACCGTATTTGTGGCTGACATACACTGTTTTTGCAAATTGCTTCATTCAATTCCTCCTATTTATTTTTTACTATTAGTAAATTCAAAGCATACGCATCACCTCCTTTTATTGTTACTTTTAACCCTGTATTAGTCTTTATTTTTGATTGTAATTCGCAACTCTACTGTTTTACCATCCTTTAAATCCCATTCATACCCACTTGAGATTTGCTTTGGGGAAGAAAATCCACCCAACAATTTATTTACCATATAATCTCTAACAGCTCCAATTGCTTCATCTGTAACTTCAGATTTGTTTTGCCACATATATTTGTTTTTATGGTTTAATGTGCCAGCGTATATGCCAAAAGCACCACAACCAACATGATATTCTGCCATTTAAATTCTCCTTTTTGTTGATTTTTAAACTTCATATCTGTTAATCTCTCTCGCCATCAATCCATATCTACCTCACTTTCAAGCCATTTTTTAATAATTTCTTTGTTTTCAAGACAATCTTCATCTTCGTTGCAAGGATTACCGCAATTTTCGCAGTAATCGCAAATATCATCGTATAATGCGTGAAATATAAAGTCTGTCATCTGCTCTTTGTTCATCAATTTTATTTTTTCAAAGTTAGTCATTGTTTTTACACCTCTATTACTTATTTAATATTTGACTTAATATACAAATCATAAATCGGCATGCCATTTCTTTCAGAAATATGTGCCTTGCCATCTTCAAATTCTTGCAAATACTTCCTATTACTTTCTTCGTTGATAAACTCGTAAAGATTTTTATATGTAATCCCTAACGGAGAGCCAAATATCCAGTCATCAGCTCCACAATGAAACATACCATTAGTCATATTATTATGTTTAACACCGTTCCAAGGTAATTTTGAACACACGGAATAATAGTTGGTTTTAAATACTTTACTTGCCATAACAAAGTAATTTTTAGACACAGCCATAACTCGCATTGGTTTTTTCCAATTGTTAATCTTGATTAAATCGCCTATTTTTATTGTGTCTAAAATTTCTCTCGTAACATCTGTATAATGCTTATACTGTTTGTTCATTTTTTCACTCTCCAAATTCATTTTAGTTCCACAGCGTGGGCAATACGGAAAATCTATATTAAATTCGTCAAAGTGGCAGACGGAACATCTATTATATGTTCCCATTATGGTATCAGACTTTTCCCATTTGCCGTGCTTAACTTCTTCCATTTCACACACCGTAGCATGATTGGGTTTACTACCGTCAACTTCGATAATATGCTTAACTGTTTCGGCATTTCGTTTTGAATTAAAGTATATCGTGTTTACACTACCGTCTGCGAACGGTATATCCAACGCATAGTAACCGCAAATATCACGGATTTTTAATTTATTATCCATTTTCTTTTCACCTCATTTCAGCAGTTCGGGATTGTCATAGATATTGCCGATTACCGTAGCGTGAGTATTGATGATTGTGGATTGCGTTGCTCTTGCGTTGAATCTTCTGTTCTTACCATAAAAATAATATCCGTTACCTTGCAAAAACCTCTCTTTGTATTCAACTGTCCAAATGACTTTACATCGGTTAAGATTTTTAAAAACATCTGCTTCTAAAATATCACCCTCGAAAATCTTTGTGCCGTTCTCATCTTTTAAACCTGTGTACTGTCCGACTGTGTCAGCGTCAATATGCCACACATTTGAGCTTTCGTCCTTGTATGGCTCTTTGATTACCAAGCCTTTGGGTTCAATGCTTAAAAAGCCGTACTTCCATTCGTTTCCGAATTTTCCTCTGAATAATATTTCTCTCATCACTCTTCGCCGTCCTTAATAGACATAGGCTGATTCCAGCATTCAGGACAGCAATTGTCTGTTTTTCCGCAATCTTCTATCTCATTCAGTCCTAACTCATGCGGGCATATCCATCTGGGTGTTCCTGTGAGGTCAAGCTCTACTTTTGGAAAATGCTTTAGCAATTGACTCAAATAAGTCCTCTGCGGATGTTCATCCGACAACTTCTGTACATTAGTTTTCGTACAATCAATCATTTAATTCACCTCTATTAACTTCATCGTATTTTCTCTTTGTCATATTTTGCCTGTCCTTCTACAAACTTGTTTACCCATTCTGTGTTATAAAACATGGTGTTATAGCTTTTGACATTGCTTTGAGAAAGAACATGCATTTTTGAGCATCTTCCTCAGTGCGATTTGAGATTACATAACCAACTTTTTCTTCAATATCTTTAAACTCTTTACGGTCGTTAATAATACGCTCCATAGCTTTTACAGTTCCCGTTTTACTGTCTTTATACCTTTTCTTCATTCTCAAGAATCTTTCAACAGCAGGGCAATCTATCAGTACAGAATCAATTAGTTTATCGCCTTTGTAATTATTCTTGAAATCTTCAAATCCTCTCGGATCAATTATGTAAAAATCAGCGTCATCAATTTGCTGCTGAGTTGCACAATATCTGTAACCGTTAAACTCGGTATAAGCCACGATATTGGTTAGTTTATCAAACTCCTCATCTGTCACAAAAATATGCGAGTTTGGAGATTCATTATCTCTTCTTGGTCTTGTCGTATAAGATACAACTTTTTTGCGATTATATTCCTTACAAACTTTGTCTACTAAGTAATCCTTGCCAGAGCCTGAAGCTCCGAGAACTAATACAATTGATTTAACCACCATTATTGCCTCCTTTTAGTAACTGCTGAAATAAACATTATCCACTACTGCATACGGTGCTCCAAACGAATGATAATAGCTCATTCTGAACGCTTTGACATGATAATCTCTATCGCCACTCAATATCCTTTGAGCAACCGAATAAGACAACTCACTCGGATCTCTTGTGTAAAGAATGCCTGCCACATTGAATGTATTATAATCAAAAGCTACTGCTCTCAATCCACCGTTGCTATCGGCTAAATTCATTGCCGTTGAACCTACCAACCACTGACAATACTCGCTACAATTACCCGCTTCGCAATAAATTACTCTTGCCAACAAGTCTACCTCGTCTGACGATGTGTTATATGTATTATTTGATTTTGTAATAGTTTTTGTTTCTGCTTGAACTTCAACTTTTTCTGTTGGCGGTTCTGTAGGAGGAGAGGTTGTTTTAAACTTCTTCTTGTCTTTTTTAGTTTTCTCAGTTGGTTTTGTTGGTTTTACTGTTGTTGATTGTGTTGTGACATGGACGGTTGTAGGTTGTTCTGTTGGTTTGGCTACCGTATCTTTAGTAGCTGTATCTCGTGTTGCAGTGTCAGGGGTGGAGATGTTTGGTTCTCCACAAGCCGAAAAGCCAAACATCATACCTAACATTACCCATAAACTTGCTATCTTCTTACCAAATCGGATATAATCACCCTTCCTTAATTTCCCATTTTCTAAATTTATCCACATAATCATCAGTGAAAAAACCTCTGATAATAAGTGTTTGTGGCTTATTTGTGTCTATAAGCATTAATCCAAGTAGACTTTTACCAGACAACACTTCCTTGCCTTGTGCTACTTCAATAATGCCACTCATTAATTCATCTGCTATGTGGAGAAAATTGTCAAAATCATCTCGCTGAAGCTGAATGTGTAACATTACTGTTCTATGTATTTTGTTTTCCATAGCTTACTCCATAACTGAGCCTACTGCCCACTTGCTAATTACTGAGTAAATATCTTTGTCGCACACACAAGTAATAGTATTCCAATCAACATTATGTGCTGCTTTGGTTTTTGCTCTTTCAACACCGTTTGCAAGAACAAGACTTGCAAGAAATGATTTACCACTGATAGACCAATCTTTGCCGTTTTCGTCTTTACCGATAAGAGTTACTTCTTCGTCAATCTGACTTACAGCCTCTGTAAAATCAGACACATCCTTAAGTGTAACAAGTTCAATTTTTTGCCTCATTCAATCACCTTTCTTAATTTAGCAATTTATATTTTGTTAAATTCCAATACCCCTTTTTATCTTTGTAAATACCGTCTAAAGGCACATAAATTACATCATATTGTTTCAATGGCAATGATGCAAAAAGATAGAGGTTTAATGTTAAACTTCCTTCTTTTCCAGTACCAACCGAACGATACGAAATTCTTTTTGCAAATTCTTCGTTAGTTTGTTTGTTTTTAAGAGGGTAGACATTCTTTACGAGCAGTTTCTGCCTATCTTCAGCTTTATGTGTGGTTAAATCAATATACCCCAAATATTCTTTCTGTGTTTGAATAATGCGTTTATAATTCCAAGACTTGAAATTCATTTGATTTGCAATAGTTTCGATGCCATTTAGTATGTTATCTATGTTTTGAATAGTGAACGATTCTTTAATAGTGTTATCTTTCTTTAAGTCTGTACTATTATTTTTTACTATGTCGTACAATTCAAAATGCTCTGTTTGTAATACGGACTTCTTAATATTCTTGCGAAATCCCTTGCCGGTAGATGCTCTAAAGAATTGATAAGTTGCAAGTATGTATAATAGTTTCGATTGAACTCCGTAGTGGTCGAAGAAACCTATTTTAATTAAAATTTCTATTTTAGATAGTCCCACAGAAGTCTCTTGGTCAGAGAGACGAATTACATCTATAAAACTGGTCGGTTGTTGGTTGTAAACTTTAAAAAGTTCTGTGGCGACCTCTTCAGATAAAAACTTAACTGAACCAATACCTTTTGCAATTGCATGAAGGTCTTTGTTAAAATAATAGTTTCCTAACGAAATTCCGAATTTAGGTAATGTAATTTCAATATCTTTTGCTTTAGCAGCTTTTTCTCCCGTCTGTATTTGTACATCATTCTTTGCACAGTTTAAATATGCTGTGCAAAACTCATATGGATAATAGTAGTAATAATAAGCACACAAATAACTAATCATACAGTATCCAATGGCATGATTCATGCCAAATTGATAACTGGCACTGTCTTGAATAATCTGAAGGAACTCTTTAGCTTCCAGTTCTGCAACATTTCTTGGAGAGTTTGATTTATGACAATAACCTTCAAGTATTGACGGTAATGCTTTAGCCAATCTCTTTTCATCTTTGTGTCCGATTGCTCTACGCACATTGTCAGCTTCACTGCCCGACAGCCCACATATTTCTTGAAGAAACTTAATTGTATCCTCTTGGAATATTAAATATCCATTGTTTTTGTTAAGCAGTTTATCTATAACTTCTGATGGATTTTTATGAGGTATATGCTTAAATAGTTCCTCTCTGTAAGAAGAGCCTGATGGTCTAATAGCAGCTGTGACTATTGCCATATCCAAAATACTTTTAGGCTTATATTTTTTTAAACAATCTATAGCAAATGGAGACTCAAACTGAAAAATAGAACCTGTGGTTTCTAACATACTTTCCCATACATTTTGATCATCCCAATCAATCTCGTGAGATTTTGGATAAGGCAAATGAGCGAGTTTGCAAGTTTCACTAATAACTTGCACTGTCTTTAATACAAGCAAATCATACTTGGTCAATCCTACATCATGAATTTCATCCATATCAATCTGAAGAGTACAGTATCCATCTTTCTCAAACACACCGTAATTGTCAGCTAAAGTAATTGGACTAATAACAATGCCCGCTGGATGTACCGACTGTGCATGTTTAACACCTAACAAGCCATCATAGTAATAAAACAATTTCGGATACTTTTGTCTTGCTAAATCAGGATCGGTGTTAAAGCATTGTTTAATTTCTTTGACTTTTTGAATAGAGTATTCACACTCACTAAAATCGGTTTTTGGGTGGCTTAATTCCCAATTAAATCGAAATGCTTGTCCTATCAGATCAATAGCAGCCAAATCTTTCAGTGTCGAATATGTAGGAACTCTGGCTGTTTTTGTTTTACCAAATTTGTTTATAATATATTCAAACATTTCTGGTCTATCCGATTCTACAACATCAATATCAATATCTCCCACTTCTACTCTGTCTTCATTACAGAATCGAGAAAATACTGTACCCCATTGTTCAGGGTTTAAATCAATAATATCGGTAACATACGCTGTTCTTGAACCGCCAACTGAACCTCTTGAAAACCCTATTGGTTTCCCTTGATTTCTAAAATATGAGAGAATTTCGCTCATTGAAAGCATAAAACCCGACATACCTACTTTCTTAAAGACTCTCAGTTCTTCAGGTATTGCTTTATCAAATCCATCCTTTTCTTCTAATGGAATAACACCATTGTCAAGCTTCTCTTGATATTTTTGATATACCAATGGAGTAAATTTTTGTTCGTCTTTTTCAGCACTGCCATACAAAATAGGATACTTGATCGATGTATCAAGCATAAACTCTTCGACACTATCTGCCATAACATTGGTGTTGTTAATAGCCTCTATGTATAAAGAACTCGGTATTGCGTCCTGTGTTGCGAAAGCTTTCACTAATTCATCGTAAGACTTATACACTAAGTCCATCTTGTCTTCGCCTTCGTAATGTTGTTTTTTAGCATCTAAGATTATTTGCCTACACTCTGCTTTGTAAGAATTAACTGAGTGAGCATCTGTTGCAGCTATTAGCGGAATATGATATTTCTCAGACAGATATGCTAAATGCCTATTGTATTCAATTTGTTCTTTGCAATTGTGTGGTTGAATTTCGAGATAATCATATCCTTTAACTAATTGTTCATACCATTTATCTTCTACAGGTAATTTATTTAAAGGAGAAGCAAGACAAGCACTTGTTTTGATAATGTTGTCAGACAGTGAAAGAAACTCTTCAAACGAGATTCTGCCAACATAATAAAAATGATTTTTGTCAGTTCTTGATAAACTTATGAGCCGGTTGAGTTCCTTAACGCCTTCATAGTTTTTCGCAATAAGAACTGTATGATAATTGTCTCGGATTTTGTCTGTATGATTTTTTGTTAAGTAACACTCAACTGCATGTATATACTTAATACCTTTTAAGTCACAATACATTTTCTTCTTAACCCAACCTTGTATATTGCCGTGTTCCGAAAATGCAATTGCATACTGTCCCAACTCTACTGCTTTATCAACATAATCTTTGTAATTGGTAGCACTGTCTTTAAGAGAATAGTCTGTATGTATATGGTAAGCAACATAATTGTCGATAATATTAATCTTCCTTTCCGAACACTTCACTTGTCTCGTTTGGATGCGGGAAAGGAATAGACTCTGTGTACTTATTCTTATCCCATGCGTATTGTTTTCCAAACTCCATTTCGTTGGTGTAAAATCTACGAGATGGCGGATCGTACCACATTGGAATTGATAAATTCTCCTGTCCTCTCATCCTGTCTTTCAAAACATCCAATATAACATCATAATTTTTAACTAATTCGTCACCAGTTTGCTTTTCATTGGGCTTCACTCTATATAACGAGAAACTTCGATGAGCGAGATCTAACATACCTCCAGAACCACCAATATCATATTTACAAAGGCGAGTAACTTGCTGTCCTTTTCGTGGATGAATAACCAAAATAATAACAACTTGAAATGTGGCTGCAAATTTGGTCAACCAAGACATGAATGCGTTTTGTGTTTCGTTTTTATTGTTGTCGGTAGCTCCAAGATTGATGACCGTAAGATTGTCCAATATGAGCATTTTACAGCCATACTTCCTAACACAATCCTCCATTGATTTTTTGATATTATCGACTGAGTTGTCATAATCGTCTTTATAAATATAAAGACGGTTTTTATAATATCCATCAATTTTAGTACGAGCACTTTTACTAACTTTGTAATATACACTTCCTTTACTGTCATGAAACTGATCGATATTATGTCTACCTGCAAATATAAAATCAATCCAGTTTTTCATCATCGAATTAGGAAGCTCTTTAGAATACAACCAAACAGACTTTTGTTGGTCAAGTGATTGACATATAAACTGTGACAGTAAAGATGATTTACCACTGCCATTAGTACCCGTCAGAATCGTAACTGTGCCATAAAACATTTTCATTAGCTTATTGTCTAACTCTGTAATGCCAGTATAAATACCGTCAATTTGAGAAAGGTCAACATCTTCAATGTCTGAAAAGTCAATAACGCTATCGACAGGCGAATCTTTTGCATCCAGTATAAGTTTTAGTACATATTCTTTTCCAAACCAATACAATGTCTCATTGAGGTCACTAATAAAAGCTTGACTGCCATCTGATTTTGTTACCTTTGTGGGCAACTGTACAATCTTTGTTCGCCAGTTTCCGAGTCTACTTGAAACCTCTTTAATCATTTTTTGTCCGGCTTCATCGTTGTCTGCACATACAATAATATCTGTGAATTGTTCTAACCAATCCCAATTATGTTCAATCCAATGAAAGTTTCCAGCCCCAAGCGGGACACTAACTGCATTAGTAAATCCCGCTTCTATAGCTGAAGCACAATCAATTTCTCCTTCACATATTAGTAAAGGACTGTCAACATTAACACGGTTCATATTGAACAATATTGGACTTGTATCTGCATCTTTTTGACACCATGTTTTTACTTCACCTTTGCTCTTATCTATCTTATGGCTTGGTCGGTATTTAACCAAAGTAAGCACATCGTTCGTGTCATAATAGTTAAACACTATATTTTCATGAGAGTCTTGTCTAATATCGCAATAGTCAATTGTGCTTGGTGATATTTTTCGTAAACCTAAGTATTCTTCGATTTTGTTCTTTGAGTGACATTCTACAGGTTTTGGGTATCGGTACTGGGTTTTAGTCTTTACGCCCATCTCTCCAAACGCATATTTAATGCCTGCTTTTTCAAATAAATACTGAACTGCTTCCAAATATGTATGTCCTTTAATCATATAAGCATCAATAATGTCAGTCGATATACCACATCCGAAACAATGGAAATTATATGTTTTTGGATTGTAAATCCAACTTGGAGTATCTTCCTCGTGGAAAGGGCAACATGCTCTCAAACGACTCTCATCAAAATTTTCAACTTCTAAAATTTGAGCTATTTCAAAAGCATTCTTCTCTCCTAATTTCTCTTTTGCTTTATGAATTTTGTCCTTTTCAATAAGCAAACATAATCACTCCTCAAGAAAATCAAAATCGTCCTCTTCAGTATAGCTTTTAGAACGCTCACAAAACGCCCGTACCGAACAAAGGTTGTTACAAAAGAAATCATCACACTTGTAATTATTGATATTTTTGTCTTTAGCGGCATACTGCACGAACACTTTATCCAACCAGCATTCTTCTTCAAGAATTTCATTTATGGAAGCCTCAGCCCAAGATAAAGCTTTCTCATATTCACTCTTGTTAAAATCTACGATTTTCATTTCTCCGAGCTTAAACATGTTAAAAATCAATTTTGTAGGATATGTGTGATATGTTTCGTATATGTATTTGGAATACAGGTACAACTGAAAAAGATACTTCCGTAACTCTTGTTCGTTCTTAAAAGCTCCTTTGCTTTTGTGGTCGCAGATAACATACTCGCCATTCTTCTCAAGTATTAAGTCGATAACACCAACAAAGTTATACTCGCCAATTTTGGTTTTAATCTTCTGTTCAACACCGACTACTTGATATTCAGAAAAAGCATCCTCAAAACCTCGAAAATATTCAAGACCTATTTGGTAATACTTCTTATTCATATCAACATAGCGATTTTTAGGGAAATCAGATAAAACCGTTCTTTTATAAGCATTTTTGTACTGCTCTTCAAGATCGAAAATGCTGCTTTGACCTTTGTAATAACTTTCTAACAATTTGTGACATAAAGAACCCCATTGACTAAAAGCGTTTTCCTCTTGGGGTTTCCTATCAATATATGATAAGAAGAACATACGAGGACAAGTCTGATAAGAATTTATACTGGAAAACGACCAGTATCGGTTTTTTAATTGTTTTAAGTTAATCAAAACGGTAACTCGTCCTCTGTTTCAGATGTAGTAGGTTCTGCCTTGGACGGCGTAGTTATATTTGCATCATCACCACTTTCGTTACGCTTGTCGTCACAAAACTCTGCATTCTGTATCATAATTTCTACAACCTGATGCTTCTCTTTTTTTTCTGTTTCGTATGTACGAGAAGTTAGTTCACCATCAATTCCAATCTTTCTTCCTTTTGAAAAATGCTTACAAATAAATTCTGCAACACTTCCCCATGCCACACAGTTAAAAAAGTAATCATCGTTGTCTTTGCCATAAGACCTTACTGCAATTCTAAAATTAACAACCGACTTTCCGTTAGTTGTTGTTTTAAGTTCGAGTTCGTTTACAATTCTTCCAATTTCACATACTGTATTCATATTAAACCTCCCATTGTTCAAGTCGCTCAAGCACAATTTTTAGTGTCTCTATATCTGTAATTTTGGTCGGATTTTGATGCCCTGACATATCTGCAATAGAAGCATATAATTTTTTGCTATCAACGCCTTTGGATACCAGTTCTTTACAAATAGACACTACTTTGCCTTTAAGCACATCTAAATCAGATACTTTCTTAGCTTTGGTACGCTTTGCTTCATCGCTCAATTCTTCGCCATACCAAAGATTCAAACCAAGACCAAATAATGCTGCGTTTTTTGTTAGGCATCTCTTAATAGCTTTGTTTACCATCGTAGATTCTACTTGATCGGCTGATACAGACTTATTACGGTTATCCATAATAGCCAACTGCTCTTCTTGAGTTTCCCCATTAATGGATAATAATGTTTCAACCCAACAGGTTTTTCCGTCAGTATGATAAAGATTACCATTATCGTCTCTAACTACGGTATATGACGACCTTGGAAAATACTCTTTTATGTATGCCCATGCAGACGCCCATGGTAAATAATTCATACCATTTTTTGGCTTAACTTTGCCAGACACATCAATTGATGATAATGTTTGATAAATTGATTTGTTGTCAGAAATAATAATTCCCCCTATATATTAATTTTTTGTTAATTTAGCACAATCATAAGCACCACCTCCTTACAGTTTTATACTTTCTAATATGCAAAACTGACTTAATGGTTATTTTTTAAAGGCGGCACAGTTCGCCTTTAAAAATCTTTGTTAAACTTTACATAAGTGAATAATACTTATCCTTCCATGCAGTGTATTCCGCTTGTATAGTTTTTAGTTTATCTTGAAAATAAACATCTGTTTTCCCATCGTGTTCGGTATAACTCCGAGAATGCATTAGTTCAGCAAATGTAGGTATGAAACCCTGTTGTTCCAATATGTACTGCCTGTAAAACACTCCACTTTTATATAATGAACCATAAGATAATAATTTCGACAAACGATATGCTTTTGATTTGCGGGTTATACGAGTTCTTAAATATTCCACTGTTATATTGTTAAGACGGGTTGTACCTCTTAACAATTCACAACCTTGAACTCTGTCGAATTTACGAACAATACCGCTCCTTGTTGTAGTGGTTAAACATTTCAAAGAACACAATTTGTTGATCGTTATATAAGCCTCAGTCGGAATCTCGTAGAGCGTATTATTATATGCAATAATTTTCTTTTCGTTATTGTTATCTATAGACACATGATTGCTTGTAATCTTTATCGTGTCTTCTTTTGGGATGCCCATATAAGCCATCCAAACAAACCCTCTCGACAACAAATCAACATTATCTTCTATTTCCGGTGGAAATACAGCATTGAGTTGAAATTGTAAGTGTTGTGGAGACGAAACCAATACTGTATTAGCATTAATATCCATAGCCTGCAACACATATGAGGATATGTTTGTATCACAAATATGATTCTTATACGCCCAATCTAAGTAACTCCTTAACATCGTGGCATCTCGTTTCCGTGAACCATATGTTTTACTACCTGCTATTTTAACCTGAACTTTCTGAAGATTTTCTTCTGTGAACCGTGAAATGTCTTTTTCAGATTCTTGTTCAAAAATTTCTATACTATTAAACAATGCCGTCGCTAACAGTATATTTTGTTTCGACGATAATGTCGATACAAAAGCCATTTTCGTAGTCTCATTATACATATCATCAGCACCTCGAATAAAATTATATATGTATAATGTATCACATTTGGCATTATTTGTAAACAGAAAGAATCGCTGAAAAGTTACATATTAACGCATTTCTCTTTGCACTTCGCGATTCCATTCGCAAAAATCATAATACTCCCACCCTTCGATAACGGCAATCTTTTTTATTATATCGTAATCATCATAATAAGTAACACCTGCATCATCTAATATCTGCTGATACTCCTCTCTTTTGCGTCCTCGTTCCGATGTATAATACCCAAACAAAGCGTCCTCAATTTCGGACTGTCTTTCTTTATTGTATTTATGTCTGGAATTCACTCGATCTTTAGCCCATTCGGATTTTGAATGATTCAAAGTGGTCTTCAAACCTTCCGTCACTGTTGCCAAACCAACCAATAATAATTCTCCTATCATATATAACACCTCTTCTTATTTAAGTTTTATCCATATATATCCTACTGCCAAAACAACTAAGCAGAGGATTAATTGACCAAAAGTCACGCCATCACCAACCTTTTGTCTGCAAAATCTTGACTTTTCTCCCAAACATGCAGCAGCTCATCAAATGACAAATACGCAATCGCAGAAGAAGCAAGTAAATTCGCTTCTGTGATGCGAGTCATATGATATGAACTGAGTTTTGTAAGTTTTTTGGAGATTCGATCTTTAGAAATAGATATTGGGTTTTCACACAATACTATGCTGTCATACCTAAGACCAGAATTCTTGCTACTAATATACACATGCGTAGGCTGAGATATCTTTTTTATCGAAGTAGTCAAAGGGAGAACAACAACATTAGGACTGTATTTGTTCCCAATATCATTTTGAAAAATTACACCCGGTCTTATTCCGCCCTGTGTGTGTCCATCTTGTGGAAAATCTATGAGATATACTTCGCCAATCTTTGGCTTGATTCCTAACATTCAAGCCCTCCTTTCTGGATTTCTTGGCTTTATTATATCACACAGTTCGTAAATGTCAAGTTCGTTTTGCATATTTGTATACCAAATATTTATCGCCATTGTTAAGCACAATTAGTAATTTTGCACAATTAATATCTATGTATCTTACTCCTGCAAACACTACACTACTGCTTACAGGTTCTTTTTGATTACTGAATTGTATTACTCTATCATTCAATATCGACCATTTTACCGTATCATAATTTTTGTCGTTGAACACAAAATAATAGTTTTTCAGTACACTCTCCCAATCTTTTAATGCAACTATCATATATATCACCCTTGTATGTAGAACATCTGTTCGATTATTTATTATAACAAGAGAATAAGCTATTGTCTATAGAGTTTGTTATATTATGCAATTACATCACCTACTAAGTAAATATACTTATCCACCTCTTAAATCATAGTTCAAATTATTCATATGTGTTCATTCGCCTTTCATTATTATTGTAAATTTTTTCTTTATTATAATCAACCCGCAAAATACGGAAATAACATTGACAAAATTTTCCCAATAGTGTATCATCATATTAGGCTTTGAAAATGGGTAGGCTAACGCTGACCATCTTTCGATAGCTTACTTGGTATAGACATCACCAGATTTTCGCAGGTCGAAGTGATGTCTATTTTTTTTATGTATAAAACCTTTGTTTTATACATCTTTTGGCACATAATGTTCGTACCGCAGTCTATTTAACAATTCCTCAAGCGTAATTGATAGGGCATATTCTTTGTCTGTCATACCGCCTATAATAGATTTTTTTAAACTAAATCTACTCACTATCTGTATATCAGGCGAATTTGCAACAGAGCGAGACGAAATAATAACATAACATTTCAAATCTTTACCATAGAGCCGAATATCATTTTCGACTCTTTCTATCATCTCGGTATGATTAACTTCGATTGGTTTATCGTTATTGTCAAACCACGGCATTTAACACCCTCCTTATTACTGTCTGAGCATAAGCGTCAGTTTTAGCTTTCTCGTCAACATATTCCACTTCGGAATTAGCAAGATTGATTTTGGCAATTACTTTACCCTCTTCGTTGGAACTTGTTGTTCTCCAAGCGTCAATATACATTATATTTTTATCATAATCAATGAAGTTGCTTCTGATTTCTCTATATTGACTTTTCATAAAACTACATTCCTCCTTATTTAAGATAATTTTTTGAAAAAGTATTGACTTTTTTTAAAATTGCGATGTATTATAATGTTGTGTAAGGTTTTGTTATTTACTTACGCAAGCATAAACTATTAGTTTTTTTAAGCGGAAAAGACTCAGTCAAAAGCTGAGTCTTTTCTGTTGTACAAAAAGCTTGACTGTAAACTGAAAAAGTAGTATCATATAAGTGCGGAAGTTTGTTTTTTAATTTCTACTATGGTAGATTAGTTTTTTATCCTTTCTTCCGTACCTCGCACACTGTTATACAGTGTGCGTTTTTTTTATTGTTAACACACTAATACTTTGGAATTCACTTATTATAAAGCAACATTACCGCCTTTAAGCTGTATTCTTGTCCTGTTTTTGTACTGCATTACCTCGTATTCAGGATAATCTGATTAATGACTTAAACAATCTCTTTATTTGGATTTGGTGTCTTTGTCTATGCCTTTCATATAACCATCAATCCACACTACCTGTCCTGTCTGATATCTTCTGAAATGTCCTCTAACTTGGAACACACCCTCGGGACTTCTGTGACGACCGACCGACGCGGCATATAATTGGTTCTGGAATGGTCTGAACACAATTGTTTTGTTGCCGTTTCGATTTTTCCCGACTGCTGAAAATTCTCGCTTATCTCGGTCAAGAAAATTCCCATACCATAAGAAAGCATTCGTGTGTATATACGATGTTATCAAGGTCATCATTACATCAAGCTGTTCTTGTCTTGTTGCAGTTTCTTCCGCTAATTTATAATGCATTTGAAAATCGTTTACCCCTTCGGGAGTAGGAAAGAACTCGCCTTTAGCGAATAGTTTTTTATTGAATTTTAATGAGAATTTTCTTTGAAGCCCTTTTGATTCCACATATAGAACGCATTCGGGATTATCTTTTTTGCGTATTTCACACTTGCGAAAAAACGGTTCGGCTAAGGAACATTTCAATCTGTCTTTGTCAGCCCATTCTCTAAGATAAGAATAGGCTGATTTTTCAATGTATATAGTGTTCAAGAGATGATTTCAGCTCCTTTTACATCGAGAAAAGTTACATTCGGATTTTCTGTTCCTAATGTATATTCATCACTTTCATCGTCTTTATATATCACTTCGGCAAGACCGATACATGAATTATATTCACGATAAGTGTTAACTACCTCATATGTGCCGTTATAATCATTAATCCATGTTCCCTTTTTAAGATTCTTGAAATCGGTAAATGTTCTGATTTTCATAATTTTTCTCCTTTATTTTGATTATTTTAGTCTGATGTCAAATGACAGAGAATAGAATTCATTTGGAATGTCCATTGTAAAGAAGTATTCGTCATCAATGTTGCCTGCCTCATCAACAGAGTACAAATATTGTTCAAGGGCTAACATCGGAGCAGAGAATGTGATTTCTTTCCCAATTGTATCACCGAGACAATCCTGTTTCACATATTCTATGTTATGGATCCTGTATTTACCTTCTTTCAGTTGGCTCGCAATGAAAGCGACTGCATCTTCTTTTGTATCGAAGATTTTATGTGGGCAATCGTAATTGGAAGGATTACAATTGTTTTCCTCCGAGTCTGTGAAGAAGTGTTCAGCCATCTTTTTGCCATCAAAGTGATACAATTCATTACACTCTTCAATCTCATCGTTGTAGAGTAAGATTTTATCGCACATTGCCTCGTTGCAATACACAATAAACTGCTCCTTGTAGATGAATAATTTGCAAGTAGGGTTTTCTTTCTCAAGGTTGTTTTTGACTTCGACCGCCTCGTCATAGGTAAGGCATTTGTTATCAAAAACATATTCGGTAGATGTTGCGATTCTGTACATATTGTTTACTCCTTTGCGTTTTCGTCAATAATAATTTTTTTCATAGTGTTTACTCCTTATTTGAAAAATCAGCAATTAAGCCATATTCTTCTTCGCAAAAATCAGTTATCAACCGTTTTGCATCTTCAATTGTATATTTTCTCATTTTGTATTCTCCATTATTATATCATAATATCAATAATAAATCAAATAAAACTTGCCAATATTTTATTATTTTCCACAATGTTAAGCCAATCTATCGGTTCTTTTGTTCTCCTGTCTGTGAGTAAACCTTTTCTCAGTAAGGGTAACAGCGTATTGAGATGAGTTTTGGCTTCGATATATGTTCCAAACAATCCGTAGGGTACATATGTGTCAGCATCTTCATTATAGCCATTAACACTAAATATGCTCTCTATCTTGTCCACTTTACGCACTCCTTTTTCTTTATCGGCATTAAAATACCGTCACCTCTATCTGAAGAAAAGTATATTAGACTTGTTTCCCACTTATCCTCATTTGCTTTAGCTGTCAAATTCTGCCAACCTAAAGTCTTATAGATAAGCAGCAGATATTCAGCATTGACCATAGGCGATCTTTCTCCAAAATCATAAGCAATAGGTTCATGATTTCTGCCTTTATATCTTTCAGGTTCATCATCTTTAGCGTTCTGTATGTAATCCTTTAAGTATTCCAAACTTAACAAATCTAACTGTTCAGTGTTTTGACAAGCCGACAAGAACAAATTATCAACATTGCCGAACGGAATCTTTGCTTCTGGAACAGGTAAATGTTCATTTAATCTTATCGCAATATAGTTTGATATAATAATCTGCCGACCTTGCTTGTCATAAAAACAACCTGCATAGTTTTTTCTCACTTCGGGTATCAGTTTAATAATCTTATTAGCGGCACTTGTAGCACTTCTCAATTCTGTTTTATTCATGTTCATAGTTTACGCACTCCTTTTCAATTCTTCAATCACTCGCTCCAACATTCACGGACTTGTCTTGGGGCGGTTTCGTTGATTTCATAGTATTTCATTTTATTACATTCCCTCTTTATCTACAATTTGATTGATAACATTTTTGCACTCTGCAACAATTTCTTCTGTTGTCCATCGCTTTTCACATTCTCTGTAAATACCAAACATATTTATAAAAGGATTCGATGTATAATCACCATAGTGATCATAATCCCATCCAATATACCATTTACCATTAGCTCTTTCTGTGTCTACAGCAGATAAGTAATCTCTACCGTAAGTTAATCCTCCATGACAGTCAATATCATTTTCATGATAATCTTTGTTTGCCAATGAAGTGTTTGATACATCTACATAAGCACACGGATGTGTTCCATAACTAACAACATAAAAGCAAAAACCTTTATAATCTCCTGTTGCAAGAATTTCTCCTTTGTCATTTCTGATAGGTGTGTATATCATCTGTTTCATTTTATTACCTCCTTAAAATATCGGTTTTATTTTTAGTCGTCATCTTCGATATATTCACTGTCTAACCATTCATCAAAGCAAGGATAAATCATTCCACCTTCAAATCCTGTATCTTCAAACAAATCTAATGCATCCCAAATATCAGGACTTGGTTTATCGTAAAGACAACCTTTAAACACTGGCTCTTAGGCTTGTAACTCCTCATAACAAGCGTTAATTTTACTTACAAAATCTATTAGAGAATAACCATGCTCTATCATCCATTTTAACTTAAATGTCTCATATCTCTTTCTGTCTCGCTCTTCCTTAGTTATAATTGTACCGTTTTTCAAATAAAACACTATGATTTCTTCGTTGTTTTTGATAACCTTAAATCTATTTGTACCCATCCATATAACCTTTGAAGTCGAAATTTCATAAAAATCTGCAATCTTTTGCCAACACTTGGAAACTTCGTCGATTAGTGCTTGTATTTTCTCATCCTTAGTCATTCTGCACACATCCTTTCCTTGTCATCCTCTATCCAATCGCTTTCCCAATCTTCGTCTATAAAAGAATCCCAATCATTATATTCTGTTTCAAGTTCTGGAGAAGTTTTAATATGATTGACAACTTCTGTAATTAACATTTCCAAATGCTCTTCATAATCATAATCAGAGTCTTTCATTTTATCAATTATTTTCTTAACTTTTGCACCAGCCATTGTCCACAAATAATGAGCAGGCTTATTACAAGTTTCTTTTCCGTATCCTTCATTAATTACATCTCCATCATTATAATATCTGGTATAAATGCGTGCAGCAGCTCTCAATATTTCGCCAGCAACAGTAGATGCTTTACCCTCTTGTGGTACATACTCAGTGTAAAGTTCATTAAATGTTGATTTATCCTTCAATGACATATTTCATTCCTCCTTGTTTATACACACTTCAGCCACATTTTATTTACATTTTTCAAATATTTGTAAATGGTTGTAGATTTCATTCTACCTCTACAAATTCACCGTTTTCGAGCTGATATAAGACATCTTCTTTGATTTTTTCTCCGTCAACCTGTACAGCCTTGAAATCAATGATATTACAATTATTATCCCTTTCAATCAGTACAATTACAGCACCTTTTTTTCCTTTAGCAATACTGTGGTTATCTCCTACAATTATAGAGTTTTCACCACCTGCAAGTGTGGCATAGTCACCACCTGCAAGTGTGGCATTGTAACCACCTGCAAGTGTGGCATTGTAACCACCT
>ERZ1034976.92-NODE-92-length-79425-cov-11.426143_pt1 | contig 79425 bp, 95 predicted proteins | sample MGYA00520623_ERZ1034976 | MGnify/ENA primary metagenome ERZ1034976 (study PRJEB33766, sample SAMN09781774) | gut metagenome | biome: gut microbiome | host: Homo sapiens | place: Madagascar | study: EMG produced TPA metagenomics assembly of the PRJNA485056 data set... | reverse complement strand
CAGGCCGCCACCGACTGGTTCTATAAATTCAGCCAGGATACCGATTACATCCGCCGCTACCGCATCAAGCGGGACGTGAAGTGGGTCACCAAGACCCCCTACGGCGATCTGGATATCACCATCAATCTCTCGAAGCCGGAAAAAGACCCCAAGGCCATTGCCGCTGCCAAGCTGGCCCCCCAGAGCGCTTACCCCAAGTGCCAGCTCTGCGTGGAGAACGAGGGCTATGCAGGCCGGATGAACCATCCTGCCCGCGAAAACCACCGCATCATCCCGCTGACCATCAACGGCAGCGCATGGAATCTGCAGTACAGCCCCTATGTCTACTACAACGAGCACTGCATCGTGTTCAACAGCCAGCACACCCCCATGAAGATCGAGCGGGCCACCTTCCGCAAACTGCTGGACTTCGTGGGCCTGTTCCCCCACTACTTCGTGGGCAGCAACGCTGACCTGCCCATCGTGGGCGGCAGCATCCTGAGCCACGACCACTTCCAGGGCGGCCACTACGAGTTCGCCATGGCCAAGGCCCCCATCGAGAAGAGCTGGGTGTTCCCCGGCTTTGAGGATGTGGAAGCCGGCATCGTCCACTGGCCCATGAGCTGCATCCGCCTGACCTGTGCGGATGACCAGCGTCTGGTGGAGCTGGCAGACAAGATCCTGACCGCATGGCGCGGCTATACCGACGAGGCAAGCTTCATCTTTGCCGAGACGGACGGCGAACCCCACAACACCATCACCCCCATTGCCCGGGTGCGGGATGGCAGATATCAGCTGGATCTGGTCCTGCGCAACAACATCACCACCCCGGAACACCCGCTGGGGGTCTACCATCCCCACGCAAAGCTCCACCACATCAAAAAGGAGAACATCGGCCTGATCGAGGTCATGGGTCTGGCAGTCCTTCCCAGCCGCCTGAAGCAGGAGCTGTTCGATCTGGCAGATATGCTGGTGGCCCGGGTGCCTGCCGAGCAGTACCCCGAAGCCCTGCAGAAGCACGCCGCATGGGCACAGGAGATCCTGGCCCGCCATCCTGAGCTGAACAGCGACAGCGTCCACCTGATCCTGCAGGATGAGGTAGGCCAGGTGTTCGCGCAGGTGCTGGCAGATGCCGGTGTCTACAAGCTGGATGAAGTCGGCCGCGCCGGTTTCGTGCGGTTCCTCGAAAGTGTAAAGTAACCACCACAGGACGGCGGGTGTTCCCCAAAGCAAGTGTCCGCTGGGGTGGGACCCTGCTGCCGCAGGCAGTAGGGCGGGCGATGGAATGGCCCGTTTCACTTGCGTGGGGAATACCCGCTGGCCTGCTTCCCGGGAGGTTTTTATGCCCTATACTTTAGAAGTTTGTGTAGACAGTGTTGCAAGCGCCCTTGCGGCAAAGCGGGGCGGGGCCGACCGGCTGGAGCTGTGCGCCGACCTGATCATCGGCGGCACCACGCCCAGCCTTGCGCTGGTGCGGCAGGTCAAGGCCGAGACCGGCCTGCCGGTGCGTGCCCTGCTGCGGCCCCGATTCGGTGATTTCTGCTACGACCGCTATGAGCTTGCCCAGATGGCCGAGACCGCCGCCGCGCTGGTGCAGGCGGGTGCGGACGGCATTGTGACCGGTGTGCTGACCCCGGAGGGGGAGCTGGACGTGGACGCGCTGCGCCCCATCTACGCGGCCGCCCGGGCCGCTGCAAAGGCCGCTGGCCATCCGGTCGTCTGCACCCTGCATCGTGCCTTTGATGTCTGCAAAGACCCCTTTGCGGCGCTGGAAGCGGCCAAAGCGCTGAACCTTGGCACCATCCTGACCAGCGGGCAGGCCGCCAGCGCCCCGGCAGGCGCTTCCCTGCTCCGTCGGCTGGTGGAAGTCGCCGGGCCTGACCTTGAGATCCTGGTGGGTGCGGGTGTGACCCCGGCCAATCTTCCGGCTCTGGCAGCTGAGACAGGCGCGCACGCCTTCCACATGTCCGGCAAGCAGATTCTGGACAGCCGGATGACCTTCCGGCGGGAAGGTGTTCCCATGGGCCTGCCCGGCTTCTCCGAGTTTGAGGTCTGGCAGACCAGCGAGGAGACCATCCGTGCCGCGCGGCGGGTCCTGAACGAATTATAATCCATAAAACGACCCCGGAAAGCGTGAGAGTAGCTTTCCGGGGTCGTTTGTTGATCATCGCTTTTTTCTGGCAGCCGGTCTCCTGCGTTTCCGGGGCAGCATGGCATACACATACCCAAAGGCTGTGCCGCACACACCGCCCACGATGTGCATGAAGTTCGCCACATTATCGTGGGCAAAGATGATATCATACACCTGCTGGCCCAGATACAGTGCCGCCACCAGCAGCATGGTCACCGGGATGCCGCCGGAGAAGCCCGACAGCGATGCCAGCATGATGAGCATGAACACGATGCCCGAAGCCCCCAGCAGGGCGGTATGGGGGAAGAGCACACACTGCAGAATGCCCGAGATGAGCGCCGTGAGCAGGATGCCCTTGAGCAGGGAGCCGCTGCCGTATTTTTCCTCCATCGGCGGGCCGATGACCAGCAGCAGAAGCATATTGTTCAGGAAATGATCCCAGCTGGCATGGCCCAGCACATGGCCAAAGAGCCGGATGTAAAACAGTGGGTCTTTCAGAGAACCGCGATAGACGCAGAACAGGTGCTTTGTGGTCCAGCCGCCTGTCCACTGCCCCAGGAACAAAGCCCCCAGGGAGAGCAGAAAAAAGGTCAGGATCACCGGCGAATTGTATTGCAGCTGCAATGTAAGCTTGGGGCGTTTCGTAAGCGTTTCATCCTTTCAGCGCCCGCTCTGGCACGGACGGAATTTAAGGATATTATAGCATTTATGCCAGATACGGGTCAAGCAGGGCATCCACCGTTTTGTTCCGCTTGGGAGCGGGCTTGTGCACGGCGCGGCCGCGGCAGACCACCAGCTCCAGCTGGCGCAGGGCAGTCAGGTCGTTCAGCGGGTTCTTCCGGGTCACGATGAAATCAGCGCTCTTCCCCGCTTCAATGGAGCCGGTCACATCCCCCACACCGGCCAGCCGAGCATTGCGCAGGGTGGCCGTGTAGAGAGCAAACTGGTTGCTCACGCCGCAGTATTTGTGGAAGTAGCACAGCTCCCGCCAGAAATCATACTGTGTGACGTAGGGGCAGCCCACGTCATTGCCCAGACCCACCGGAATGCCGTTGGCAAGGGCCGTTCTGGCACTTTCCACCACGCCGTCAAAGACGATCCTGCCATTATACTGGTCCTTCTCGGAAGCGCCGGAAATGGCCGAATCAAACAGTGCATAGGGCAGCGCCGGGGAGATGGTGGTGCAGACGAAAGCCCCCCGCTCCTTGTAGAGCCGGATGGTCTCCTCATCCATCTTTGCGCCATGCTCGATGGAGTCCACGCCATTTTCCAGCGCCACCTTCACGCCCTCGGGCGATTCGGTGTGGGCAGCCACGGGATAGCCCAGCCTGTGGGCTTCATCGCAGACGGCCCGGACCATCTCAGGCTTCATCTTCAGCTCGCCGGGGGTACCCTTTTTGGTGGCATCCAGCACGCCGCCCGTGATCATCAGCTTGACCAGGTCCACCCCCTGTTCACCGGCCCTGCGGAGCTGGGCCAGCGCTTCGGCATTGTTGTGGGCCGCCACCGCCACCGAGCCTGCCATGTGCCCGCCGGGCACCGAGATGCCCTCGTTGGCGGCAAGGATGCGGGGAGCCAGGATCTTCCCCTTTGCCGCGTCGTCCCGGCAGCGGGTATCGAAATCTGCCAGACCGCCCACGGTGCGGATGGTGGTCACGCCGCCCAGCAGTTCCAGCTTGGCGTAACTACACACCAGTCGGTAAGCCACCGCCCGGGTCAGGCCATTGCTCAGGATCCTGCGCACCAGTGCGGCGTTATCCCGGGGCTTTGCGCTGGGCTTGCCGTTGCCCGCCAGATGGACATGCAGGTTGATGAGGCCCGGCATCAGGTAGCCGCCCTTAAGGTCCACCTTCTCGTACCCCTCACAGGGGGCGGTATCCTCCACGATGGCGGTGATCTTCTCCCCGTCCACCAGCACCATCTTGTGCGCCACCGGCTCCATCTGTTCGGTGCCGTCCAGCAGGATGCAGTTGAAATAGGCTCGTTTCATCCGTATTCTTCCCTTTCCGTTCCGGCGCAGGCCGTTTTCTTTCAGTATATCACGTTTGCGGAAGTGATAAAAGACATCTGTCGTTTTTTCTTCCGTCTCCTGCATTGACATTTCCCGCCCTGGTGGGTACACTTATAAGGTATTCTTTTCTGAAAGGGGGCCCCGCCATGGCAACGGAAGCCAAACTGCGTCAGCTGGCAGACCGCGGCTGTCCGGTCTACTATTTCTATTCCAGCGAGCGGTATCTTGTCCGGCAGGCAGTGTCTGCCGCCGTCCGGATACTGAGCGCTGACACGGATGAGGAGACCACCGTGCTGGACGGTGCCGCACCCGAGATCGAGCAGCTTATCATGGCAGCGGGCACCATTTCCTTCTTTGGCACCCGCCGCGTGGTGGTGCTGCCCGAGCTTGACCCCGCCGCCTACGGCGACAAGGATCTGGAGGAGCTGTGCAGCACCCTTGCCAGCCTGGAAAATGCCGTGGTGGTGCTGGGCAGCGTGTTCGAGCTGGAGCGCAGCAAACTCAAGACCGGCAAGCGGGCACAAAAGCTGATTGCTGAATGCAAGAAGCTGGGCTTTGCCGAAGAGCTCTCCAAACCCAAGCCCTATGAGCTGAAGATGATGCTGATTGAGCGGGCCAAGGCGCAGGATACCACCCTGCCCGAGGGCGCTGCCGCAGCCCTGCTGGAGCGCTGCGGCGAGGATCCCTTTCTGCTGGAAAATGAGGTAGACAAGCTCTGTGCCCTTTCCGGCTACCAGACCGTTACCGCCGCCATGGTGGCTGAGATGGGCACCGTGAGCCTGGAAGCGGATGTGTTTGAGATGATCCGGATGATCACCGCCAAGAACGCCACCGGTGCCTGCAAAAAGCTGCAGACCCTGCTGCGCTTACAGCAGGAGCCCATTGCCATCACCGGCGCAATGATCGGCAGCTATGTAGACCTGTACCGGGTCAAGCTGGGGGCTTCCAAACGGAAGAGCTACGCCGCCGTGTTCAAGGATTTTGGCTACAAGGGCAGTGATTACCGGCTCAAGCGCTCAGCCGAAACGGCATCACATTACACGCTGGGCCAGCTGGAGACCTGCCTGCAGGTGCTGCTGGACCTTGATAAAAGTTTGAAGAGCCAGCCCGTGGATGTGCAGACCCTGCTGGAAGCAGCACTCTGCCGTCTGGCGCTGGCGGGGAGCGGACGATGAGCGAACGAGAATTGCTGCACACCGACCGGGTGCTGGTGGTGGAGGGCAAATACGATGCCGCCCGCCTTTCCCACCTGACCGATGCCATGATCCTGCTGACAGACGGCTTTGGCATCTACAAGGACAAAAAACGCCAGCAGCTGCTGAAAGCCCTGGCGAAAAAAAACGGCCTGATCCTCTTCACCGATTCCGATGCCGCCGGGTTCCGCATCCGCACCTACATCACCGGTCTGGTGGGGGCAGAAAACGTGGTGCAGGCCTACGTGCCCGCCATCCATGGCAAGGAAAAGCGGAAGCCACAGCCTGGCAAGGAAGGCCTACTGGGCGTGGAAGGTGTGGACGATGCCATCGTCCTGCAATGCCTGCGGGATGCACTGGGCGCAGAAGCCGGGGCCGCGCCTGCCCGCCCGGAGGGTCGGCAGATCACCTACACCGACCTGTACAGCTGGGGGCTTTCCGGCACCCCGGGCAGTGCCGAGCGGAAATACCAGCTGCTCAATGCGCTGGGCCTGCCGCCCCGGCTCTCCAAAAAGGAGCTGGTGGAGGCGCTGAACCGGCTGTACAGCTTTGAGCAGCTGGATACCCTGCAGGCCGAAATACTCGAAGCACACTGACAGACAAAAAGGAGACCGCACCGCGCGGTCTCCTTTTTGTGTTACAGAATATTTTATAGGGCAACATCCAGCGCCATCATCAGGGCAAACCCTGCCACCACGCTGATGACCCCCGCCGGTTCGTCTGCCTCCACGGCTTCCGGGATCATCTCCTGTGCCGTCACGCAGACCATACACCCGGCGGCAAGGCTCATCAGCCAGGGCAGGGCTGCACTGACCCACCCGGCCAGTGCAAGGGCCAGCAGGCCCCCCAGCGGCTCCACAAGCCCAGAGGCAGCCCCCGCCGCAAAGGCGCGGCACTTAGACCTGCCCTCCTGCGCCAGCGGCAGACTGACCGCAGCCCCCTCGGGAATGTTCTGCAGCCCAATGCCCAGCGCAAGGGCCAGCGCCCCGCTGATGGCATCCGGTTCTCCCCGCAGGGCCAGCGCGGCAGCAAGGCCCACCACCATGCCCTCGGGCAGGTTGTGCAGGGTGACTGCCAGCACCATCCGCCCACTGCGGCCCGGCCCGGCGTTCAACAGACGGCCCGCCAGCGTTTCCAGCCGCAAAAGCCCCACCGCACCCAGCAGCAGGCCCACAGCAGGCGGGACCCATGCAGGCAGCGGCCCCTGCTCCGCCCGCTCAATGGCCGGCAAAAGCAGGCTCCATACACTGGCTGCCAGCATAATACCCGCCGCCATGCCGCAGAGCATCCGCCGGGTGGCAGGCTCCCCGGTCTTTCGCAGCAGGAACACCCCCGCCGCACCGGCTGTGGTGCAGAGCATCGGCAGCAGCAGCACTGCCGCCGTCAGGAAAATCTGTTTCAAATCGCACTCCCCCTTTTCCCGGTCTATGCCAGGGCGGCAGGAGGTGTGCAAAGAGCGACCCTAAACAGGATCTTCAAAACGATTTCTGCAAAATTTCTTTGATCTGCTCCAGATCCTCTACAAAATAGATCCCCTGCTGGCGTTCCGGGGAGGAGAGCCCCTTTTCGACCATCCGGGCAAGCAGGGCTTTCAGGCCATCGTAGTAACCATTCAGGTTATAGAGGATGCAGGGCGCATCCAGATGCCTGAGCGACACCTTGGACATCACCTCGGCGATCTCCTCCAGTGTGCCGGTGCCGCCGGGGAATGCAATAAACGCATCCCCCAGCGCGATCATCTTTGTTTTGCGCTCTGTCATATCCTTTGTCACGATCAGCTCCGTCAGTCCCTCGTGCTGCAGCTCTCCCTGCACAAAAAACTCCGGTTCCACGCCGGTCACTTCGCCCCCGGCGTTCAGGGTGCTTTCGGCGATCTCTCCCATCAGGCCGCAGCGGGAGCCGCCGTACACCAGCGCGTTCCCGCTCTCCCCGATCCACCTTCCCAGCTCCTGCACCGCCTGCTTCAGGGCCGGATCATTGCCCTCGTTTGCGCCCAGATATACCGTGATGTTCATTGTATTCTCTCCCAGTTTTGTTTTTGCCTTATTTTATCACGCTTTTCTCCGGCAGAAAAGAGGGCCGGCCGGTTTTCCTTGCAAATGCCGCCAGACTGTGCTATGCTGAGAGGAAAAAGGGGGATTTTCCTTATGAAAACAGCATTGACCATTGCCGGAAGCGATTCCAGCGGCGGTGCAGGCATTCAGGCCGACATCAAGACCATGACCGCCAACGGTGTGTTTGCCCTGAGCGCCATCACTGCTCTGACGGCCCAGAACACCACCGGTGTGACCGGAATCTTTGAGACCACACCCGAATTTCTGGCCCAGCAGCTGGATGCGGTGTTCACCGATATCTACCCGGATGCCATCAAGATCGGCATGGTGTCGTCGTCTGCGCTCATTGAGACCATTGCCAAAAAGCTGCGCCAGTACGATGCAAAGCACATCGTGGTCGATCCCGTGATGGTGGCCACCTCCGGCTCCAAGCTGCTGCAGGACAGCGCCATCCAGATCCTGACCGGGCAGCTTCTGCCTATGGCCGAGGTGGTCACGCCCAACATTCCGGAGGCCAAGATCTTGTCCGGCATGACCATCACCGATGCCGCCGGGATGGAGGCCGCTGCAAAGTGCATCAGCGAAAAATATGGCTGTGCCGTGCTCTGCAAGGGCGGCCACAAGGTGAATGATGCCGACGATCTGCTCTGGCGCAACGGCAGCGGCAAGTGGTTCCACGGCGAGCGCATCGCCAACCCCAACACCCACGGCACCGGCTGCACCCTGTCCAGCGCCATTGCCTCCAATCTGGCAAAGGGCTATCCCCTGGATGCCGCCGTTGAGCGGGCCAAGGCATATATTTCAGGCTGCCTGTCCGCCATGCTCGATCTGGGCAAAGGCTCCGGCCCCATGGACCACATGTTCGCCCTGCGCGGCGAATTCGTGGAGCACTGAGCCACAAAAAAAGGGCGATGATCTCTCATACGCCCCAGAACAGGATTCCCAGTCCCGCCGCCAGCAGGATCATTCCGATAGGCGACGGGGCTTTTTGCGCCCGCTTCTTCCAGACAAAATGCACCGCCCATAAAACAGCAAACACAAGGATCGATCTCGCATCCGGTGCAAATCCATCCGCCAGCGTCTTGATGCCGCCCAGTGTGGAGAGCATCATATTCAGCGCGGTCGCCAGGATCATGGCCACCACACAGGGCCGCACACCGGAAAGAAAGGCTTCCACGCCCGCATACTTCATCAGGTTTTTCAGCACCGCCGCGATCAGCAGGATGATAAAGAACGAGGGCAGCACCACACCCAGCGTAGCGATCAGCGCTCCCGGAAAGCCGCCCTGTGATGACCCGATAAAGGTTGCCATATTGATTGCCAGCGGGCCCGGGGTGGACTCGGAAACGGCGACAAAGCTCAGGAATTCTGCTTCGGTCAGCCAGCCATAACGCAGCACGGTCTCCCGCACCAGCGAGATCATCCCGTAGCCGCCGCCAAAGGAGAGCGCTCCGATCATCAGAAAATTGAGGAACAGTTGGAGGTAGATCATGCTTTTTCCTCCTTCCGCAGCTTTTTTAACAGGTAGAGCAGCACCCCTGCCGCCCCGCAGAGCAGGATGTAGTAGAGGGACGAGAAGGACACCGCCGCCACCGAGCAGCCCACCATGGCCGCCACAACACCGGCAACGATGATCCTGTTGAAGGCCGTGCCGGACAGGCTTTTCAGCATCTTCATCCCCGCCGAAAGGATCAGATAGATGACGCAGACCTGAATGCCCCGGAACGCGCTTGCCACTGCCGACAGCTGCAAGAACCGGTCAAACACCAGTGAGATCAGGTAGATGACCACAAACGAGGGCAGGCAGACCGCCAGTGTGGATGCCGCGGCCCCCTCTGCCCCTTCGATCTTATACCCCACATAGGTGGCGCTGTTCACCGCCACAGGGCCCGGTGTGGACTCCGCAATGGCGACCATATCGAGAAATTCCTCCCGGCTCAGCCACTGCTTGTCTTCCACAAACTCCCGTTCCAGCAGGGCCACCATTGCGTAGCCGCCGCCAAACGTGAACGCACCGATCTTCAAAAAAGTCCAGAATAGATCCCTTGTTTTTTTCATACACTTCACCTCGCTGCCTATTATAACATAAAGTGCCCCATCAGGGAACCCATTCGTAAGACCTGCGATCATCCTATCTCTTCCGGTACAAATGTATCCTTCTCACAAACAAGGTAAATGTCCTTCTTCATTTTCTCCTCAAAGTATTGTTTCAATCTCATATTGGAATCCCACTTTTTCTGCGGATAAAAGCCATACCGTTTCTTTACATCGTTCATTCTATCTTCTATATCCAGAACCCCTTCCGCTCCTGCCAGACTATCACACAATTGAATCAGCCGGTCATAATCGTCGTATACTGTCCTGGCCAATTCAGTCTTAATCATTTCCATCTCTTCCCCTGAAACATCAAGCTTTCCAATGTATTCATCCACCGTGTGATTGTTAAAAGAATGCGTCAAACAGATCTTTGCCACCTCATCATAACCAAGGCGCATCATATATGTGTACCCATCGGAAACATGGCCAAGATGTCTTACGCCAAATTTTCTTCCTATATCATGCAGGAGGCCTAAAACATAGGCCTTCTCCGCATCCATATCTCCACATGCCGCTGCTATTTTTTCTGCACAGTGCGCTGCTGTTAAACAATGTTTTCCCCAAGGCCCCGGATTATTTGATAGACCATCCCGAATCAACGCCATCGCTTCTTTTCTTGTTGGCAGCATAACCTATTCCTTCTTTCCCTTTCCTTATGCATTGATAAAAACAAATGCCGAAAACCCACATGAATACAGGCTTTCGGCATTTTGATCCATTACTCGAGCTCGGTAAGTTTGGATTTATGCTAAACAAATTTGCTTAGTGTATCTATCCTTGGATGTTCGCTTTTCCATGAGATTGCCGTGGTAGATGTGGCTTGCTGATTTTTTAGTATCAGGATAGTATCACGCAACCAGTGGGATCTCTGTGGATATTATACAGGATAACTCTATAAGAATCAATCCCATAAAGCCCACCTGCCATCATTCTAAAGGTTGGTGGGCTAATCTTATTCATATGTGCTTTCCAGCAACGCATGGTGATACTTATTGTATGTAGACTTATTGTCTTCGTAGATATACTCTAGTCATTGGAGGTATCGTTTATGGATATCATCAAGGTTTTTGGCACAAATGTAAGAAAATATCGTCAAGCACTCGGTCTATCACAAGAAGCATTTGCGGACAAGTGTGGTTTACATCGCACCTACATCAGTTCTATTGAATGCTTTCGTCGTAGCATCTCTCTCGAAAACATTCAACGAATTGCAGATGCTCTTGATATCGAACCTTATCTTCTTTTTATTGAAAATCAGGAAACGAAAAATCATCTTTAACCACACTAAATCATTTTTACAAGGGAGTTATCATGTATTATGCTACATCTTGAAGATATTGTCGAAATTCGAAAAGCCCATAATCGTTCTGGTTATGAAATTGTATTTCCTGAAAATCGAATAATTTGGGTCACAAAACGTCGCACATTAGCCGGTCTTCTACTGCTAATCAAATATGAATATTGTTCTGAAGCCGATCTCGTCGGAACCAATGAACGACTATCTACGATAAAAAGTATTCTCAAAGGAAAAATCGACCCTTCTTGGATTCAAGAACGCTATGGCGATGCTAACAAACCTTTTAGTGAATTATGGACAGAAGAAGGCTTTTCATGTGTACACGCTGAAGCAATGCATGGCAATCGTCAGTATGTATTACATCCTTCCGACCACGAATTACTATTTCAAGAAAATGCAAAAGCCGTTCGAATTCAATTAAATTCTACCGAAAAAGAACAAATCCTTTCAGCTCAATCTTATCGTTGCAATATTTGCGGTGCCCTCCTAAAGCCAACCAATCAAATCAATCCTCACACTTTTGCTAAAGATCGTGTTCGCATTGAATTTGACCACCGTATTCCTATTGATCATGGTGGAGCAAATAATATCGAAAACATTCAAGCCCTTTGCCACTATTGTAACAAATGCAAACGTCAGATGTGCTTTGTTTGTCACCTTAGAACTTGCTCACCAAACTGCGCATTAGTTTATCCCGAACACGAGAATTTTGTTCTTGCTACTGATGAGAATATTCTAGACAGAATCACTAAGCGCTAAATTCTATTGTTTTCACAATTTCATCATAAATCGCACTTATCACCGGCGGACAAACGGCATTTGCTAATTGCTTAATGCTATCTGTCCTCGACACTGGAAAAAGAAATTCATCTGGAAAGCCCATGATTCTCTTCATTTCTAAAACACTTAAATGTCTTTTTTCCTTTGTTAAAACCGGGATCATCGCACCTCCACCGCTATTGCTTACCGCAAAAGTCGGAAACTGCCCATCCAATGAATAGGCTCTTATCCCACTTGAACGTATTTGCAAAACGCAGTCGTTTATATCACAATTTTCTGAAACGCGTTCTATCCGTTTTCTTGTTTTAGGTACTTGAAATGACATTTCATTTTCCGTCTTTATACCTGTATAAAGATCTATATATTCTTTCCATTTTTCTGAAATAGGTATCGAGAAATCCCCAGGAACTAGTATATCGCGTACTGTCTTGAAAATCTGCTTTCCGCCATCAGGAAATCTAAACTCTACTTTTCCTACTGTCGTAGAGTTAAACGCCACAATATATAGTCTAGGTCTACTTTGTGGAACTCCAAACTTTGCACTGTCCAAGATTTTAGGGTAGACACTATACCCCATTTTATTAAAACTCTTTTCAATAAGCTTCAATGTCTTTCCGTTTTCATGTCTCTGGAGGTTTGCCACATTCTCAAGAAAGATTACATGCGGCCTTTTCTTGTCAATAATTTCTATAAGTTTTAATATAATTTTCCCTCGATCATCCTGCAAACCTTTCTGCTTACCAGCTATAGAAAAAGGTTGGCAGGGAAAGCCTGAGCATAACACATCTATATCTGGAATATCTTCTACGTTAATTTCAAATATATCCTTTGAGTCGAATTTTTCATTGAAGTTTTTGTAATAGGTGTCTTCACATTTGGAATCAATCTCATTTTTATAAACACATTCCGAATCGTGCGTTGTTGCTTGTATTCCCAATCTAAAGCCTCCAACTCCTGCACAGAATTCAGCATATTTAACCATTGTATCTGCTTCCCTTTCATTTCTCATGCAATCTTCTTACGAAAAGCACAACTGTTTTTGTCAAATTTCATACATTTTTAATCACATTATCTCTTCTATACCAGTATACCCAACCAGCTTATCCACGTCAAGTTCCTAGTATTACTTTTATTAGTCCCCTATCCGCCTATCGCTGATGGGGGCCATGCCATCCCATCTTACAGTTCTACGCTGTTCTGCCTGTTCTTCTTCTGGCTTCTATCCGCGGTCTGCTCCTGCCCCCTCATAAGCCCAATGACCTGCTGCATCTTTTCGGCACCGAAATAGTTCCATACTCGTCTGAAATCACGTTTCATCGCATAGAGCTGAGAGTTTTCAGCCTCCACCTCTTTCAGCCGCTGGCTTAGATGATGGGTAGCTTTCTTCTCGTCCTGATAGAAATACTGGTACTTATCCCTCTCGTTCTTAGCCTCCCAGTACTTCCGGATGTCACAAGCCGCATTTTGATGTCATGATGTCACAAAAGCCCCGGAAAGTTTCGATTTCTCGTTACTTTCCGGGGCTTTCAAATTATTCTTCGATAATAAACCGTACTACCATTTCCCGGCGCGTCCAGCAGGTGCTTTTTGCCGCAGGTGATGTCAAAGTGATGTCATTCTTCCGAAATTTATCATTTTTCAGTCGTAGACACGTTTTATTTTCTCATATTCCATTACTCGAGCTCAACTTCTGGCAGGGGATTTCTGGTTATACCATACCGTTTTTAACCTTTTGAAAAGGTCTGTTATTCTTTCTCGTACCATACGTTTATTTGAGTGTCTAAACTTTTGATGTCGATTTGATGCCGGTCACCTTTCAGGCGGGTTTCTTGGCATCCAACGCTTTGATTTCTTCGAGGGAGAATTTCGTGTACTTTGCCACGGTTTCATACGGCACATCATCGGCCAGCATCGCCAACGCACACTTTGTCAGAAATTTGTATCCACCCTCACGAAACCCTTCTTGCCATACTTCCTCAAAAGCTCTGCACATAGTTGCCACTCTCACTTGCACATTTCATGGACTGCATGAGCAAACTCTGTTTCATCCTGAACAAAATGATACGGTGCATACTCACCATAAGCATTTGGGCAGCTGATTGTCACCAACTGCACACCCTTCGGAACTGCCGCCTTATTGAGTCCTCGTTTTAATTCGACAAGGGCTTTTCCATGTGTCGTTTTTAACGCATAGCATCCATGCCCATTCTTATTCTTTGCAATCAGATAACACATCTTTAAGCCGACTTCTTGGTGTCCAAGGCTCGGACTTCTTCGACGGAGAGCTTGGTATACTTCGCTATCACTTCATACGGCACACCATCAGCCAGCATCGAACGGGCAACTTCAAGAGAGTTATCCCTTGCGCCCTCAAGCTTACCCTCAAGCTTGCCATCTTCTCTTACTTCTTCAAAAGCTCTGCACATAGTTGCCACTCCCTTCGTATCTTCTTTGAAATAGCGTACCCGCTGCGCCAGCACCGGATAGTTCATATCGTTCGGATTCGTGCAGGTGAAATCCTGCATCAGCCGGCCCAGCTTGGTGTCATCCTTAACTCGCGAGTTCACATAGATAATATGCGCCCCGTCACCAAATTCTTTCCCGGTCTCCCGAATCATGCGGTCGATATGATAAATCGGAAGGCCAGCCTTCAGAATATCATTTTCCGTGATGAAAATGACATAGGTTTCATACAGCTGGTCGTAGCGATCGCCCGGGTTCGTGATATTGGCATCCATCAGGCCGCTGTTATAGCGGGCTCGTCTGACCTCTGCACCACGGTCGTTGCGCTGGATCTCAATGTTATAAGCCCGGTTCTGCTCATCCACAGCCAAAATGTCCAAACGAGCCGAGCGGCCTTGAATGTTGTTCAAGCCGTACTGACTATGAACTTCACGAATCGTCAGGTCATCACGATCCAGAACCACCTGAAGCAGCACCTCAGAACAGCCCTTGTCCTCGAAAACCTTCGTCATAAAGTTGTCGTCAAGCAGGCGAAGACCCCGAAGCCGCTGCAGGTACTCTTCATGTCTGCGCTCAAAATCAAGGTCACGTTCCGTTTTATTGTCTGCCACCTGTTCACCTGCTTTCTATCAGACACATGAATGAATCATTTGTCATATAAAGAATACCATAAACCCGCACTTTTTTCAAGAAGGCTCCCATGTGCTTTCACAACCGGCTCATGCAAAAAGGGAGCAGGTATCCAAACCCACTCCCCTTTTGCTCACTTATCCGACCTCGGCGGCTCCTTTGTCGCTTTGTCGAATCCAGTTCGGTTCCTCGTCCTTGGTTCCGGGTTTTCCTCCCGGACTATGATTTCGTCCAGATCACAACCCAACGCTTCACATATCAGATCGAGATGATCCAGGTTTATTCTGTCACAAAGTTCGTTATAGTAATCACTGACGGTGTTTGGACGAATCCCCGTGGTGCGTGACAAGTCTGCTTGTGTCCATCGAAGCTCGCCTAACTTCTTGGACAGTAAAATTCTAACCATACTCGCTCGCTCCTTAACTAATGAATAGCACAAATCACACCTCCTTGTCCTCAAAATGTTACATTATAACGTGTTTCGGTATTTTCTACCAGTTTATTTTGTCAAAGAACCACAAAAGCAAAAAGCACCCCCACGGCGAATTATTTAGAGTTCCGTCTAAATTCGCCGTGGGGGTGCTTCAATTATTTGCCCTGAGTGCTCAACTCGGCCAGCTGCCGCTGGTCGGCTTCCCTGTAACGTGCATCTACGCTCTCCAGAGCCGCCAGATGCCGCTTCAGTTCTCCGTTCCAGAAGATCTGCCCGGTCTCGCTCTCCATCCTCTCGATGCCAGCACAAATGCAAAGAAACAGGTCGTACTCTGCCTTTCGGTTGTCCATCTGAAGGATGTACCGTTCTTTCCGTTCCGAGCTGGCCTTTTCCCGCCGTTTCTCGGCCCGGTCAGCTGCGCCTTTAATGAGAAGCTGGTTCACTGTAAAGCTGATTGCGCCGCCGATCAGCGTTCCAAGGAACGCTATCACGGCCAAAGCCCATGCAGGAACCGTAATGGTAAGTGCTTCTGTTGTCTCTGCAAGCACTGATGTCCTCCTTCCTCAATCCTCGGTCATCGTCAGCTCAATCCACCTCGTCAGGGGGAGCCGGTCTAAGAACCATCCAAGCATCCGCTTAAACATTCTTCATAACCTCCAGCCCTTTTCTGGTCGCATCGAAAGTCACTTGAACGACCTTGCGAATCAGTTCATCGGTCACAAGGAACCGCAGCGGTGCAGGAACACGTTCTCTGAGCCACGCCACAACAACCGCAAGCCGAGCCTCGCCCAGCTTGGTGCCGACGAACTCCTTCTCGGCCTTGTCGATGGCTTCCAAGGCCCACTCCGCCAGAAGGGATTTGTACCCCAGCCGAATCATGCACAGTGCCACAACCACAGCGGCCACTACCAGAACCGCCCAAACAACCATAGTTTCGCTCATTTCAATGCTCCTTTCTTAGAACAGCTTTGCCAGAGCCGCCTTGGTCTTTGCTCCTACGATGCCATCAGCTGTAAGGCCATGGCTCTGCTGGAACTTCTTGACCGCGGCTTCCGTATTTGCCCCGAAGATTCCATCCTGCGAAATACCAAGGACTCCCTGCAGAACGACGTTGTAGATTCTCTGGGGGAACGCACTGGTTGCTTTCTGCAGATTCGCAGGTCCGAAAAGCTCTGCCGCCCAGTTCGAGGTGTAGAGCGTGGAGCCGGGCGTGTTGGGGATGCCGGCATACTGATGAACCGACACATAGCCAGTTTTCACGTCATTGATGCGGATTTCCCAGTGAAGATGGCTTCCCGTGCTATGCCCGGTGCTTCCCTCCACGCCGATCAGGTCACCGGGCTTGACCTTCTGCCCGGCCTTGACGTTGATTTGGGAAAGATGCCCGAAATACATGAAGTAGGGGCTTGTCCCGATACGGATCACGACACGCTGCCCGAAGCCCTTCTTCGGCAATGTTGCGCACTCCCATCCAGAGCGCACCACCGTGCCGTATACCGGGCAGTACAGGCTTTTTCCGCCAATTCCAACAAGGTCATATCCTTGGTGGTAGGTTCCATCAGTCCTCAGATGCCGATATGCTTGCGATACCCGAAATGTGTTTTTGTACGGCGAGATCATCTTGTCCACCTCCTGCCAAAAAGAAAGACCGCTCTGGAAAATCCCAGAGCGGCCCGCCGTTCCTTATTCTTTCTTAGTCCTCAGTGATGAGGTCTTCGCAGCCGGAATCGACCAGCAGTTCCCGAACCTTCTGCTTCAGCTTTGCAGGAACATCTGCGTAGGTCTTCTTACCGTACATGATCTGCTGACACCACAGCATAGCCATCATTTCTGTGCCCTCCTTTCCGAATAAAATATTGCAAAGAAAATGAGCGAAGATGTCCTGCGGTTTACGCATAGACTTCTTCACTCATTTCCAGCAGGCAGTCGGTCAGCATCTGCACCTGCTTTTGCAAGCCTGCGCAGGTTTCGACCAGCTGCTTCATATCTGCAACGGTGTGTCCACCGCTGTCACCTGTATCATCACCGGAGCCCGGATCCTCGCCGCCGGTATTGCCGGGGTCAGGCTCCGGCTTATCCACCGCTTCGCCAGCTTCCAGCTTCACCAGCAGTTCTTTATACTCCGCTTCGGTGATCTCCTCAGCGTCAACGTCGCCGTCATACACGGCCCCCTCCGGCGGCTCATTCAGCCATGACGGATGGTAGATTGCACTGCCGTCCCTCGGGCAGATGAATTCTGCCTGTTCCGGGGTGGAAATCATCATAACGCCACGGGATGCCAACCACCGCAGGAACACGGTGTTGACATCAATGACCTTGCCGTCAGCAAAGATTGCATAAAAAATCATGCGTACACTCCTTCCATTCGATATCCATGGAACAGCCGCCAGTACAGCGACAGCATCTGCTTTCTGGTGCGGTATGCGTCGGCTTGGTAGGAGTTACCGAACCACGCCGCAAAGGACGAAAACACATCGTCCAAGGTCATAATCCCCCGGCAAACCATCCCAGCGAACTTTTTCAGCTTGCGCCGCATCCGAACGATACCGGCCCGCACGAGGTTCTTCACCAGATGCCCTGTGTCCGTTACCCTGTAATAGATCTGCAGAAACTTCATGCCCTTGGAGGCTTTCGTGATGGCTGTTTTCTTAGGATTCATCGCAAGCCCGACTTTGGCGGCTTCTCCCTTGATGGTCCGGCCCACAACCTTCAGTTCCTCTTTCGAGGGACCAGCGGCCATAGTATCGTCCATGTATCGCTCATAGGCCCGGATTCCCAGCTTGTCCTTCACGGCATGATCGATGCCGTTAGGAATCGCCAGAGCCATGATCTGGGATTCTTGGCTTCCCAAGGTCATTCCAACACCCCGATGATGCTTCAGGTCATCTGCCCTTTTCAGCCGTTCAGCTTCGTCCGAGATGCCCTCCAGTTCGCTTTCCTGATACATCCGGGCCACCTTCATACCAAGGCCCTGAAGCATCCGGTCCGTCTTGCACTGCCGGAAAACACGCAAACAGTCTTGGTGCCGGAGGCTGTCAAAGAACTTCTTGAAGTCCCCCGTCATCAGGTAGAACGCATTTCCGTGCCGGTTTGCCAGCTCATGCAGGAACATTTCCAGCCGGTTCCGGGCATCCGTAACGCCGCGGTCTTTCGTGCTGGCCGGGTTATCTCGAATAAGGCTTCGTTCCGTCAGGGGAACGAGGCAGCTGTCGCACAGACACCCCTGCACAACACGGCAGTCGATCATAACCGCATGGATTTCCCGCAGTTTTCCCCGCTCATGGAGAAATATCTTCCGAATCGTCATATCCACGTCGAGCTTTCCTGCCCGCAGTGAATCCTTCATCCGCTTCAGCTTCAGGATGGCATGGAAAAGGAACCGCTGTACGTTTCCCTTCCACTCCACGCCTTTCCGCCGCTTCCGCAGCGATTTCATAAGGTTCTGAATGGTAAAGACCCACTCAAATTCTCCGAAGGGGGTGACTGCTCTCAGCCGTTCTTCCCGGCATTTGATTTGGTCGAGTGCCTTGATACGCATTTCCGCATAGGGGGTGCGCACCTCCAAGGCAGATGCTATCTGCTCCCGCACGGGCTTCCCATGCCAGAAGCAGCGGCGGGCGGCATCATTGGCGGCTACGGTCAGCAGTTCCAGATCTATGCTTCCCTGCTCCCGCCATGTGCCATGCGCCTGCGCTTCTCGTTTTGCGGCCTTCCGAGCTTTACTCCGCTCTATCCTGGCCTGTATCTGTTCTCTGTTCGTCAAATGAACCTACGCCCTTCCTGCTACTTATTGTGTGCGCTCTAAACAGGTTTGCGAAGCGGTGATGAAACAGGCCCTGCACATGACCTGCCATGAAAGAATCGTCCCGCCGCTCCGATCAGGGACACCGATACGGTGTGCCAGCCTTAAAACAGGCCAGCCATCAATTTACCGCCTTTGCAGACGGATGGTTGCACATTCCTTCTAAATTCTCTGGATATTTTCACCCTTATACATGGTTACTTCAAAACTTAGAATCCGGGGCATGATGCCGTAACTATTGTTGGAGTTGTTATAGTCGTTGTTACCGTTATTGTTTACATTCCAATAATTGTTGGTATTGGTGGGATAAGCATCGCGCAGCCAAAAACAATTAAAGCCTTTCTAATGTGCCACCAGTGTTTTTTACTTCAATCGCCCAAAACGCTTCTTGTCAGAATTTCGGACGCCTTGAATCAGTTTGATACACTCATTGATTTGCCCGGCCCACTCGTCCATCGTATTCTCGCTGTACAACATAACGTTCCACAGTGCATACAGCGGCCGTTGCAACCCATTCAGGTTGTCGATTGCTCGCTTGAAATACTTATCCCGGGCCTCATACTGCTTTCTTGTGGACGGGATTCCGTCATTGCCACGCAGGACGCAGAATAACGCATCATCCACAAATTGCAGGATTTGGTCTGACAGATGGTCTTTGTATTCCAAGGGCACCGCACATATCTTCGAGTAGGTGTACTTGTGCAGATCCCGCATTTTATTGACGAAAATACGGTCATCCGAATATTCCAGCTCAAACGTCCGAATCATCGGAACCTCTCTTTCTCCGTCACCATAGCGGGCCGCGCCATCAATCAGTGCAAGCTCTTTGCATACTAGGTCTGTCCATTCCCGCCTTCCCCCTTCCTTCGTATCGAAAAGGCTCCAATATACAGCCATCGGTTTCTGAAGGGCTATCAGGAATCGGGTTACCCGGTCAAACAGCATTCGGCGATACTCCCGGCCTTCTTCCGTCCTGGCATCACCTTCATTCGCCATGATGACCGCATGATATGCCGCCATTGTCGGCTGCATCAGTTTCGGTCGGACAAGCTTTTGATACCGCTTCGGGATGCTGTCGCATCGCTGGACTGTAAGCCGCACAAGCCTTGCGCAGTTCATCTCAAACTCTGTTGAGGCCTGTTGACGTTTTCGGGCAAGAACAGACATTTTGCATCACCTCCCTTTATTGTGGATAGCATACCACGCATTTTCTGTTCTTGCAATTAAAATTTTCGGCGGCTTACGCCGCCTGTTCGGTCCATTTCTCACCTTCTGCTTGGGCGGACTGTCGCCGCCCAGATTTTGGCAGATTTCACAGATGAAGCCGGGGCATGATGCCGTAACTAATGCCGGAGCCGTTATAGTCGGAGTTACCGAAATAGCTAACATACCAATAATAGCCGGTATAGGTGGGATAAGCATCGCGCAGCCAAAAAGCTCTTGCTCTCACCCAGATATGTCCATTCCAGATATAGCAGTAACTGGAATAGTAGCAAACATCACCCACAGCAGGATCATCCGGCAAAGAGCCAGAAGTAAAGGTGCAATTTTCCCGAGATGTCATTCCAAGGAATCTCGCTCTCGTAACATTCGAGATAATCCACGGAATCTGCTTTCCACACTCTGTATAGGGTGCTTTTGTGCCTCCGAACATATCCTGATAGCACGGCAGATAGACCTTATCACTGGATTCAATAGTCTTTGCTCCAGCTACTGTTCCATCGCCATAGATGACGGACTTAATTTTGACTTCCTCCACCATCTCCCGCAGTGCCGCCGGGAGCGCATTCATATACCGTTTCTGAAGCCAAGTCCGAAGATTGGCTTCCGGCCAGCCCTTCTTGGCCGAATCCGTAGAGTTGCTGAACAACGCTCTATCACAGCAAAGCAACCCGGCGTGAATCAGGTCGATGTTCGTCGGAGTTCCGCCGGTCGTTGTTGCTCCACCGGCACCGATGACTTCAAGATAGGTCTTTTCATAGGGCCAGTTTGCCATCTGCTGGCAGGTCGCATCGCCCAGATCACCATACCACAGCTTACAGCGGTACAGGTGACCCGTGGCGAAGTTCGTGCCGGCGTTATTGCATCCGAGCATGATGGTTGCCGTCGAGACCGTATCAATGGTCTTTGTCAGTTCCTTCTTGGTCGGAGCGTCATTGCCCGGCGTGGAGAAGTAGACGATCAGGTTCCGGCTCCCCTTAATGTGCCGCAGGACAACCAGTTCTCTGTATTGGCTGCTCACATAAGAGGTATCCATATTCGAGAACGTGGAAACGGACGTACTCTTGCTGTTGTTGGCGGTATTCGAGCCCCAGCGCACCGCAAAGCCGCTCGAATAAATCACTTGGAAGCCGTGGTAACCATCCGCCGTATAGCAGCTTACCATGCAGTCGCCCGAGGTATTGCTGTCGAATACGCCATCGACCACCATTGTCCAGTCCTGATCCTTGTCAAGCAGGGTCACACCAGTATCAACAGAGGTCTTTCCGTCCAGCTCCAGATCCTCTGCCAAAACTTTGAATTCGATGCCGGAGAAGCTCGGCTCCCAGCCCATCGTGACCGGGATGCGGGCCTTGGTATCCTCGTCCGTGATGGTGACGTACTGGGACATCAAGCCTGCTTTCTTGACCGCATACAGCTGTTCAATGCTCATAGCTTCCAGCTTCGTTCCGCTGGCGGGCAGTGTGCAGGTGTTCCAGACCGCTGTGACAGTGGTATCAGCGACGATGCGGGTAGTGGGCTGGTCCCATCCTGCGAACAGGTAGTAGATATGGTTTTCCGTATCATTTTCCTTCACGGGGTCAGTTTCCAGCGGGTAAACAGCCTCGGTGTTGTAGTCTACCTTGGCTGTCGCCACGGTCTGGCCGTCGGAAGTCCATGTCACCGTGTATTGCTGGGGCACGCTGGTATAGGTAGCCGTCAAGGTGCGGTCTGCGGTAACGTTCGTCAGGACACCATCCCAGCCTTTGAAGGTAAAGACCTGGGCCTGCGTGGAGGGGCGGGTCGGAGTGTCGCACAGGCCGTTCTTGATGGGGTCCTGGCAGGTTTTGCCACGCTCCACATAAACCACCAGCGGCTCCCCGCTCTTGTCCAGAATGGCAGAGCCGTCCCAGTTCTTGAAGGAAACAGCGTGCTGGGTGATTGCCGTGAACTTCGCCGTCAAAGTGCGGTCGCTCGTCACGTTCGTCATGCTGCCATCCCAGCCGGAGAACTTGTAAATCTCGGTGGTTGTTGCGGGCTTCGTGGGGGTATCACACAGACCGACTTCCACAGGGTCAACCACGGATTCGCCCTTCTCTACATAGACTACCAGCGGTTCCTTGGTTTCTCGGTTCAGGATGTCGCTGCCATCGTAGTTCACGAACTTCACGGCGTACTGCTGGATGAGGGTATCATAGGTCACGGTCAGGTCCAGCCATGCTTTGTTATAGGCTTTCAATTCCTGACTACGCAGTTCCTTGACGTGGACAGTACCGGACAGCGAGGATTGCTCGATCTCCGCACCGGCCGCATTGTAGCCTTCCAGCGTGAGCAGCCGGTTCAGCAGGCTGGTATTGCTCAGCGACCAGTCAATGCCCGTCAGCCGCAGGGTGTTCAGGTTCTCGGCTGATTTGACGATATCCAGAGCAACAGGGAACGGCGTAGATTCGTGCCGCAGGCCCGTCAGGGCGGCGTAGGCATCGTTGACGGTAAAGACCTTGATGTTCTGCATCTCCCGCAGGGTGAGGTTTGTTGGGCTTTCCAGCACGACCTGCTCGATGCGGCCGCCGGGCGCAAAGACAACTGCGCTGATGGGCGTTGACTTAGCTGTGAACTTTCTCAGGCTGGTGCATCCGGACACGTCGATGGGAGCCCGCAGGTTCGGACATCCATCAATCCGCAGTTCCTCCAGATTCTTCAGCGCAGAGAAATCCAGCATGATATCGCTCTTGAGGTTGAGGTTCTGGTATCCGTCCGCATCACTGCCGATGATGATCTGCTTCAGCTTGGTCGCCGCAGAGAAGTCCACCTGATTGGTGTAGATCGTTTCGATGCCAGTGACCTTCTCCAGCAGGGATGCCGAGTAGATGTAGATCTCGGTATCGTTCAGGGCGGTATCTTCCGGCATCGTCAGCGTGGCAGATTCGCCCCGCTTGCACCGCTGCTGCAGCATGATGGAGCCGAACAGCGCAGACACATAGATGTCCGAGTACGGCGTGATCGTCACGCTGGCCCGGCTCCCATCCGGTGCGGCAAAGCCACGCAGGGTAATTTTGTCGTTCTTCGCAACGGGGCCGTTCCACTTCGATGCCATGTACGGGCACTGGTACTTCAGGAAATATCTGCGCTGAAGCTTCTTGTCGCCGTTCAGCATCGGGATGAACATGGTAATGGGGCTTCCCTCTGCGGTTTTCAGTTCCTCATAAGGGCGGATATACTTGCGCCGCATATCGGCCATCAGGAGCCGCTGGGGGCGGGTGTCCGTGTATTCCTCAAAGGTCTTAATCAGGCGGTTGTAATCCCACAGCTCTGCCAGATTGCTGAACATCTTCTGGAGCCGGTCTTGGAAGCAGTCACGGACATTGCACCACAGTGCGCTGTCCTGCGCATTGAAGACATTGCCGCCGTCAATGGTATCAACATCCTCATAACCGAAATCCAACGTCAGGTCGCCTTCGTTGTTGATTCCCATGGCCGTGTCGTTGTCGTAGTCAAAAGAGAAATCCCACAGCGGGCTTTCTGCTGTGACATCCGAGCAGTGCGGGAACGTGTTCTTGGCTCGGTTATCCGGCATCAGGAAGAATGAGGTGAAGCAGTACTGGAACATAGCGGAATCCGACACGAAATGCTTATCAAACTCCGCCTTGAACTTGGCACGGCGATAGGATTCGCTATCCGTGTTGTAGGTAACGCCGCCGTAGTTGACTGTAGCCCCGAGCTTTGCTTTCGTGGCCTGCGTGGGGTCGCAGGATGCCACCCATGCCACGAGATCCGCCCATGCTTTCCTGGCAGTCGTTTCATCGCAGGTCGATGCAATGTACCGCCACGACAGAGGGGCGTTCGGGTTCGCATCCGATTCCCAGAAGTCGTCGCCTTCGATGCCCTCAGCGGACTTGTAGCGGTTGCAGGGAGAGGTATTGTTGCACAGCTCCACGATGACCTCATTCGGATGCACCGCGGCATCAAGGCCCTGCGCCGCCACATTCTTCTTGCTGTTGCCGAAGTCGCCGACACCGTAGAAGATGTACTTGCCCTGCTCAAAGCCTTCCTCGTCGCTGTCGTTGCAGACGAAAACGGCACAGGGGTGGAACTCCATCGTGTCCACCACCCGAGGGTCATTTTTGCGGCTGTCACGGATATAGGGGTTGTACTTGTTGAACAACCGCTGGAGCATGGCATTGTTCATGTTCTCGGAGCTTGCCACGTTCAGCTTGATGTTGAAGTAGCTCTCCCCGATGGAGTTATCCGTCATCGAATAGGTGCCGGAAGATGTGCCATCCGCAAAGGTGAACTGGCCTTTGCAGTCGATGTCGATATTGCGGGCAGATGCACCATACGCATTCGAGGATGTGCCTTGGCCCTTGTGGGTGACATTCTCGTTCGTCCAGTTGTCCTCGCTGCGGCCACCCTTCATAATCATCTGGACGGTGCATCCGGTCACCTTATCGCTCTTATCCGTGGTGAACCGGGGAACGTGCATCTTGATGACACGCAGCTGGGGTTTGACATTCGCCAGCTTATCCGGGTCGATGTTGCCGTCCACGTCCAGAATATCGTTGCCCTCATAGCGAGCCACCATCTCGTCCGCATTGGGTGCATCGGCGATCCAGTTATCCATAATGCCGCTGTCGGTCAGGGATACAGAGTATGCCTTTGCCCGGTACAGCCACACATCGCAGTCGTCCGAACCGATGACGACGGGCACGGCCTTGGACTGGTTCAGGCGGTCGGTGCTGGTGTAGGTTGTGAACCGGCTGGGAACAGCCCCGATCAGCAGGAACATCTCATTGTGAGCGTCCTGTGCGGTGATATTGTACTCCAGTTCTGTGTACTCGCCCTCGCACAAAGGCACATCAATGGAGGTCTGCTGAGAGGACAGCGTTGCGTGGTTCGCCGTGACGTTCAAGCCAATGCCATCCGCCACGCAGGAGATCACGCCTGCCGTGAAGTTGTGGGTGTTCTTGACCGTATACACGAACTTTGCGTTTGCGCCGTTCGCCTTCGGGCTGGTTCCGAACAAGTTGTATTCGATGGTTGCCCGGCATCCGGCCGGGATCACGAAAGCGGTGTTTCCGTCCGAATCCTGCTTGTAGCCACCATTCACCCAGTCAAAGCCCGAAGAGGTCGTCATCGAGATGCCATTGGACACCCAGTTGTCACGGTCTGCCGCATCGTTGCTGCGCCCCGCCGGGTCGAAATCGTAGATCAGGCCTTCCGTGACCGGCTCGATGTCATAGCTGAGTTCCATCGCCGTGTAGGTAATGGTCTCCGAAACCGTTCTGCAGGTGATCTTCAGCGTGTGCTGGCCCGCCGTGCGGGGCTTATAGGCCCACACCTGCATCGTCCGGTCAACGGTCATCGACACGGTTTCGCCGTCAACCTCCTGCGTGATTTTGGCGTTCTCGGTCTGAGGGTCATACACAAGGTATTTGAGCGATGCCGCCGAATGGATGCGGCCCATGGCCGTTTTGGTTTTCACGGTGATAATCGGCGTGGGGCTGTCCGGGTCAACGACGGCGATGCAGAAATGCACGGTATCCGACTGGATGGATACGCCATCCGTGTTCACCGTAACATAGACATCCACCTCATGTGCGCCGTGGGTGCCGATCGTCAACGACTGCACCGCCTGCCGGCCGGAAGCCGACGTTGTGACGGTCGCCTTCTCGGTGCCATCCACCAGAAAGTGTGTGGTTTTCTCAACGCCGGTGCCGACGGGGGTGTAGGTAACACGGATGGTGTCCCCCGTCTGGTAGATTTTTTCCTCGTCCAGCTTGGCCGTAACCGAGACCGCCAGGGCATTGACCGTCCATGTTTTCGATGCAAAGGCATCGTTTTCGTCGCTGATAACGATTTTGATTTTGTTCTCGCCTGCAACGAGGAATCGGCCAGCATCCCAGCTTCTTGTACCTTGCGTGATGTTTTCCATCGCCATAGCGTTTCCGTTGACATAGTATTTCGCAGTGCCGCCGAAGTCCGGGTCAGTGTCCGAGAAACCGTAGGTGATGACTGCGCTCTTACCCAGCGCAACCGAAAAGCTCAGGACTTTTTCGCCGTTCACCTTCGTTTCATTGGTCAGCGTTACGAGGGATGCCTGATTGCCACCGCCGCCGGTGGCAGGAAGCTCGACCAGCTGTTCCTCTTTGCCGTTGACGAGCCAATACTTCCCGTCGTCATCCTTGACAATGCCCTGAAAGCATTTCGCTGACAGATCTTCCAGTTCCCTGTTGACCTGCTCGGCAGTATAGTAATCCGACAGGTCGATGTCCTGAATCTTCGGCATCGGCAGCTTAACGAGGGACACGCCGTCGGCGTTCGTCAGGTAGTAATCGCCTGTGGAATCCTGAATGATTCCGGTAAAGGCGTTCTTGTTGATGGCATCCAGCGTTTTCGAATGGCCGGACACCGTTTCGGAAAGCTGGTTCACCTTCTCGCTCGAAGCGTACTGCTTCAGCATATTTTCAATCTCGTTTTTGTCGTAATACCCGGACAAATCCGTATCCGGCAGCTTCACGACCAAATCGCCATTGGCAGATTTGAGCCATGTCCCGCCGTCCTGCTCGACAATGCCGACGACCGCAGGTCCGAGGGCTTCTTCCAGCACGGTGCGGGTCACATATTCTCTCAGTGCCTGAGTTAGGGCCTGATTCGTGATGTAGCTGCTCAGGTCGGGGTCCTTGCCGCCCACCGGGATCCAGCCGCCGTCTGCGTAGATGTAGCACTTAATCACGCCGTCCTGCACCGGAAGCAGGTATGCGGTCTTCTCTGCCGCAGTTTCCGGCAGTTCGGTGACCGCCACAAACTGATACGCTTCCAGCCAGCTGCCAAGCTGGGCGGCAATTTCCTTGGACTTCTCGGCCGCAGCCTTCGCCTCACCGGAAGATGTTCCGGCTGTCGCCACCAGCTCGTTCATCTTCTTGATGGCATTCTGCATCTCGAGTTCCACGTCGCCCGGAACAGCAGACAGGATGTGCCACTGGTCGTCGCTTCCCAGCATATACTTTCGGGCCAGCTCGATACAGTATGCCACACTGCACGGCATTGCGGTCTTGGTGATTCTCGTGGACTTACCTGTGGACGTGCTGTTCGGCAGGTCCGCCAGCTCAGAGCCAAGGTCGAAGTACAGAGTATAGACGGCTGACTTCTCCGTTTCGAGCTTGGTATCTGCAACAATGATAGCCATTATCGACTTACCTCCTTTGCTTTCTCAACCAGTTCAAACAATGCCCTTGCATCGTCCACCCCGAGGATCATCTCCACTTCCTCATACGGAAGCAGGATTTCCTTCGGCTCCACGTCTTTGCGGAGAATCGCTTTCTTGGCGTAGTAATAGCACGATGCCAGCACACGTCCTTTGTGGCAGTAGCAGATGTTCGTGTTTCTTTTGTTCGGGGTCCCGTAGAGTTCGTAGTTATACGCACTGCACCAGCCGCACCCCTCCATCACCGGGCAGGTCATACACTCCTGCGAGGACTGGCTCGACCGGGTAATGGAATCAAGCATTTCCTTGGTTTTCCGCTGTTCATCCGTTGCATACAGACCATCCCAGCAGCTTCCCAGACACACCCGGGATGCCTTTTCCTCTCCAATGGAAATCGGCGCATAGCGGATGCACGGGTATGCTTTCCCATCCGGTGCGAAGGAGAGCATATTTCCAGTTCCGCCGCAGTAGTTCCGGTCATCACAGCCCATCCCGGTTCCGACCGGCGCATGAAGAATCGAAACATAGGCATCCGGGGCCGCTTCAATCAGCCAATCCGAGAGTTTTACCAGTTCCCGATAGACTTCCCGGGCATCCTCCACCGTGTAATACGGCTCGTAGGCGTAGTTGCAGTTGATGTGCTGGCACCCTTCCTCGACCATCATCCTGACGCTGGGGTACAGGTACTTCGTGGATTCCGGCACAAAGGTCATCTTGGATGCCATCCAGCCGTATTTCTGCTTTCCGTCCTGAAATGCAGCGTAGGCTTTGTCGAAGGAACCGTTACCCTCTGCATCCACCCGGAAAGCGTCGTGCAGTTCCTTCACGCCGTCGATTGACACCGTGACCGACAGGAACTCGTGATACTTCCGAATCAAATGCTGGGCTTCCTCTGTGAACCACAGCTGGCCGTTCGTCGCAAAGGAAATGCGGGTGTACGGGGCCAGCGGGATATCACGCCGGAAGCATTGCTCAAAGTAGTAATCACCGATACGCTCAATGAGCTGTGCCTCAAGAAGAGGCTCGCCGCCGATGAAGCTGAGAACCAGAGATTTGGTCTGGTGATTGATAAGAGCTTTCGGGTCATCCTGAGCATACATATCCAGAATGTAGTCCACGATTTTTCTACCCGTCTGCTCGCTCATTACGCCGCACGACTTATGGTTCTCGTAGCAGTATGAACAGCAGAGGGTACAGCTTCCGGTCACCTGAAACGTGATCTCCCGGCAGATGTTCATAGCGTCTTCCCCCGGGGTCATAAACAGCCGCCGGACCATCTCGCTGTAATCCAGATTGCGCCACTCTTTTACTTTTGCTCCCATCTGCATACCAGCATCCTCCGCTCAAAATCAAAGGTGAACCGAAGATTCTCCGGTAGGCTTCCGAGATACCGCCCGATGACTGCATTCTGCGCCGCATAGAGGTCCACAGCGGCCCTCTGGTACTGTTCCGAACACAGCTTCAGCATTTCCTTTGCATCGGGATTCTGGGCCTCTGCAAGCTCTCTGGCGAGGATAGCCACCAATCCTTCATAACTACGCAGGATGTAGTTCCTGCGCTCCACCGCAAGGCTTTCTTCTTCCGTCAGCCCAAACACCTGCTCCCGCTGACATTCTTTGCCGGTGCATTTCATATCACATCAACTCCAATCGTTTTCTGAGACTGCCGATTTCCTGAGAAACCGTCTGGTATTTTTCTTTCGCCGGTTCCATAACAAACATCAATGCCAAGAGCGTATGGATGTTGCAGTCGCTCTTGGCATTGACTATCTCTATCATGGTATTTGCTACGGTATAGACCGCCCATATCAGTTCTTTCGATTCAAGCGGCACTTTGCAGATGCTCTGGATCACCTCATCGTCCAGATATTCCATTCCCTGAAGGTACTTCTCAGGTTCATAGAACGTCCGGATGATAAGGGCCCAGCTAATGGCCTCATACTCCGCGCCGCTTAGGTTGGTTTCCAGTGCCCTGCACATCTTTGCCACGGCATCATGTACATAAGCCACCCATGCTCCAAAATCATCTATCTCCGGGTTCTGGAACATAGACAAGAAGCACAGGTACGAAAACAGCGGGTTCTCTCCCGGGAATTTCATCAAGTAGTGAAAATCCTCTTCCGAGATGGGAGCCTGAGCGATAAACTTGAACAGAGCCCGGTGGTCATCGTAAAAGACCGTATTGTCCTCCGGCCCTAAAACAACAAATTTTCGGCAGTCGCCAAATTTGCTTTTCTCCATTTTGAGCCACCACTAAACGCTGCTACCGCAAATCGTGGTACATTCTCCGCCGCACCATCCATGGCAGGTTCCACCGCACTCGGTCGTGCAGGAATAAAGACAGCCATTGCTGCACGCTGATGTACAATTACCATCGCATCCACCACAGCTACCGCTGCAGGAGCCGTCGCACCCTCCACTGCAAGATCCACTGCACGAAGTTGTGCAATCGCTAGAGCACGACCGGTCACAAGCAGAAGTACAAGTGTACCGGCAAGTACTTGTGCAGTCATCTGCACATCTAAACGTACAAGTTCCCAAGCATTTATCAGAGCAGCTCCCGATGCAGGTATCAGAGCAGCTGCCCGTACAACTACCAGTGCAACTACCGGTACAGCCAGAGCAAGAAGTATAGCATCCAGAAAAACACAACCCCGAACAACTGGCAGCGCATCCAGTATTAAGTCCAACGGGAGACTTTGACTGGAGTTCATTAAGCTTTTGAGCGGCCTGCTTCACCGTGCTGGCTTCCACGTCGCCACTCGGCGTTGGTGTAATGCTGCTTCCATTCACAGCATCCAGCGGCTTTGTGATTTTCTGAATGTGTTCATTCGTCACCTTCACATTTTTCGCCGGAGTTATTGTGTACTGGTAAGTACTCCCATTATACGCAGACATAGAGCCTACGCTTCTGGAAGTGCTTCTTCGGTTTATCTCCTCCTGAACCATGCATTTCAGCGAGTTAAATTCGTCCGATGTAATAAGATCACCTTTCGCCGCCATCCGCGTCACCTCCCAACACGGATTTTCAGTCGCCGCAGGTCGGTGCGTCCGTCGCTCTCGACCGCATATCCAACGATCTGCCCGTCTTTCGCCGTTTCACAACTTTTCACCGCCCGGCCAACGCCCGGAACCTCGGACGGAACGATGTAGTCTCCGGTATGCACCGACCCGATGACCTTCACATGGACACGTCCGGCCAGTGCAACCGGAATGTATGCGGGAAGGTTCTTCTCGAGATAGTCCTCCCCTTCCTCAGCTTTTTCGCCGCCGATCAGCATTGCGCATTCATCCGTGTGGACACCTGCAACATGGGTACTCAGGTTCGTTGCCTTGATGTACTGTTCTGCAGAACTCTCAACATCCAGAGCCACGATATCGCCCGGCTCTGTTTCGGCTCCACGGGGGAAAAATTCGGCGTAGTCGTTATAGACCGCACCATAGCACTTTGAGAAATTGGCCACGCCAGCGGTATTAACGTAGTACGCCGCACTGCCGAAGCTAACCGTACCCTTAAATGTTCCGCCACCGGTCGGCATCGCTCCGATGTTGCTGCACGCTCCCGACGCAGTTGATGCGCCGGTTCCACCCCGGGCAATCGGCAGCGTTCCGGATGTAATTTCGGATGCCGAATGATTGTGGGTCGCTGCGGCCGCTCCAAGGTTCTTTCGTGCGTCCGCCGCATTGGTAGCTCCCGTGCCTCCATTTCCTACAGAAATCTGTCCGTTTGAGATATCGGAAGCACTATGCTTATGGCTCTTCAAGGCGAAAGCATCAGCGTGCTTTCCGTCTACCATGTCAGCATTGACGCCCTCCATGAGGCCATAAGCTTTCAGCAGCTTCACAATCTCTGCTGCTGTGAACTGATCTTTGGGCAAAGAAGCATTTGCAGTTTGTTTTACTTGATAGATGGAATCTGCATTGTTCTTAACAAGTGCAGACAACACATAGAAGACCTTGTTGAACTGCTGGGCTGTGGGTTTTCCGTTGATGCCGCCCACGATCGTCACCCATCCGCCCGTCCACTCCTCCAGCGTCAGTGGAACCATAACACCTTTTGCCGAAAACAGGCTGTTCAGGTACTCTTCCAACGAGACCTCGGCTTTTGTTTCTGCCATATAACTCCTTTCAGCTCACCGACTGAGCAAATGTACCTTCCCCGAATCCGGCCACATTCGGGTTCACATCCACAAATCCGAATGTGTTCGTGTCTTCTGTGGAGCAGGACGTTCTTACCTTAACTCCAGCCGGATGCAGGATGAGATCATGTGTTCCCAGAATGGATAAGACGATATCCGTAAATGGAGCCGATATATCCAAGTGGAATGTGGCGGGCATTTGCGGGTTCTCAGTGTACCGTACCTGTGTTGCAGAGAAAATGATTTTGGTCGCTTCCATAATTTCTTCCGGCGTCCAGCCGCAGGAGTTGCTAAATGCCTTGTACCTCAACGTGATGCGGTACACATCATCTCTGTCTGCCAGTTCCCGGCTTCCGATCATCTCTCCCGCCTGTTTGCGGGTCAACCCCACCAGTTCGCCGATGCGATCCAGCAGCTTTCCCTCGCAGTAGTCGATGTTGTTGAGTTCCTGAAGGTCTGCAAATTCAAGCCGGAGTTCCTGTGCCTCCTTTGCGAAGGCCAAGAAAACCGCATTCAGGTTGGACCTTTTCTCAACACGAACACTCGTTTCCGAGATTGTCTGAAATGCCATCTTCCTTCACCTCACGCTTCAGCTGTTTCCTGAAGGATCCACTTTCCATTGGACTGACGGGCATACAGCGACAGCGGAGTTATCACTCTGGCTCTGCTTCCCAGCGCACAATCTTCCGGGAGAAGTTTCAAGTCCTCCACGGTGTCGCACAGGTAATCCCCAATCATCTGAGAGTAGAACGGGTCCACCTGAAACTGCATCGGAAGTTTGTCCACCATCTCCTGATAGGATTCAATCATACTTTCACCACCCGGATTCCATTCGCCGAGATAATCGGCTGTTGTGTGATTTTCACGGGCACGACCTTCTCCAGCATTGCGCTGTCGTCAACGCTCGCAATATCCGGCGTTTCGCTCAGGATTCCACGGATTTCAATGTAATCCGCACCCGAGACATTCAGCATGATGGTCTTGATAAAAGACTGGAGCCGAATCGACTGTCCTGCTGTAAGCCTTTCGTCTGCCAGAAGATTTTGGATGCGGGTCACATAGTCATCGGCCAAACCACCGGTCGATGTCACCTTGACGGACAGCAACAGGTAGATATCCTCAACCCTGCTGAACTCCACATATTGCTGGTCGCCGTTGAAATCTGTCGCATAGGCGTAATGCGTTCCATACGCCCGGATGCCAGCTGCCTTGTTGCGCCAGATGACCTCTGCCACTTCATCGTCAGAACCGCCCTGCACAATGATCTCGATGCTATGCGGGGGTCGTCCTGCAGCATCCTTGACATCATCGTCGTTCTGGTAGCCCTTGGCGTAGGTCACGCCGGCAACGTCGCTGTACAGCAGCGATGTGATGCTGTTCACGGTTCCCCGGCCTCGGTTTGCCAACCGGTCCAGATAGGAAGACCTCGCTTCCGCATCCGTCTGCGTCAAGCGGCCCGTCACCGGCGGAATGAGGTTTGTAACGGATTCAAACCCGTCGATGGAAGTCACGATTTGCGTGATCGTACCATTCGCCAGGGGAACCTCGCCATAGTCAACGGATTCAAAGAGCAGGTTCGAGGTCACGTTCACAATCGTCACATAAGAACACAGCGTTGCGGCAAAGCTGTCAGAAGCGTTCGCTCCCTTCAGCACAATTGCCCTCTTGCCGTTTTCGTCTGTTTCATCACTCACCGTGATGCCCAGCTTTTCCAGCGCATCAAACGCTTTCAGTGCGGCAAGAATCTGCGCAAAGGCATCCGAGTAAGAGGTAACCGTCATGGTCTTGGAGAAGCTGGAGCCCGACGAATAGGTTCCCACCTTACCAGAGGTTGCGTTCCGCTCAACTCCGAATGTGAAGGTGATGCTCCCTGCAATGCTGCTGATGGGCTGAATCTTCAGCGTCTGCCAGTTATCGCTTGTGATACTCGCCAGCTTCGCACACTGGAACTGCTTGACCGGGTATGTGCTGGACTGCACCAGCGAACCAACGGGAATATAGGTTCCTTCTTTTCCGGTACAGGCCAGCGTGTACTTCGTGCGGGATTTTCCGATACGGCTCACACCGCCGATCTCCATCACACGGTCAAGAGCGATTCCCTGTGCGCTCTGCGGGAAAAGCTGCTCGTAAGCCACAGAAAGGGCTTCCCAGAGAAGCGCATCCTCGTCACAAAGGTCTGTGAACATTACATTCATTACACCCTGCGGGTTTTCGGACGGATCTACACCGGTTTCCGATTTGAAGGTCTGGCAGACACTATCGTAGATTTCATCCAGCCGCTTCAGAATGAAGCCGTCTTTAGTTACTCCGTGATCGGCCACTAAAACTCACCTCGCTTTCAATTTCGCCTTCTGTTGTCTGGGCGATGAACTTGCAGATTAGATTTCTGCTCTGTCTATCCCACGACAGGGAAAGCGAATCAATTCCTGTTACTCCTTCCACGCTGAGAATCTGCTCCCGGATATCCTTTTCGATGATGGCCTGATTCGGATTCTTAATGAGGATGTCCTCGAAGTAAGGAACCCCCAGATCCGGGTTGAACACCCATTCGCCGAGGAACCATTTCAGCTTGATTTGCAATGCTTGGCGGATAGACCCGATGATTTCGACATCGCCGTTGCGGTTCAGGTATAAATCCCCGTCTGCCGCCAGCGCAAAGTCCTTGAGTGCCATCTATTCCTCCATATCTCATAACACAGGCGGGCTGGTGGGGCCTGTGGAGCAGGTATGCGTATGCGTGTTCATGTTGATTCCGCCAGCTGTCAGCTGGCCAGTCACCGTGGCATTTCCCACGATGGAAACATTGCCGACCACCTTCACCTGTGATGCGGTCACGTCCACGCCCGAACCAGTTGCCTTAATGGTCGTCCCGCCTTGAACCACCGTAGTGCTGTCGTTCTTGACCGTGATTTTGGCCCCGCCCCGGGTAATCACGATCTCGTCTTTCTTCACCACAATGGTGGAATCCCCTGCGAACATAATCGCCGCTTCCTGATTCCCGGCTTCCTTGACCTGCTTGCCTGCTTCCCTGAAAAGGCCCGGAAGAAGCATTGCATTGGCAAGGTCGAACTTCGAGCCGGAGCTTCCCTCTCCAAAAAGAGCAATGCAGCCGTCACCCTGAACGACTGGAAACGCAAAACCAACCTCGCCGCCCTTTCCGCAGGGCATCAGGATGGTGGTGCCGGAGATCTTCGGGTACTGAATCTCTGTCCCATCGTCCGTCGTCACGCTCAATTCCGGCGTGAGCTCCGCCGTATTGTTGTTTTCGACCTTTCCGACCTTTGCCGGTGCAGAGGTATGAACGCCTTCTTCCATGCGGGCAGTCATCATTTCAGCAAGGGCATCGTAGATTTCCTGATTGAAGTCCTGCATCTCACTTCACCTCAACAAACAACGCCTTGCAGTACCAGTCCTCACCGTCTGTATCACCCACAAAGTTGATTTTGGACGGGCGGTAATTGCCGGTGATTTTCCTTGACTCAAGGCGCACATAATCGTCCACATGAACGTGTCCATTCAGAAGATATTTTGCTTCTACGCCCTTTTTTGCTTTCCTCTTAGATGTGTTTTTGCTTTTATCACTCGTCGATGCGGATTCAAACACAGGCGTAGGCGACCCTATCAGCCCGGTATCCGGTGCAATGCGGTAAGCCGCCGTTGTGATAGGCTCATCCACAGCGCAAATCTGAATGATTCCGTTCTGGATACTCCAACGGAGGTTTGCTTTCTTGCAGATCTTTCCAACCAGCGACTTGCCCGCACCGACAAAAGCAAAATTCTTGAGGTCTGGAAACTCGACGCTTTTGGAATATCGGATTTCGCACCCGATGGCCCGTGCTGCATCCTCAACGATGCGCTTCCCGTTGACTGAGCCCGAATAACTGATGCTCACGGTGTTATCTCTGGCAGATGTAAAGCTGTCTGCAAACTCAATCGTGGTCTGCCGGTCAGCAGAATCGCCAGAGGTCACAACGCTCGTCAACGTGCCGCCCATAATCACAGGGATATCGTCGCCGTACCCTGCACTGAGTTCGATCAGGCAGTCCTCTTTTTCGAGTAGCTGGAGCGTTTCATCTGCGAGGTTCCAAAGGGTGATTTTTCCGGTATTGGAAGACACGCTCTCCCCGACCTCACACGAAAACTGGCATCGCAGCGCACGGCCTGTGGTCTCGCTTCTTTTCCCGAGTTCTCGCCCCTCCGCACCGTTTTCTCCAATGCGCACTCGGTATTGACGGTCAAAGTTATCCATATCTTTCCTCAAAAAATAGACGCACCCGAACGTGGGTGCGTCAGGGAATACTATTCTAACTGCTCGGCCGGAAGATACAGCAGATGTGCTTCTCCATTTGCGAAATCGCTCCGGCCGATGGTTTCATTTTCGGTCTGAACCCCGATGATCCCGGGCGGGCCCACCGAGTTGAGGTAAAAGAAGTTCCAAATCGTTCCGGGCACCAGCTTCGCCATCCCGATGATGATGTTCATCTCAGCATCGTAAATGCTCAACAGCCAGAACCCGCCGTATTCGTTCCATGTGGTCCTCAGATAGTAATATTTTCCATCAAGGCTCACACGCATGGTTGCGTCATTCCGGTCCGGAACCGAGATTTCATAATACAGCATCTTGACCTCCCATCACTTCAGCAAGCCAATAGCCTTTGCTCCGGAACACAGCAAGCTGGATTTGCTTTCTGTTTCCGTAGCACTGGATTTAGTCGAAGAAGCTTTGCTCTGCCCTGAACCTGTATTTTGCTTCGTTTTTCCGCCTCGGGCGTATTTAATGTTGATATTTACGATGTCCGTTTTGGTGACCGTGATTTGTTTCAGGGTCATCGGAACATGAACATCACAGCCATACTCGACCTTACGAGGGAGCGAGATACTTTCGATGCACATATTTTCGTAGACATCACCACCCGCCGTGAATGTCACAATAGCCCGAGACATCCAGAGCTTCCTGAATTCTTCGCAGACCATTTCGACACGGCTGGCAGAGGGTGTATGCTCTTTCGCCCACGTCACAGGTGCATTTGAAAGCACTCCCTCGATGTCCAGAGTGACCGGCTTCAGACAGATATTATCGCTGGCGGAATAGCCATCCTCGGTCGCATAGCTCGGGATCTCGCTCTCCATGGATTCCGTGCGGGAAATGATCGCATCAAATTCCAATGTTCCCAGCGTCGCCGGTTTCGTTGCCTTCATGCAATCACCCTCCGAAATTCAATGTGTGGGCCAGCTGATTTGCGGACTGCGTTCCCTGCGTACTGACCTCCCGCTGGAGCTTATCTGCCGCCTGACGGTCGGAAACTTGGAACGTATACTTTTGGTTGTTCTCCTGCCGGACGGTGATGTTCTTCGTGGAGCGGCTGACCGGGGCATTGACAGTCTTGCTCGAAGCCGCCTGACCTGCACTCACAAAGCCGCTCACGGCCTTCTTGCTGTCCGTGTCGGACGATTTGCTTCGCCCGGCCCCGCCCCACTTGCTGGAGCGTGTCTTGGTAGAATCCGTTTTATCTGTGTCCTGCTCATCCTCTGAGCTTCCACCGGTAAAGAAATTCTTAACCGCCGTCCATGCTCCACGAATCTGCTCCACCCGGTCACCGATCCAGTCAAAGAAGCCCGTCAGCCAGTCCCAGAGTGCCTGTGCCGATTCTTTCATCGGGTCCCACAGAGAGCCGAATACGGCCGCTCCGAGGTTATCCAGACCCGTCAGGAAATCATTCCATGCTTCGCTGCTGTCATCCAAGACCCCGTGAAAAAGCCCCAGCACGACCTGAATCAGTGCAACCGCCACGCCCCAGAGCCATTGAAGGATCCCGACTACCGCTTGACCGTGTTCTTCCCAGAATTGGCGCAGTGCATCAAGTGCCTCGCCGCCGAACGCCTTGGCATCCTCAAAGAAATTGTGGATATTCTCACGCAGTTCGTCCACATCAACGCCGGCATCCTCAAGGAGCCGCCCGATGATACTGTCCCCGCCCTGCAGGAATGTGAAGATATCCTCAATGACAAGGAAAAGCAGGAGCCACTTTGCTGCGGCCAAGGCAGTGTGCGTATTGATGCCCTTCAAAAGCCCCAGCGCACCCTGCAGGAAGGCCAGAATCTTCCCGCCGTTCATCGCAAGGAAAATCGAAGCCGCAGCCAGAGCGATGAACTTCAGGATTTTCTCATGCCCGCCCAGCTTCTCCGCCGCCTTGTCGAGCCAGTCCGTCAACTGCTGGACCTTGCTCAGGCACTTGTCGCTGACCTCGACGATGAACCTTGACACCTTGTCGGTGATCTTGTAGGTCGAATCAATTTGCTCAAGCCAATATCCCCAGCCGTTGCGGATGTGCGTCAGCGCATCTGTGATGCTGAGGTCCAGATTGTCGAACTTCTTCTGGATATCGGTTTCGGCGTTGAAGAACGCTTCCTTGATGGTTTTGGCCGTGAGGGTTCCGGCCGCAGCCATGCTCTCAAGCTGCGCCTTACTCTTTCCGAGCGATTGTTCCAGAACCTTCACGACCTCCGGGGCCTTCTCGTTCAACTGAGCAAAACCCGTCTTATCCATCTTGCCCGAGCTTGCCGCCTTTGTCATCAGCGACATGGACGTTCCGATGTTCTTTTCCTTTCCGGCTCCCTTTTCCAGCTTTTCGACGATGGACGCAAAGCGCACCGCATCGTCCACCGGGAAAAGGTTCTGGTTTTTCTGCACCAGTTCTGTGGTGTAGTCAGCCATGGAGCCGTAGGTTTCGCGGCAGTCCTGAGCGGCTTTCAGGATTTTCTTTTGAATCTCGACCTGATTTCCCAGCCCCTCGGTCGCACCGTTGATTTGGTCGTTGATGCCCCCAAATTCCTCTGTGAGGCCCCGCAGGAAGGCCAGAGACAGACCAATGCCAAGGGCTCCAAGAGTTTTCGTTGCAAACTGTTTGAAGCTCGTGACGGTCTGCTGGGCCTGTTTCACGCTGTTGGGGTCAACCTTGAACAGGATCTGGTTCACGAACTTTCCGATTACCGTTTCCTTCGCCGCCACTTACTCACCTTCCTTCTCCCTCTGACGCTTGAGGTCTATCTGCTCAATGTCACTCTGCATCCGCATCATGTCATAGAGCAGGAGTGCTTCATCCAGCGTGTAAACCGATTTCAGTTCACTCATTGATGCCTTTTCCTCTCGAATGAGCGTGAACATGATCCATTCGAGGTCGTTTATGCGCTCTCGGTCGAGTTCTCCGTAGTCTTCGATTGAGCCCCCTTCGACACTTTCACATGGTCGCCAAAAAGGGTGCTCATATCGGAGAAAAAATTCGAGTAGTTCTGCTTGATGACCGCCAGACACAGGCGGAACGCTCCCAGCAGGTCCATGCAGAAAAGCTCGTCAAAGTCGGCCTTGAGCATAGGACGCCATACCGCCGGAGACTGGTCTGTATCCAGGAAGGACACGTTGCTGTGTTCCAGCAGCAGTTCAGACATCAGGCGGGTCACCTGACGGCCATCAATTTTGCCGAGGGCCGTCATCAGGGATTCTGTATCCAAATTGAAGCCCTTGAACATATCCAGTTCGACCGAGCTTTTCCGTTCTTCCTCGTCGCCGGACGAAATCGCCACGACACCGGCAATCGGCAGGATGACCGAAGTGACATCGCCGAAAACCTGTGCGGAATCCATAGCGGCCAGAGGCCGCACATGGAACACTTCTTCTCCGATGGGAACCTCCTGCGAGGTCATACGTTTCAGTTTCATTTATGCTTCCTCCTTACTGCGGGGTCAGTTCGCCAACACAGTGCAGGGTCCACTCCTGAGTGCCAGCGGTTGCACCGTTCGCAACGTTTGCGGGCTTCGTGACCCATGCGGTCTCAGCCGACAGAATCGGGCCGTCTCCCAGATCCTTAATCAGAATCGGGAAGAAACCGGAGCCGGGCGACTGCTGGTTCAGGCGGTACTTTGCAAGCAGCCAATCGTTGGTTGCGCTGCCGTATACCAACGTCAGCTTGACCTCATAGCGGGGGTCCTGCGAGATACTGACAACGACCTCGCCGTCCGCACCGGATTCATCCGTCACGCCGTCACCCAGCGGGGCAATGGAAACGAAGGAATCCTTTGCGTAGCCGCTGACGATGTGTGCGCCCAATGCCGCAATGATGAACGAAGCACTATATGTATGCACATCTTTTCTCATAGCCTACACTCCTTAGTAGTTGACCGTGCCGCCCACACCGAATGCGGTAATGGCTCCGGCGAGCCGTGCCACCCATTTGATGCCGGTCAGCTTGCGTGTCCTGCGGGTTGCCGAATCCAGTTCAGACATGGCCGGAATCGTGATGGTGTACGAAGGAAGCACTTCATCATCCTTGACCTCGGGCTTTGCAATGCCGCCTGCCTTCACGCCCTTGTCCAGAGCCGCCCGGATTGCGCTCTCAACGAGCGTTGCACCCTCTGTCGTGTACGGGATTTTGGGATATTCCAGAAGCAGGTTGATAAGCTCCTGCTGAATCTGGGTTTTGAGCCAGTCGCAGAAGCGAATCGTGTCGATCCACTCGCCGTTGGACATTTTGCCGCCAACGACCACCGGCTTTCCTGCCAGCTTCGTGTAGAAGGAAACATTCTTGGCTTCCAGTTCCTTGGTCTCGGCATTGGAAAGCGGCTGGGATTCAATCGCATTCAGGCTCTTATACTGCCACGATTCGGAACCCGGGGTATAAGAGAGGAACCGCCCCAGATAGGCCGCATTTGCGCAGTCATTCTCGGTGGAAGCGTGAATCACGGCGGTTCTGGACATTCCCTCCGAAATCGGGCTTGCAGACAGGCTTGTGGTTTCCGCAATGCACATCTTGGTGTTGGCTTCAACCCAGTCTGCGATCTTCTGCAGCTTATCCTCTGCAATCCCCGCCGGGCAGACTGCATACCAGCCGGACGTTGCGTTTGCTCTGTCCAGCGTAACATCCACGCCCTCCGTTGCACCGGACGGCTGTTTCTGCACAGCCACATAGACCTCTTTCGGCCGCGGAGACTGGGAGAAATACTTCTGCACGGCAATGTACACCGGGTCATCCACAGTGAATCCGGCATCCTTCAGCTCGTCTGTGTTGCTGTAGACGCTGACATCCGGGGTCGTGTGGTCGGAAGCATTGGCCGGAAGCGGGCCGACGATCAGGGTGCTGTCATAGCCGCCCTCAATCGTCATAGATTCGGAGATTACGATATCACACTGAATGATTTGGTCGATATTCATTGAGTTTTCTCTCCTTTATCAAGTTCAAACTGTATCTCCACCGACTCAAAGTAGCCTGCTTCCATGTCTGCGATTTCTTTCGATGCCTTGGTCGGGTGCGTATCAAGGTACTCACCTTCCAGCGGGTGCAGCGCAGCATATTCCTTCGAGTTCAATGTGAAGTCGATTAAAAAAGAACAGCGCGCCCGCTCAACGCCAGACCCGCCGTTATAGATTCTTTCAGGGCTTGAGGATTCGGATACCGCCATGTTCAATGTCAGCATCTTATCCCTTGCCATTGGGCTTTGGAAGAAAAGCACTGCCTGCACCAGATCATCGACGACCGTAGACCTTGAGGTCAGCTTTTCCTTATCGGTATGTTTCGTCTTGCTGCTGGAGACCAGCTCTACCGTCAGCGGCATACTTTGATGCCAGCTTTGATAGAGAATTCCGTCCTTCCCATTGAACGATGAATCCACCTTCTGAGTGTCCACCCGGCCAAAATCCAGCACGATGTAAGGGAGCGGGGGCCTCGGAAGATCTCCCGGGTAGCTGTCCTGAACGGTGCAGTTCGGGTACAGCTTTTTGAAGATCTGCTTCAAAATCAGTCTGCACTCATCTGCCGTCATCCGCTATTCCCCCTCTCCTTCGACACCCTCAAACTCTGCGATCCAGTGCTTCAGCATGGTATTGCCCCAGTAAACCGCCGATTTGCAGACGTACCAGTGCCCCATATAGAACAGCCGGTCACCGCTCGACTGCTGACCCGGCTCCGCAGGAAACAGCTCGACGTCGCTGTACACCGTCAGCTTCGCCTGCATACTCTGGCCTTCCACAGCATCTCCATTGGTTCTTGTCTTGGCCTGAACATCAAGCATCAGCTGCATATCCGAGTATTCTTCGGTCAGATCCTCATCGTTCCAATCGACCTTCCCATAGCGTCGCACTGTATACGGTCGCTTGAAAATGTTCATTTGGAGCCGCCTTTCTTCACAACAAACTGGCAGTTCTGGCGCAGCGCACCTGTGTCAATCAATGGCTTGGAAGAACCCTTTCCCTTGACATGAACCGGAACCGGACCATTTCTGCCATACTCGTTCATCATCCAGCCACCCTCGACGGTTATAGGCGCATTCGCAGCCCAATTTCCGTCTTTTATGGCATCCTGAATCATCGACTTTGCCTGTGAACCGATGGCCTCAGCGACGCTCTCCGCCGTCGGCAGGTTTGCAAGAGCCTGACCGGAGAAATTCGACAGATCCTCTTTGTGCTTTTCCAGTTCGTCCATGAACGGCCGGGCAGGAATCATCACAGACCCATCCTTATGCACTGTCCCGTAGTGGTTCCAGTAGGCCACCTCTGCCATGCTGGTCTCGCCGTCACCGGCAGACTGATTTGACTGGTAGCCGACCTCAATTACCATCTCGGACAGCGCATCCAGTCTGGACATCTCTGCAAGCCCATTCGGTGTAAGGTCAAGCCCTAATTCGTTCGCAAGTTCCACTCCACAACCCTCCCTCTTGCTCAACGAATCATAATGGGGATAATGTGCCTCTGCCGGATGGAGATGAACTGCATCCCATAAGATGTCAGCTGATACTCAGCATCCCCGGACGTGCCCGCCGTCGTGGTAGCGAAAGAGATGCTTTCGCCGCCCTCCGATATGCTGGCAATTCGCCCGGTACTGGCAAGAGAGCCCATCGACGTGTCCCCATGGCCCGCCATCTTCATAGCATGACAGGCCAGCAAAGCCACCGCCAGATTGTATTCGGAGCCGAACTTCTTCGGGGAGATGACGGGTTTCTGAAGCATGACCCATGCTTCAATTTCATCATCGTCCATATCCTTGAACTCGGTCCCGACCATTTTGACGATCTTGACAATGGCCTCGTTTTCGGAATCCATCAGGATTCACCCGCCGGGCTTTCATCGGCAGGTGCGTCGCTGTCCACAGCCTTGCCGCTGCGGGTCGCACGGGTGTTTTTCTTCTTCTGGATCTCCACGAAGCCCATATCAACGTAGAAGTTGACGGCATCCATGAAAGCATCCTCAACGGTGTTGCTCTTGCCCGGCAGCAGGGACACGCCGCCGATGCAGATAGGCTTCACGCTGATGTTTTTGATTTCAACCATAACGCATCCTCCTTACAGACCGTAAACCAGACAGGCGGACAGCGGGTAAGGAATCACCATGCCCGCATCACGGCCCTCGCAGTTGATGACCATCTCCAGATTGCGCTCCTGCGGGGCGTGCTGCAGGAAGGCCAGAGGAACCTCGTGGGCCATCTTCTCCGCATCCTTTGTGTACAGGAGACCGATGTTCTTGCCAGTGGAATTATAGTCCGTGTTGGATTTGGACAGCTCACCAGCGACCTCCCAGTTCACGATCTGCGGGGTGTGGTTTTTGATGTAGGACAGCACGGATTCACCGGTACCGTCGATACGGCGCAGGTTCAGAGAAGTGTACAGGTCATTCGGCATCGCCCAGCTGTCGGGATGCTCAACGCCCTGTGTCAGGGTGTCGATGTAGTTCAGCATACCGGCGACGTCAGCGGCGATCTCGTCCGCAGTCTTGCTGGCCCAGTCAGCCTTACCGCCTGCACCATTCGTCAGGGTGTAGACGGGAATGTTATTGCCGGAAGACAGCACACCGATGATGCCGGTCTTCTCGTCGCCGTGCCAGATCAGATGGTTAATCTTGATATCATAAGCACGGCGGGCGGCTTCTGCACGAGCGGCATCGAGGGGCTTCATGGTACCCAGCAGGGCATTGCGCCGGCAGGCACGAAGCTCCTGCACGTTGTAGCCGTAGCTGTTGCCGATACCAACGATCTCCGCACGATGGGGAGTACCCTTCACATCGACACGGGGCAGGTCGCTGGCATAGTTGGCGATGATGTCTGCGAAGCCCACAGGCTCATAGGAGTAGTACTCCATATACATCGCACCCTCGTCCACCTCGCTGGTCTGAGGGAAAAGCTTCAGACCGGTCAGCTCTGGGAACTCCTTGTCGTATGCCTTGGACTTGACGTAGGCCAGCTGCTTTGCGAAGAAGATGCCAGCGTTATCCGCCGCATCCAGACGCAGGCCCGGGAAAGGGTTCCGGAAGGCCCGGCCGATCAGGGCTGCGCACTTGGTCTCCAGCGCAGTGCGGTCTTCCTTACTGTAACCGTTGTTGGGGTCGTTTGCGTTAAACTTTGCCATATTCCTTATCCTCCTTACACCTGCGGCACATCATAGAACTGGGCGGGTGCGATGCCGTTCACGGCGGCTCCCAGGAAACGTGCCTTGATTGCGATGTTGGTGTCTTTGACTGCGGTCGGGGTGAACTTGCCGGCATCATCACCGGTAATGACGAGATACACCGCATCGCCGTACTTCGGCTCGGCGGAATCCGCCAGCTGAACCCAGAGCTTGCCAGCCTGACAGACATCAAGGATCTGGTTCTTTTCCAGCCGCACGGCACCGTAATCGTCCATCTCGACGTTTGCGCTGTACATCACAACACCCTCGAACTTATCCGCTGTTGCTCCGGTGGCGGGCAGAGCGATTTCACGGCCGGGATCAGTGCCCTGCACCACGCCGCAGCCGAAGAACAGCTTACCGGTGTCCGCACCATTGCGCCGGGTGACCGCGGTGTAATCCGCACGGTCATACAGCATACCGGGCATCCCCCGGCTCGGCTCGCCATAGGTGGTCTGTACTGCCATACTCATAGTCTTAGTCCTCCTTCTCAGCAGCGTGACGCTGAATCATCTTGTTGCGGGCGGCATCAGGATCATACTTCTGGTTCTGCCCCTGACGGCAGGCCGCATTTGCGGAATCCACGTTGAAGACCTGCTTGCGCTGGTCGTTCACGGTCTTGCGGCCATTGACCTTGTCCTTCGCAATGTCAAACGCCGCATTGATGTAGGCATTGCTCTTGCCATCCAGACGCATACCCGGGATGACGGCCTTGATGACCTTTTTCTTTGCCTGCATCACCGGCAGGGTCTCCATGCCGCTCAGATGCAGCTTGTCACCCAGACGGCACAGATTCACCCTCTGACTGACCTGTGCGGCAATGGCATCCGCACTGTCGTGGTTCAGCTGGTTATCAGAGCAGTCATCTCCGTCCTCGGTGGGCTTGGTGTCGTCCTCTGCCGCATCCGCACGGGCATTTGCGGCATCCAGCATGGACAGCAGGGTGTTGATGTCGTCCTTGGCAGGGCCGTCCTCCATAGCGTCACGGCGGGCAGTAATGTCGGCCAGAACGTCCGGGGTCGTTGCATCGTCGCCCTCATCCTCGGTCGGCTTATTGGGATCATCGCCGCTTGCAGGGTCGTTGCCGTCATCTGCGGTGCCGCCAGCGATCGCAGCCATATACGCCTGCATTGCCACCTTGAAGGCCTCGGGGTCAATGTTAGGGGGCGCACTGGGCGCACTCACCACGGCATCGTCATCCTCGGTCTGCTTGTTGGGGTCCACCACAGCGTTCTCGTCATCCATAGTCTCCGTGGTCTTCTTCTCGTTCTCGTCCATAGGTTTCATACCTCCATCGTCTTGGCTGTCCATGTTCAGTCTTGCATCCTCCCCGGCCCGGGCGACAGCGACCAGAGCGAGGTGGTTCACACGGATATTGGTCTGGATAGCATCATACGGCTGTCCTTCCCATTCTCCGGGTTGCATAATAAGATCTTGGTAATACCCAAGCGAAAGTTCCCGCAGACCCGAGGCTTTCACGGCCGTGGGGTCATGCAGAACGATTTTGGCCCGAACGGTTTCGCCGTCCTGCTGGCCGGGGGTCAGGATACAGCCGACTTCCTCTCTGCGGACGTTGTCGGTGTCCACCGAGCGTGCATCGTGCGTGATGATGACCGGCTTTCCCTCATAGCTTGCAAGGCTGTCCGGGTCGAAAACATCTTCCGGGCGGCGAAGCTCCCTCCGAATCGTGCCATCCTCAAGATGGTAAGGGAAAATGCCGGTCCGGGTCAGAATCGGGGAGTCATAAAAATAGCCCTCAGAGCTGTACCGATCATCGCCGACAGCCACGCTGTCCGTGCGCATCTCGCTCTTGAGGACTTGAGGTGAGTTCTTTGTACTCATTTCTTCTCCTTGAAGGCTTCTCTGTTCAGCTTCTCAAAATCAAAAACCGGCTTTGCCACACAGCGGCATTGGTAATCCTCTCCCGGGTTGCAGTGCCGACCGCTGTACACCTTTCCGTGCTTCGTCATGTACCACATTGCCGGCGGGTCATCATAACGAAACGTCCTTCCGTCAAGCTCACGGTGGCACTCACGTACACGTTCGTCGCCCGATGAACTCCAAACGTACTCCTTGACCCCTGCGGATTCCTGCCGGGCACGGGTCAGGTCTGCGTTCAGTGTGCCAATCTGGTCTCTGGCCAGCAAATTGGCTTTCGATTTTGTGACATCGAACCTGTTCTGGATCTCAGACGAGATAGCCGCCGGGGTGCGCCCCTTTGTGAAGCCTTCCACAATAACGGCCTCCATCTCGTCAAAGCAGTCCTGCTCGATGCTGGTAATGAAGCTGACATTCTGCTTCGCCCATTTGGAAAGCATCCGGTCATACTCTTTACCCAGAAAGAAATCCGCCCGGATGTCGATTCCCAGTGTCGCTCTTACACTTCTCTGCCATGCTTCAAGCTGGCGTCGGTCGGTGTAATCTGCGCACCACTTCACATCCCGTTCCAGCGGGTCTGCTTTCAGGCGGCGGTTGAACAGGTCACGCATGATGCGGAACCTGTTGCGGATACGCCGAACCATATCGCTGTATCCATCCTGCCGGATGCCATCGGAGCCGTTCTGTTCTTCCGCAACGATTCTCAGGATCTCCGGCATGGATTCCCGGACGACCTTTTGCAATTCCCTCAGCCGCCGGTTCTCAATGGCACGGATTTTGCTTTCGGCCCGCTGCGGGTAGTCCGGCTCGACCTTCGCAATCCTTCTCTGGAAGCCCCTCAGGTCGGGGCCTTTGTTTCTAACTGGCATAAAGCACCTCTATCTTTCTGAGCTTTCGCTCTCTCTGCATGGAAAAAGCCCCGCCGACCATAAAGGCAAGCGGGGCCTTGGATTTCATGGCACACAGCACAGTCATGTGCTTACAGCGCATCCGACTATTGCAAGATGAAAAGGAGCGCGGGATGCGATAAACCGCGTCTGACCGTCCATGAGCAGTCAGAGGTTCATCTCACAGCTTCTGTTGGGAACATCTGAGTTCCCATGTGCCATCGGGGTGCCGATTACAAATCGGCCGCTCTGCCATTTGAGCTACGCCAGCACAAATCGAGGATACCGGGGTCGAACCGGCGATGAGGGAGTCAAAGGCCCTTGCCTTACCGCTTGGCGAATCCTCGATATGGAGCAGCCAGCGGGAATCGAACCCGCCTCTCCTGCTTGGAAGGCAGGCGTGTTAGCCTCTAACACTATGGCTGCAAATAAAAAAGAGCGGTGGTCACCCATCGCTCTTTGCTGTGTTCTGTTCTGTTCAATTCTTAGGTGATGATGTCAGCTACACCTTTTGCAAGTTCTGCAGCTTTTTTCATCAGCGAATTTTCCTGCAGGTACTCCAGCCCTTTCAACGTGATACGCGGCGTGGAACTGGAAATCACGACGCTTCCATCAATACCCCTCTGAACAGAGAGGCCGTCGATATAACCTTCCTTAGAAAGCATCTCCATCACCATCAGCCAACGATGATCCGTAAGCTTCAGTGCCTCTGCAGAAATGCACGTCATATCAGGCTCATCGTAATCCATAGCCTTTTCCAGATATCGCAGAATCCGATAAATCACACGGAAGTTATCCATCTGGCACCACCCCTTTATTCATCATCTTCCTCGGGAGCCTGAAATTCTTCAGGGATTCCATCGGGGAACAGAGAATCAAAGAAGTTAACCAGATCTTTCAAACTGGCATCCGGGTGCGCCTTCATGTACTCCAGAACTTCGTCTTCAACGTGACACTGTTCAGGGGCGTTCAGCATCCAGAGGAAATCTGCTTCTTCTTCGTACTCAGCATCATCCGCCGGGGTGTAATGCTCACGCAACCATTCCACATATTCCGGTTCTTTTTCCATGTTGCTCTCCTTACTTTTTCGGCTTTTTCTTGGCATGGGTGATTCTCACACGAGATTTCACATCCGCACCACCAAATCCATCAGCCTGCGCCCGGTAGATGTTGTTTTCATCAAAAGCCGTTTTGGTGCCGTCCTCCGGCTTCAGTCCGGGATACCTTGTCATATATGTTCCGCAGAGCTGTGCATACTTCTTAGGGCTCATTTTGACCTTTGCGGTCTTGCGCTGCTTAGAGGGAGCATACTTTGTTTTCTGCTTCATCCGGGCATCCCGAGCCTTGAGAATCCGTGCCACACTCGCTGGGACATCTTCTGTGCTTATTTTACCAGATTCTTTTGGCTTTGTCACCGTTGATTTTTCGACACTTCCAGACGAGCCGCCGGTGCTGGAGAATCTGCCCTTTTCATCCCGGCTATGCTTACTCTCATCGTAGTCGTCCAGCGTCAGGCCCAGCTGATCGAGGTACATCTCAACGCTTCTGCGGAAGGGGTCAAACACCAGACCGCCGGGCACATCCTGTTTGAGAATCTGCTCTGCGGTGAACAGCGACGCGCTGAACATCTCCACCTGATCGCACCGGGGCTGACCGCTGAAGTCATTCACCCGGTAGATTTGGACCTGAAGCACTTCATCAGGCTTTCCTGCGCAGTTGCCGAGGTATGTAATATCCCCCACTGTGATGTTGAACTCTTCGGCGGCTTCCCGGCGGAACGCTGTACTTGGGGTTTCACCCGGCTCAATGTGCCCTCCGGGGCCGCACCAGCCTTGACCGTCCGACCGAAGGCCGCAGAGGATTTTGTCACCAATCAGCACAAACCCGGCCACATACCCACAGTCATTCTCGTCCGTGACGAGGGGATTCTGCGGAGTGTTGCCGGGAACGGTCTGAACCGGGGCGGCATTGCCAAGGCCCCAGTCCTGCTCCACATCTTCTTCCGTGAGGATGTTCTCCGGGTCGAACTGCTCATCTTTCGCCAACGAGCGGCGGACCTCCGGGGTTTCAAGAATCCCAGCTGTAACGTAAGCGGCCGCAGTCTGCGCCCGCGCAAGCTGTGCCGCTGCCACGGTCTGGTCCTGCGCCGCCTTTTCATCATCGGAAAGGCTCCATGCGCTCTTGTAGGTGATGGTGTACTCTGGGATTTCGTCGATTTCCCTGTTCCAGACCATTCCCCGCAGAATCAGCTCCACGAGCGTCCGGGTGTTGTCACGAAGGTCGCCCGACTGGATGTTGCCGACGGCTTCCTTGTAATTCTCAAGGTCGCCCTCGCCGGTTGCGTTTTCGCCCGCCGGGGAACGTCCGAAAAGCCTCGTCTGCGGGATATGGCTCACAGCAGACAGCATCGCACAGGCGTTGTCCAGAATATCCTTTACGCCGGCAACGGACAGGGATTGAATTCCCACATCCTCGCCGTCTGCATCAATGAATACCATGTTCAGCAGGTTCCGGGCCAAGTCGAGCATTTCCATGCGGCGGAGTACGGCTTCCTCGCCCTCCACAGTGGAAAGCACGTTGGCGAGATTCTTCATCTTGTAGGTTGCCAGTGACAGCCGCTCCAGCAGCCGAATGGAATAGCCGGGGCCGATGCTGGCATTTCGCAATTCCTCACGAATCCGCATATACTCCGGGATGCCCCACGTCCGGTAGAGGTTTGCCATGCTGGAGCTTTCCGGGATTTCGGAGTTTCGGAACACAAGGCATCGGGATGAGTGTACAACGTAGTTTCCGTAGACGCTGTTCACCTGATAATACTCAGGAACGCCGGTGCCGCCCTTGCGGTAGTCCTCGTCGGCAGGGTTGTTGTCGTAGCCGTTGACCCACAGCGGATACATCTGATCCCGGCCGTATACCAGCAGTTCTTCCACTCCATGCACATCCCGCCAGTTCAGCGGTTCCTGCAGGAGCCGACCATCATCGACCAGCATAACGACAGCGGACCCACCAAACAGGCGGGCCCACTTCAATGCTTTCGCCAAATTGCTCTGGTAATGAATGGTCTGCAGATGGTCTTCCAGCTTCTTCTGCAAGTCCTTGTCCTTGATGCCAAGGTCAATGCCATTCTTGGTGGCATCATCCGCCGGGGCATCAATGATGGTGCTGAACAAACCGTTGCTGTCATACAGGTCAGCGAGTTCCGTGTCACTCACTGCTTCACCGGAAGCCCAGCGATAATATTCGGTGCTATCGTGCTGGGTGCCGTACTTGTTCAGCACGTTGTAATAGCCGTCAAGTCGCAGCTGGGATTTGATTTTGCCGGTTTTTACTTTCTTCACCTTATCTCCTTTCCGGTTATGCTATCAGGGTGCGGATATCGAAGACACCGTCCTCATACAGAGCAAGAGCCACGGCATCAGCCCGGTCGGGGCTGGTTAATCCACGCTTTTTCATAACCTCTTTGCTTTCGAGCTTCAGCTTTGCAGGTGCGCCGCTGAAGATGTATTTTCGAGTAGTCAGCTGACCAATCAGGGTAGAATCGTCTGGCAGGTGCAGGGTTCCCGCAGTCGCCATATCCCTCAGAACGGCCCACATCCATGTTGCGATATCCGCATAACGCCCGGCGGCCTCCTTGTCAGGCACAGCAGACGAGAAGTTCACCGGAACGACCATGAGCCGGTTCAGCTTTTGCCGAACCTTCTCTCGGTTCAGGATGTCCGTCACGCCGCCGCCCACGCCCGTGTCGTCGATGATGGCATAGATCATGCACCGGTACTGCGGGTATTGCTCCCGCAGGGCCTTGTACTTTGCAATGATATCGTCCGCCGTGGCATACAGGTCTTGGCCGTGGCGGGTCAGGAGCTTTTGGATATCCCCGTCGATATTCACCGCAATTGCAGTATCGTCGTTGCCGAAGCGGGCCACGTCGCATCCAATAGAGATTCTGGCCGGGGTGCTGTGCGGAAGCGGTTCAGTATTGACCGCTTTAGTGGCAAGTGCCATCGGAATGAAAACGTCATCTTCATTCTCGGGGAACTCACCGTCCACACGAACCCGGACAACATTGCTGTCCTTCCCGAACTTCCGCTCAAGGTCGGCAATGTTCTGCTTGTTGGTACGAGGGCTGTCCCGGCTGGATACCTTCATGCAGTAGTATGACTGGCTGTCGATGGTATGCGAATCATGGAACGTGCCCGTGTTCTGCGTTGGGTTGCCGCACATCAAAAGCCGGTTGTTATCACCGGACAATGTGCCCTGTATGGCCTCCATGATGGGGTCTGCAACACCGGAAGCCTCATCCACCACGAAAAGCATATTGTCTTCGTGGAAGCCCTGCATATTCTCCGGCTTCGTTGCGGTACGAGCAACGGCAAACCACCGCTTCTCGTGGCCCTTCATGTAGACACGGGTCTTTGTCCATACCAGCATTCCCTGAAGCAGAGGGCTGCGCTCCTGCCATTTGGCAATTTCAGCCCAGAGGACATCGTTCAACTGCTGGCGGGTAGGAGCCGTGCATACCACACGGGGATAAGAGAAGCAGGACAGGAACCACAGCACCAGATTTGCTTCAAATGCTGTCTTGCCAACACCTTGGCCGGAACGAATCGTGACCTTGCGGTGCTGTGCAATGGCCGTAGCCGCTTCCTTCTGCCACGGATCAGGGGCAAACCCCGTCACCTCTGCGAAGAATCGGCACGGGTCTTTGCGGTAGAGCGGAACCCGCCGGGCAAAGACTTCACGTCGGTTCGTCATCGTCCTCCACCTCCGCACCATCTGCCGCTTCGACCGCCGCTACCCAGTCATCGACAAGCTCATTTTTGCCGCTGTTGCTCAGGCGGCGCAGGTCTGCAAGCTGCTGGATGACCTTGGACTTTTGTTTCTGCACATCCGTCAATAGTCGTTCCAGCCGCTCCACAACGAGATACCCAGCTTCAACGGTCGTCGAGGTGTTCACCTCTGTTCCTGGAAGCCGCTCGCCCTTTGCCACCTTCGCATCCTGACGCTCGATGTACTCCCTTTTGTCCGATTCTTCTTTTTCTTTATCCTCGTCCAGACGGGTGAAGGCCCTTGACGATTTCGAGGTATGCACCATCTGGACGTGGGTTTTCTTTTCCTCGAAGTGGGCGATTCTCGCCATGAGAAAAGCTTCCCGGGCCGTCAACAGCTGGAGTTCCTGCACCAGAAGGTCTTCGGCATCCACCGCCTTGGTGCATTCCTCAATGGCCTTCCGGTTTTCTTCCTGCCAGTTGCCGAACATCACAGCGGACCACCCGCCGTGCTTCAGGGCGTTTTGGTTGCCCGGCGGCGCACCCCCATGGTTGCCGACAGCATTGACATTTCCCTTCGGCGCACCGCACCGGTTCTGCTTCTTTTCGGGCTGCACTTCTGGATTCTGTGGGGTGCGTTTTGAGGATGCACCCTTTGGGTGCGCCCGGGTGCGCTTCTGGGGTGCAGATTCTGCATCCTTCCAATACCGCTTCTGCCAAGACTTCACCGTGTTCAGTGAGACCCCCAGCTTCTTTGCGATCTCGGTGCATCCCATACCCTTTTTATATAGGGTGAACGCCTTATCTCGCGTTTCCATCTACATCGCCACCACTATCCTTTTTTATGTTTTGGCCCGGCGGTCAGGCCGGACGATTGTGTTGTCCTACAAAAAATGCGCCGACCCTTTGCAGAGCCGACGCCGCGCCCCTCTCTTACACAATCCTTGCAAGAGCGGTTTTAGAAATCATCATATTGCCGGTTTCGACGGCCAGAAATGTGCCGACGAACAAGCCCGCTGCCGTCAACCAGAACGGCGCACCCACCATCAGGTACAGTTCCAGCCCAATGAAAAGGGCCACACTCAGAGAGAGTATGGTTGCTTTCCACAGATTCCCCATATTTTTCCACGGCCCCCAGACCACCAGTGCGTATGCAGTACCTTCAGCCATCAGGCCAAAGACTGCATCCACCGGTCCGAAGGGGCTCATTGCGTTAGCAAGCGCAATGCCGAGCAGCACCGCCGGGGCGTACCGCTTATCTCTGAACGGAAGCGCACAGAGCATATTGGCTACCCGGAACTGGATTGCACCCCACGATAGGGGATTCAGTGTCGTCAAGGCGACGTACAGGGCTGCCACGACCGCCGTCTGGCAAAGAGTTTTGGTGTTTTTCATTATTTCCCCGCCCCCTTTACACCGTAACGACCACATTGCCGTGAACTGCATCATTCACTGCCGATTCGACTGTGACCTTGCGGGGATGCACGTCCTCAACGATTTTCTGCTTCAGCTTATAGGCCGCTTCCTCAATGACGAGGCTTTCACCTTCCAAGCTCTCCCGGATGAACTTGTCGATTTCGCAGTAGTCCGGGATCATCCCGTTCGGTGCGTCCTCCGGTTCGATGATGACCGTGAACTCGTTGGTGTAGTCAGCCTTCCCGATGGGGCAGAAGCACCGGCATTTCTGCTTGTAAACGATTTTCTGTACGGAATAGCTGTTTTGGAACTTAGGCATTGATGCTCTCTCCTTTCGGCTTCTGAACGATGAACAGCAGCTCCTTTGCTTCACGGGGGAACGGGATCGCCATAAACGCCGTAAGGAACGCTGCCGGCACATAGGATTTCATTCTGGTGTAGAAATCCCGCAGGGCCGGTTCCTGCTTGGCGTAGAAGTCATCCATTTCCCGGACGCTGCTCACCAAGCCAACTTCCTGCACGATGCTGAACCCGATCTCGGCCAGCTTCGCCTTCAGTTCATCATACCCCCACTCATAGACATGGGCCCGGTACTGGGTGTTATAGCCGTTGCCCGGGGTGTTCGGGCAGGAGAGGAACATCTTTGCACCCGGTTTCATCACCTTGTAGCACTCCACAAGGCTCTTTGCGCCATCGTCCGGGTGCATATGTTCGATGGCAGAGGTGTAAATCACGAAATCCGCAAAATCCGCCGGGATGACCTTAGACATCTCAGCCACGTTGCCGAGCTTCCAGCCAACCTTGAACGGATAATAGGATGCAAGATCCTTGGGGTGCAGATTCTTCGCAGTTGCACCCCGCATCGCCTCCTTGATATTCGCCTTGCTGATGTCTACGCCGGTGTAGGATGCGATATCCTTTGCGTAGTAGCGCAGAAGCGGAAGCATCAGGGAGCGGCCACAGCAAACGTCCAGCACATTCATGCCTTTCTTTGCCATGTGTGCGGCCGCAAGGTGCTGGATGTAGTTCATCACGTCCAGATTGGTGAAGAACCCATCCCGAAACTGCATATAAAAATTCCGCATCTGGTAGGTGGTGCAGAGAACTTTCTCTCTGTCTATACCATCCTCGATGCGGTACACGATGTCTTTATTCACGCCATTTTCCTTTCGTATCAAGGTATTTCTGATATTTGAGCCATTCCTTCAGAGAATACTCCCTGCGGATGCGGTGGTCTATGCCAATCATCCCCTTGGGTGGTCTGACTGCTACCATCTCCGAGCCGTTGAAGTAAGACAGCCCGCCGAAATTGACCTGTGTTGTCCATGTCGTGCTGTCTACACTGTAGAAACCGAAGTCCGCTGCATCCTTCTTGGTGTACCCCAAACCATGCACCCGCACCCCGCAGGCATTTGCATACTGCACCAGCCGCCGGATATAGCCGTACTCGCTGGGCCGGATATGCTTGATTGCGAAACCGCCGATGCCGATGTAGGGATATTCCCTGCACAGCCGCTTGAACTCGTCCAAGCCCCGGGTTCTGTGCCAGACAGGAATGCTCTGCTTCCCCGTTTCAGCTTCCAGCCGGGCTCTCATGCGCTTTACAGCGTCATAGCCGATGATGGCATCCACATCCAGCTCGAAGAAGTTCTCGATGCCGTACCGGTTGATGAAAGCAATGTACCTGCTTAGGTATCCGTTCCAATCTACCGGCTTTGAAGACGCCTCGATTCCGTGCATAAAGGTGAACGCCCCGCTGTCCAGCAGGAACATCTTCCACCTCGGCATTTCCTCGATCTGCCACGGCTTGATGTAGTAGAAGCTCTCCAGAACGTATTCCGGTCGGTTTGCCCTCACGATTTTCTCTGACGGGAATGTTCCTGCCAGACAAAGCCTCATGTCTCAAACCATTCTCCGCAGTGCGGGCACTGGATAAGCTTAGAGCCTCCCTGCTGCGTCACAGCAGGCTGATAGGGTGCAGGCTGTCCAGATTGCTGAGGTTCAGCTTCAGGGCTTGTGTCGGTCGCTTTGGGCGGCTGTTGAACAGGCTCTGTGAAAAATTCCTCAAAATCGGAATCATCCATATCCCGAAGCAGACCGTCCAGCTCAACGTCATTGAACCCGGTGCTGCTGAGATCTACGTCCAGAGCTTTCAGTGCGTCCATTTCGGCTCGAAGCACATCGTCATTCCACGAAGATGCTTCCGAAACCTTGTTGTCTGCAATGCGGTAGGCCCGAATCTGAGCGTCCGTCAGGTCATCGACAAGGATGCAGGGCACTTTATCCATTCCAAGCCGTTTTGCGGCTTCGTATCGGGTGTGTCCTGCGATGATGGTGCCTTTCTGGTCGATTAGAATAGGAACTCTGAAGCCAAAGCTCTTTATGCTCTGGGCTACCGGCTCAATAGCCGCCTCATTGTTCCGGGGATTATTCTCATACGGATGGATCTGCGAAATATCCTGATACTGTACTTGCTGATTCATTGTTCTCCCTTTCCTTCTTTCCCGCTGGCGTTGCGGTTAAAATTCGGGGAGCGGCGATTTTCAGCCTCCTTTCCGGGTATAAAAATAGCCGCCCGGTAGCGAATCCGGACGGCCATAACCTTTAGCTAGAATTTTACGATATTATTTTACCACTTTTGAAGTGCCTTGTAAATGACATCTTTTTGACATCGTCTCAGAGCGTGTCAAGAGCGTCAATACCAAACATTAGTGCAGATAATGTTTCAACGGCAGAATCATGGTATCTGTAAATCTGACGTTCAGACACGTTTTTCTCAATCGCAAGCTTTGCAACCGTTTTCGGCGTGTCACAAATGTACATCCCATAGATGATGTCAAACCCCTGTTTTTTTGACATATCGGTACTTTTCTCACAGTAGATTTTATAGAGGTCCAGCATTGCGTCGATGTGCCGGATGATGATCTTGGTGCGGCGGCAGGAGGTTCGGATAGCCTCAACAACGGCCACATTATCCCTCTGGAGCATCATATCCAGCAGTTCCAACGCTGTTTCCTCTTTCTTCCCGTCATGCTCCCCGGTTTCATCCGTGTACACGGCCCCGGTGCAGTGCTTCTTGAACGCCCGATAGTTCTTGAGCAAGAGCTTGGTATTGCGCAGGCGGCGATCACACCGGCCTGCAGCATTACGCTTCTGCTCTGCCACGACTTCTTTTGCGCTCTGTCGAGCGGTTTCCCTGATGATTGCCTGAAAGTCTGCCGGAATATCCATTGCGCATTCTCCCTTCTATCGTTGCCAAAATCTCTAAATTCAGGTATAATAGACTTGTCATTTTTCGGGGGCTGCGCAAGCGGCCTTCTTTTTTTGTTTAGATAGCCTTCATCCGGCGGGAAATCTCACTTTGGCTCAGAACGGCCAGCGGGACCCTCTTAACGCCCCGCTCTGCCGCCATGTTCGATGCGACCTGCGAAATAGCGGCGATATTCTCATACCGTTCCGCCTCGGTCTTCTGGCCGTAGGTAGGTGCATCATGGGAGTGGTCGAGAACCGTCAGTTCCTCCTGCAATGCAGCTTCAACGCACCGCTTCAGGTTGTTCAAGGCCCAGTCCTCGCCGCCTTCGACCACCCAGCCAAGGTACTGCTCGTAGTTTTTCATGGCTTCCTGCTTCAGACGAGACAGCCGCTTCTCACCGAAGCCGAAGGTCAAATGCACCGTCGAGGCCATAACGAGCCATGCGATCTCTGCTCCATCACATTCCGCCATGTACAGCTGTTCTTCCCTGCGGTTGCGGGGTGCTTTCAGCTTCGGAAGCCGCACCTCAAAATCACAGATGCCCTCCAGATCAGCTTTCATTGCATCCGTGGCCGTCTTTCGGCTTCCGAAGAACACGGCTCCTTTATACCGGGCCTGAAAAGCCTCCATCTTATTGCAGGCTTTCTCCAACCTGCTGGCACCGATGCCTTCCTCTTGGTTCATAGCCACCACCAAGCACCAGCAGAACAGCTGTGCCGCCTTGTCCCGGGCATCGAATCTGCCCTGGCGAATGCTCTTATTTTTCATTGCGCCGCCACCTCCATTTTCTGCAGCCGATCAAGCGTCCAAAGAATTTTCTGGTGCTGCTGCACACCCACCGGTCTTTACACCAGAAGCAGTGCCCGTTGCACCAATATGCGAAATGTGCCCTCATGCCCCCTCCTGTTCCATCACGAACCACCTCTGCGCACCGCTTTCTTACCATTCCCGGCGAACTTGTCCGGTCGTTCATCGCTCATGCCCCGGGCCAGCACCTGCGCCCGCTTATCGTTCGGCATCTGATAGGTACAGCCAGTCGCAATGTGAATATACAGATCATTCAGCACCGCAAGGGCAATCTCTGCTGTTTCGTACTGACCCAGACGATATACTGCACCGCCGCCGGTGGGAACGGCCTTTACTTCATGCTCCGGGCCAATGTACACGGTTGAGCATTGGGCAATGTTGATGATTGAATCCCACTTTTTGTTCATCACATACATTGCCGTTCCTCCACATAGAACCAACTCTGCGGCGGGCGGGTGATATCCACAGGCCGCAGACCAAACCTCGTCTTTTGCAGGCCTGTGAAGTCCTGCAGGTCGAGCGGCCGGTCATAAATCTTCAGGTCGGAGATGTGCCAACCGAAAAGGCAGTGAGCCGCCCACTCATATTCCGACAGATCTTCGTACCTGATGCAGGATTTCTTGGACATCCGCATGGTCTGCTCTTTGTCTGCCCGGTAGTCAGTGGTAAAAGGTTCAATATCGAAGCAGGTGAACTCAGCCCAGACCTTGCCGTTGATGCGATGTCCAGCAATCTCCACTACGTCTTTCTGATGGGTAGGATTCGGCATAGTGCAGTAGATGAAGCATCTAAACGGCTTGTCCAGCTTCGGCTCGTTTTTCCGAACCTCTACGGTCTTTCGACCGGAGGCTATCAGCTTGCACCAGTTCGGGCGGATGCTCAAAAGCACGGCTTTGCTCATTTTCTCACTCCTTTCCGCCTATTCCCGGGTTGTGCTTGCAGGTGCCCGCTTTATCATCCCAATCGCACTTGCTGCGGTTCTTCCCTTCATGGTGAAGGCACTCGTCGCAGAGCATCAGGACATTGCCACAGTACGGACAAAAAGCCTTGTAGCCGTCAGCGTGGATATCCCACCGCATCGTGACTTCATGGTCGCAGTTGGGACACCATTCTGTAACCTCGTTATTGTTCATTGCTTCTCCTTCCTTTTTATCCCTTACCTTCAAAGTAAAATACGATTGGCTTTTCATTCTCAATAACAGTTCCGTATGCCACGCCAATTTTGTAGATATAATCCTCACGCAATTTGCGTGGAATCTCAGCAATATACTTGCGGAAGGTTTCAAGAGAGTGTGCTCGCTTATAATGGTTGCACATCCTGCAGGCCGGCATGAGGTTGGAAAGGTTATTGGCCGCCGGATCCCCAGCTTCCCATGATCTCAGCGGCTGGAAGTGGTCAACCTGCATCGTTTTGTAGTCAATAGGTCTTCCGCAGTAAGCACACCGGCCACCATACTTTCGGTATACTGCCTCACGGGTTTTCTTGTTGATTGCCATTCTGTGCAACCTCCTTCGGCGGCAGGGGCATCCAGCCCACAACAGGAAAATCAACAACATTGTTATAAACATCATCCGGGCAGAAATGACGGTCTTCCCACCAGCCCTTCGGAATTTTGTAGTCGTCCTTTTCCTCGTCGTAGTCAAAGTTATCGGCATCATACCACGCCCAGCGGCTTTCCCCTGTGCATAGCGTGCCGTCCTCGTAGATAGCTGTCGTAATATCACAGCGGCTACTATCCATGCGATACAGAATCAGCACTTCAGTCTCAATCTTTGGCGGGTCAGTTTCCGGGTTTCGCCACGCCGGGAACGGCTTTTCGAGAGGGATTTCGCCAATCAGTGACAGGACATTCTCCACCGCCCGAATTTCATTATCCCAAGCCTCCGACCTAAGGAACTCGCACTGTTTTCTAGCTTTATAGGTCGCAAGCAAGTCGTGAATCTCGTCGTAGAGAGTGACAGCATTTATCAAGTATTTTTCTTTCATGGTATCTCGTTCACCTCCAACACTTCCACCTTCGGGTATTCCGTGTAGTGGTCTTTTGCCATCGCAACCGCCCGCACCCCTGCTCTGGTCTCATTCGGGGCATCCACAATGTAAGTGAGCCGGGCGGATGCGTGCTTGTTCGATGCGATCAGCACCACTTCATACCGCACAGCCTTAGCCTCCCAGCAGCTTGCTGCCAAGGATAGAAGCCATTCCCTGCACATAGGCTTCCTTCGGCAGATTCTCCTGCCCCGACTGTGCCAGAAGCTCTCTCATGCTAAATTCGTTGCCGCTGCGGTCAACTGCCCGCATCCGTGTGCTGCCACGATTGACCGGCACGGTCTTGGCATCCCGGGGATGGATGCCAAACGGAAGCTGGAAGCCCTTCTCGAACACCCAGAGGTGGTAGCAGTCGCAGACATCCACCAGCCGGTCCTGCGTCGGGAACACCTCAATTGCCAGACGCTTCTCACCGAACAGTTCGTTCTTGATCTGCATCTTGACGGCCCACGGGATATCCCCGCTGCCGTCGCTCTGGCCGACACCTTCCGCCGCCGTGATCGTGACGTGTTCGACCTTACCCCATTCCGTGCGGAGCAGGCGGGACATCACGCTGTAATGCGCATCGTCGCTGATCCACGCCCGGTCCATCTCCCGCATCCAGCCGTGATAGGGCATCCCCAGTTCTTCCACCGCCTGCTTCGGGGTAATCGTCTCAATCCACTTCATTTCGCATCGTCCTTTCCCTTAATAAGTTTCACCATGTTCGGGGTGTCGGTCAGGTTTCCGACCACCTTCCCGCTCTGGATGTATCCGAAACCATTGGGCCGCTCTATACCATCTGCATACTCGGCATAAAATCCGAGGTGCTTATACCCAAATTCATAGTACTCGCCATACCGCACTACGAAAATTGCATTCTCCGGGTACTCCGTTTCAATGATGTCGTTCTCAAAAACAGGCACACCATTGCTATCTTCCTGCCCGGTACTGATGCCGACCGTTTCAGGATTCACCAGATGCGCATAAGGTTTCTCGTCTGCCGAGTTGATGTACCAGCCCTCTCCCGGGCGGCTCTCTCTTACGCCGGGAGAGCGGAGCAGATAGCCTTCATGCCATGCGCCGTCTGCAGATTTGCCGCGGTAAATTCTTCCTCTCATGCGCCCCTCCTGATCTTCACCGGCAGGACGATTGCTTTATACGCTTCCTCCCGGCCCACTTCCGTGAACTTTGCAGGGGAAATCTCCCCATTCAGCTGGATATGCACCTTGTCGCTCTCCATCGACTTCAGCGTTTCGCACAGGTAATCGACATTGAAGCCCATGCACAGCGGGTCCGGCACATCTCCTTCCAGAGCGAACTGTTCCGTCATCTGCGCAACCGTGCTGCGCATGGAGGCCCGTCCGTATCCATCCGGCTCAAAGTTCATCATCAGAATGGACTTTTCCTTGACATCCGTGGATTTTGCCAGCTTCATGCGGTTCAGAACGCCCAGCAGCTCCCTACGGTCAACCTGACAGGAGATTCCTTTGTACTCTCCCGAGATGATTTTCGTATACTCCAGAAAAGGCTCTGCGATCAGACGGGTCGTCACGATGAACTTTTCATCATGGATGACCGCCTTGAACCGGTCACGGATAATCTCTACATCTCCATCAAGCTCCAGCGTGTCGATTGCCTTTGCCGTTGCCGCCGGCAGAACAAAGCGGAAATCTCCATCCGCCTGACAAGGAATCCGGGAAACAGCCAGCCGGTAGCCGTCCAGAGCGCAGATTTCCATGGTATCTTCTCCCTGCCGGGAAATGCACAGGCCCTTGTGTGCCGGTTTGCGGTCATCCTTGGAAGCCGCATAGAGGACCTTCGAGATGGCCCAGCTCAAATCCTGCGCCTTGACGATGCAGTGCTTTGCATCATTGCCGGGGCCGGGCATTTCCGGGTAATCGCTGGCCGGAATCGTACTCAGCTTGGCTCTGGCCGGGCCTGACTTGATGTGCAGGAGCTTGTCTTCGATGTTGATTTCAATGGTCGGAGCCACGGTGCTGCCGATGAACTCAACCCCACGAGGCGGAACCACAACCTCCGTATCAATAGATTCCGAAAGCCCTGCCTTGACGCTCAGTTCCAAATTTGTTGCGATTGCGTCCGACCCGCTCAGAAGGATTCCTTCGTTTCCCGAAGAACGAACCTCCGGCACCGCTGCACGAAGCTTAGAAAAGATCGTGCCAATTTCCTTTCTCTCAAACTTCATCATGTTCCCCTTTCTTCAGCCGTGCGCTGAATTTCTCGTAGCACTCCGGGCACATATAAGCGATGCGCTCCGGGTTATCTCCACGCTTTCTGCGAAGAAGCAGAGCGTACATTTCCTTCATGGGCCTGTACTTCCTGCAGATGGTGCAGTATTCCCACAGGCGTTTCTTTTGCATCTCCGTCGGTTCTTCATTCAGGAGTGCCGCAGGCTTTTCCCTGCGCATCTTATCTGCTCCAACGATTTTCTCCATGCTTTTGCACATGAAAACGGGCGTTCTGGTGGCATCTGCGGCCGCAAGGATATCTTCGATCCAGTCAGCCTGCGGGACCACCTTTCCTCTGTCCCTGCCGGTCTCAGCCCCGATGACAATCCACTCCATCTGCGATGCCAGCGCAATCAGCTGGTCCTGACATCCGGCGAAGCTTTCCAAAATGGGCTCCACGGTGATGAAGGTCTTATAGCCCTTGCCGAGGAACATCATGTCGTCGGGGCTAGTTACGGTCGTTCCGTACCAGAATGATTCATCCCGTGGAAGCTCGCCCGTAGCCGCCATCTGTCGAAGCCGGGCAGGGCATTTTGTGATGAAGATGTATTGATGCTGCGGGGCCTTCTTTGCGGCCTCAAAGACCTGCAGGATCCATTCTGTTGGAACCCACGGGCCAAACAGTTCACCTTCCAGACACACCAGAATCGAAGAACCGACCTTGATTTTCTGGGGAAAGTCGAGCCGATATAGGTGCAGCGTCGGGGCAAAGCCCATCGGAGAGTTCAGGAATCGGCCGTTATCCAGAGCCCATGGCTCGTCCAGTTCAAACAGTTTCCTGCCAATTTCACGAACCCGGGGGTCTGTCATGTTCCGGCGAAAATCACTGGAGAACCGAAGGATGCTCCGCTTGGTGTAGCAGTACCGGCAGTCATTCAGGCACCCGGTCACCGGATTCCATGCGTAATGCGCAAGCTCACTCTGGGTCTTGTTCATCGGTAAATCCTCCCCGTCTGGTTATCCACGAGAACGATTCGCTCCACAATTTCAAAACCAGCGGCATCCGCCACATAACGCAGGACGTGGACAAGCTCACTTACACGGGCTTCCTCCCGCTGGATGTTGCTCTCGGCCCGAACCCGTGTGGGGTCCGGCGCACCGCTGGGGTTTCTCCCCTTGCGAGTATCAGGCATCGTCAGTCCTCCCTGTCCAGAATCATAAAGTAACTGTACGGATTTCCCGGCTTTTCAACCAGCCTGCGGCGCACGATTTCAACCCTGTACCCTGCCTTGAGCATCAGCCGCCCTAGGTCGAGCCGTTCATCTTCCGAAAGGCCCTTTGTGGTTCCCTTCGCTTCCGTCAGAATCAATTGAATTTTAGCCGACACGTTTCTCCACCTCCATCAGGTCGTGCATCAGTTCGTCCACCAGCAGTCTGCCGGCATGAGAGCCGGTCCGAATGATATTTCCGTTCGCCTTGAGTTCTTCAAATTCCCGGTTTCGGATTTCCTGCGAGCGTTTGGCGAAGTCCACCTCGGAAGCGTTCATACGCTGCTGTACGACCTGCTGCCACTCAGCAATAAAGGGCTTTGCGGCCTCCAGATCAGGGTACTGGTCGTTGGAATAGCTGCGTTTCTGCCTGACCGTGCCGCCCGGCTCCACCTCCAAGGTGTACCACGGCGTATTGGGGTCAGCTTTCTTCCGCATGAAGAAAATGTAGCTTTCCCGGGTCGCAATGCGCTCAAAATACCTCGTGCCCCGCCGGATGCAGTGGTCGAGAAACTGGCTTTCCCGCAGGATATCCTCTGCGCCCTCCGGAACCCGGATGATGTACTCAGCCCCGTCGTACTCATAGATTTTGCGGATTTTCTTGTAGATGTTCCCAATGTGGAACTGGTTCTCCAGCTGCTCCGCATCATTCTTGATCTCCGTTTCAGCGTGTCTCAGGGCTTCGATTCTCGCCAGCTTCTTGCGTTCCGTCATAAGTTCATCGTGCCGCCGCTTCAGGTCTAACGGGAAAAGTACCTTTTCGAGCTTCAGATTCATGCCCGCTTTCCGGGCCATATCTACATAATCCATCCAGTCGGATGCAACTTGCGGGGTGATCTGGCCGTTATAGGCTCCCGTGATACGCCGGGTCTGCTGGCGAAGATATTTCAGGCCACCGGTCATTCCGGCTTCCTGCAAGGTCTTAGACAGCCCAGAAAGGCTTCGGATGTTGGCTGTCATTGCCATATTCTTTCCGGTAATGGCAAGACCGGCCTTTTTCCACTCGACTGCCTCATCCACATTCCTGAACGTCCGCTTGCTGCCAGACACGAGCGCAAGCTCCTGCCGGTTCAGGCCGAACACGCCATAGTAGGTCTTCGAGCGGAGATTGATATTCGGACTGATGTAGTAGCGGTCACGGTCATATACCTGCGTTGCCAGAGCGTCGCTCCACCCGGTCTTAATCAGGCTTTCGGCCATCGGGTATCTACGAATCGCATCCCACTGGCGCACCTCCCAGAGGAAGTTCAGCCGGTCATCGTACTGGTACATCCATTCCGTTTTCAGCACCTTGCGGAGATCCGCTTTGACCTGCTCCGAAATGGTCGCCAGCTCATACGGCTGATACGGCCCTGTCGGGGCCAGCAGCATCGAAGACACTGTGGCCTTCTGGCACATGATGTATTCCGGCTGTTCACTGACGCTGTAAGCACATTTCCACTTCTTGACCTGCTTGCCGTCGGTCCAGAGGATATCCCTTGCGTAGATTCCCAGCTCCGCCCGATGATTTTCAAAGCCAAAACAGACCAGATAGCGGCGAACCCATACTCCATCCCCCTGAGGCTTACTCCACAGGACTGTCCTGTTGGCCCAAACCCTCTTTGCAGGATAGCGGGTATTGTAAATCATCATCTGCTTACCACAGCAGGGGCACGGAATCCAGGTCTTATGCTTCAGGATCCGTCCCTCTACGGTGTGTTCGCCGCCACAGCTGTCACAGCGGCAGTTCTGAAGCTTCACCCACTCTTTCTCCCCGCCGGGCCGGACCACCAACTTCTTGGTGTCCGTCACCCAGAGGAACACGGCATCGTCGCACTCAGCCAAAATCTGCTTTTCAAAATCTTTCGGCGGTTCCGGCAGACTTTTCAGGGCTTCCTTGGTTTCCTCAGCTTGTCGGGCATTGCGCTGTTCACGCTTTTTCCGGTTATGTGCGGAAAGGGCACCCTCCACGATCTCAATCAGATTTCTGTTCCAGCTGGCTTCAAAATAGGTCCGAAGCAATTCCGATTCCTTGCTGGTTGCCGCCAGATCAATGCGCCAACTCAAGACACGACCAGAGCCAATGTCGATTCGACGGGGATCCAGCTCCCCTCTGGTAGGGTTCTTTTTGTCCCGAAGTTCCCCTGTCCAGTAATCGCCGCAAAACCGCCAGACGACGAGCGGGGCCTTTGCCCTGTTCCAAACGGCCACGGTCAGGGTCTTTCCCTTGATGTACCGGCCTGCGCCCTGCCCCTCGGCAACCGACATACACAGCCCGGCATCCAGTTCAGGCCGCTCCGGTTCCGGGGTGTAAAGCTTTAATTCTTCAGCTTTCTTCATGTAACGCCGCCTCCAAACTATCCGCCGTATACTCTTTGCCTGGCAAAACCTTCACCCCGTCAACTGGGTATGCGATGCAGCTTTTCTCCTTCGGATTCTGAATGATGAAGCAGAGCCAATCCCCTAGTCTCCCGGACAGCCGTTTTCCCTCGCCATACGCCACCCGGAACGGCATCTGGTAGACATCACTGAACTCCTGCGCCGGGTGGTCGAACACATAGTTTGCGTGCATAAAGAGAAGTTCGTCCTCATTGAGCCTGCGCAGAGGAACGATCTCGGTGCAGCTGCTTCGAGTGCCGCAGTCGTCCTCGTCAATGTCCCCACCGGCGGCAATGGCCCAGATTTCATTCTGACCATCCCACGGATACCAGTTCAGGCAGTCCAGAGGATCCAGACAGTAATGAAAGCCGGTGCTGGCACACTTTGCCTTGTCGGTCCTGCTGACTTCGCCCGGCTGGTACTGGTAGCTTCCATCTCCGAGCGTTGCGATCAGACCCGGCTTGAATCCCTTATATCCCAGAATCATCAGCACCAACCCTCCAACGACAGCTGCATGGAATCTTCCTGCGGCTCCTTCTTCTTGGGAGCCTTCTTCTCCGCCTTCGGCTTTTTGGGCTTCTGTGTCTTTTCCTTAGGCGGGGTTTCGGGCTTCGCCTGCGGCTTGGGATCCGGGGTCTGTTCCGGCTCGATCTTTGCCGGTTTGTTCATTTCTTCCTCGGTCGGAGCCTCCCCAGTCAGCTTGATGTTCATCACAAACGAAATTTCAGCGTTGGGGAAATAGAATTGAACCGCCTTGCGGTAGGCATCGAGGTCAGATAAAACCTCACCGGCATTGTGAACGACGGCGGCGCAGCACTCGGAAAATGTTCGTTTCGTGTTGCAGACCACCTCTGCGAACCGCGGCTCCTGATCTGCAAAGCTCAGAAGTGCCCGCAGTACATAGCTCTGGACGGTCTGAGCGGAACGACTGCCCGTGAACAGCTTGTCCTCCGCTTCCAGCTTCTCTTTGGCCTTTGCCCGCCAATCAACGAACTCGACCGTATTTGTGGTGTGTGTAGTGGAATCCATAGTGTCCTCCTATTAGAAAAAGCTCAACTGACCGCCTTTCCGCTCCAGAAGGGCCGGTTCCTGCTCCGGCTCTTTGGGCGGCATGGGGGCGGGTTTTGGCTTTTTCGTATTCTTTGGTTTTGCTGGCTTCTCAAGGGCTTCAGGGGCTTTCTGGCTTGCGGATTCCGGCGCATCGAGCTGTGCCTTCATGGGCCTCGTCAGCACATCCATGTGTGCTGCCAGAATCCGATATTGCCAGACGCTCCTGCGGAGCATCGGCGTGTACCAGATATTCCCGTTGTCGGCCGGAATCAGGCCCCGCCGGTCATAGGAAGTACCGGGACTGACAAGCGTGTCGCCAATCACCACATATCCCGGCATCCCCAGAAGGCTCATTTGCAGGTAGCACATCATGCCAACCAGATAGTCGATATCCTGTGCCACGAAAAGAACCTGCGTCTGGTAATTGATGTCGTTCTTCCTGCAGACGTTGGCAAAGGCCACCAGCAGAGCCCCTGCGCCGCAGGCTGGGTCATTGACCGATATCCAGCCCTTGTCCTTGATTTCCTGCGTCAGCCTCGGGATATCTGCTGTGATTTGTGCCATACAATAGCAAACATCATACGGCGTGAAGAACTGACCCGCCGTGTCGTTGCCAAGCTCCAAGCACATATACAGCTCCCCGAGAAAGTCCTGATCCGGGTTTTCTTCCAGAGCCACAACGAACAGGGCAAGGATTTCGGAGAAAAGTTCCATATCCGGTTTGGTGTACTTCTTTGATATCGTCCTGTACTGTGCTTCTCTCTGCTCTGCATGGGAGGCATCTGTCGCATTGGAAATCGCAATGGCACTCAGCGTCACCAAGTCCGACCAGACCTCCCAGCGGGAGTATCCCTTATTAAAAAAGGCATCGAACTTCTTCACCAGTTCCTTTTGAGCCTGCCCTCTGATATGCCGAAGATTATTTCCCACGGAAATTCCTCCTTAGTCTCCGTGCGGAGCTTCCTCCGCCGATGACTTTTTCAAACGCCGCCTGCTTATGCGTTTCAGGTCGTCGTTCAGACTTCGATTGCTGAGGAAGTCATATCCGCTTGGTGTTGCCCGGTCAACCCGGTTTCCTTTGTATGTGATGTGTGCTTTTTCCCACGCTTCCAGCGTCGTGATACCCTGATGTTCGGCCTGATCGAGCAGCCGCTTGGCATATCGCCACGGCTGCTTCGCTTGATGGGCCATCGCCTCTTTGAGTACAGCCACGACCAGCGCATCCTCGACCCCTGCGGCCCGAAGGTCTCGGAACTCTGAAGCCATATAGAGCGTGAGCGTATTGTCGCACCCAGCCCAGACCCAGTAAGTTTCCGGGGTGCCGTCGGGCGGTCCGGTCGAGGTTTTGGCCTGTTCGTCCAAATCAGGGGATTTTTCGTCAGATTCAAAATCCACTGGGTTTTTCTGGGTTTTCTTGGGTTTCGGTGGCCGTCCGCCCTTTGCTCCATTGGCACGGTTGATGGCAGCTTTTCGCCTGTATGCTTCTTTTTCCGCATCCATCTTATTTTTGATTGCGGGCCACGCATACCGCTCATTACCCTCAAACTGCGGCTCAACGCCCTCTGCCTTATAGTCCATCATCGCCCAGACGATGCGCCCTCGTTCCTCCATGCTGTACGGCTCAAGGAGCAGCCGATAATCGTCAATCCAAAGTTTTACATATTCATTCGCCGCCACGCTTCACCTCCCCTTTCGGCTCTTAATTGAGGCTAAGCACTTTACACAGATGCCGGTCCAGCTTGATTCCGTAGATGTGATACTCGTCAAACAGTGCTTTTTCTCGGCGGTGAGCTTCCTCGTGGTGCGCCCGGCACAGCGCAATTGCGTTAAGTCCGACGTGAACCACCTTTTCCCGGTCCATTCCCATGCCGATTCGGTCAACATGGTGAACCTCGGCTCTGCGGTTGCAGATCGCACAGCGGCGGTTTTCCAAGCACAGATACAGGTATTTGCCGATGTCATCCGTCTGCGTCAGGAGGCTGTCCTTGGTGGGAACGCCCCAGTGAAAGCAGAAGGAAATCAGATATGTAATGAACTCCCGAGCAGTCGTCATGTCGCAATCCGAGAGGGAGAACCACTCCCGCAGGGTGCGGGAGCAGAAATCCCACTGGAGATAAAGCCGCAGTTCCTCCGGCTCATGGCCGGACCACAGGGCGATATCCCGGATGATTGCGAAGATCTTCCGGCGTTGGTCGGCAGAGATGGTACGCCCATCATCAAGCCGGATTTCAACCCGCCGGGGCCGCTTCTGAGCGAGGAACCGGCTGATATCCGTATCCGGCTGAAGAATGAGCTTACCCTTCTCCAGCTTCTCGATTTTCGCCGTTACGATCATCCGTTTTCTCCTTGTCCACATGAACGTGCATCGGAATATACACGCTGTTCGACCCCATATTCCGCACGAGGAAGTCGTTGCATTTGGCTTCCGACAGGTGGTTCTTGAGGACCTGCATCTCATAGGCATACTGTCCAGCTGCCTTTTTCGCTTCGATTTTGGCCTGAATATCCTCATCCCGATAGTTTGCTTCAATCAGATAGAGGTCATAGCCGAGTGCCTGCACCCCGTTCAGATTGTTGGTGTCGGTGGCGTAAATCACCTTTCCGGCCGGAAAATGCACCTTGTACCCACAGTTCGGCACATTATGTACCAGCATGAACGGGATCACATTGCACAGACCGTAGCCGTACATGGTTCTGGGGGTCAGCACGTCGATTTGACGTTCCGGCACCCCAGCAGCCAGAAGCGGCGGAACCAGCCACCGGCAGCACCCAAACCGCAGCGTCGGCCGCTCCTCGGCCAGCCGCTTGATGGTGCGCTTCTGGAAATGATCGCTGTGGATATGGGTCAACAGTACCAGCTTCAGCTTCGCCACATACGTTTCCAGTGCCTTATAGGGAACGCCGCAGTCTATCAGCAAGAAATCCTCCAGAATCGTGGCGTTCCCATCGCTCCCCGTCGAGATGATGTTGTACTTAACCATCAGAGTGAAGCCAGATCAACGGCTTCTTCTACGGCATCCGCTTCCGGCTCCGGCAAATCCATCGTTTTGGCCGTCCGCTCGATTTTGGGCTGTTCCTGCTCCACCGGCGGCTCGGCTTCCGGTACATCGGTCATCTCCGGCAGCAGGTCGCCGCTGGTCGTATCCGGCATAATCGTATGACCATCCCGCAAATAGGCAGTAGTCATCTCAGCGGTCATAATGCCCCATTTGGAAATCAGCTGGCGGAGCATGGTCTTTTTCGCCATGCCATCAAAATCCTTATACCAGAAGCTGGAGTACTTCCACAGATCCTTCTGGGGGATTTCGCCGTTCAGAAGCTTCTTGTACGCCGCTGCGCTGAACGCCTGGCTGTACTTGTCGGCATGAGCCATCATCTGCTCCATCGTCCAATACAGCGTCTTCTGGAAGCCGTTGAGGTATTCAAAGAAGGCCACATAACCCACCGTAGGCATCGCTTTCCGCTGTTCAAAGTCTTCGATGAAGTGCATCTGGCCGAAACGTTCCTCAAAAGGATCCCAGCCGCCAAGCTCACCCTGCTTGACCTCGATGACGTTCAGCCGTTTGTACTGGCCTGTGCGCAGGGCCAGCTGGACGTAGCCTTTGTACCCCAAAACGAACTGTGCCTTGACGCTGGCCGGTTCGATCATGTTCCCATCCCGGTCGTACTTGGCCTTGGACTTGAAGGGCACCAGATAGAACTGACCCAGCTGGGGCGACGGCTGAAGGAACAGGCTCTCTCCCAGAAGCGCACCGGCTAGGATGGTGCCGGGGTTGCACTCCTGCAGAGCCGGGTTGACGGCAACAGCGGACGTGATGTTCGCAATGAACCGCCCGGCACGGGCTGGGTCGCCCAGCGTGTTGTTCACCAGATTCTTGTACTTCGTGGTCTGGATTGCCTGAGAGAAGCGCATTTTCTGCGGCTGTACAGCTTTACTCATGGTCGCTTACCTCCTGATTTTCAATGCCGTTGTCGGTCATGTAGGTCTGAATCTCATTGATTTTGCCGTTGACGAAGGCCTTCAGACCACGAAGCTGCTCCAGACTGCCCCGGACTTGGAACGTGCGGCCCATGAAAGCGAACTTTGCGCTCATAACCCGGGCGTTGCTTTCCTGCTGCACTTCTTCCTGCTCGTCGGGAGCTTCCTCCACGTCCTCCGTACCGAGAACGCTTGGAGCCATCAGTTCTTCCTCTGCGGCATCCAGAACGGCGGATTCTGCCTCCTGCTCCCGAAGCTGGGTTTCAAGCCGCTGCTTCCGCTCCGCTTCCTCCCGGGCAATGCGGTCTTTCCGCTGGCGGACAGTGTTCAGGGAAACCGCCAGATTCCGGCAGAGCTTGTACTCGGCCATGATCTCCGGGGCTCCATCCATCGTGTTGATGCAGTTCACATCCGCCGCAATGCGGTCGATGTACTCCTTGACCTTCGTTTTCAGGGATTTCAGGCTGGCCGTCTGGGTCACCACAATGCCAATGTCCTGATACTGCACCCACTCGACATCCGCCGCCTTTGCCAACTCCTGAAAGTAGGCAACGACCTTTTCCTCCTTGGCGGCTTTCAGACCGGCTTCCACGTCCGTGATCTTCTCCTTCAGCTGGTCGTCTGCCGGGCCGTAGACATCCGTGACGCACTCCTTGTAGACCGCATCGAAATCCTCGAAGGGCTTCATAATCTGCTTTTTGACGGCCATCCGGCGGGCATCCAGGTCCTTCCGCTGGCGGTTCAGTTCCGCCCGGCGTTCCTTGACGACCTTCAGGGTTTCCTCGGTGCAGGCCAGCGACAACGCATCTGCGACATCCGCCTGTGCCCTGTCTTTGATGCTGTGCAACTGTTCGGTAATAATCGGCAGCTGCTCCACCACGATCAGCTGCTCACCCGTCCAGACGGTCGGGCTCAGTTCTTTTTCCATGTGTGCCTCCTTGATTTTTTGTATAGAAAAACGGCAGCAAAGAGATTCCTTCAGCCGCCGTTCCGTACCAGTGTTGAAAAACTCAACGCTTTGTGCTACAATATGGTTGTGTGTAGTGGAGACCTGCATTTTCCGGTCCGATGTTCCTGCATCGGATGTCACCGGATTATGCGGGTCTTCATCCATTTGTAGCGCACCGACCATCTGGGCCGGTGCTTTTTTCTTGCTCATTCCGGGCAAGAATGTCATATACGGAAAGCTGACCGACGATCTGTTCTCCCGCCTGACTTTTAGGCGGAGTGCCGGTTCTGCGCCGCTCTGGACGGCATTTTGCAGGTGATTTGAGCTTCTTCCCGAACTCCCGGGCGTAACACTTCGCGCCGTACCCGGCCTCGATTGCCCCCGGATCGGTGAGAACTCGGTGACACCGAGCGCACCTTACCATGTTTCTTCCCTCCGAAAATCCAGTCCATCAGCAGGGAGTGCATCCACATTGCGGCCCCTGCGGTCGCAAGGAGAATCAGAATCCATTCGCCGCCGATTGCCATGTAGCCACGCCAGTTGTAGGCATAGGGCAGAGCCCAGAACGCCACCAGCTCCCCGGCGATCACGCCCGCCAGTGTATCCAGCAGGCCAACGATGACCCAGCCGGACAGCGGCATCTTCCGTTCTTTCCGTTCAGCTTTCATCTGCTTTCTACTCCCTTCATGTAGTTCTTGACGAGGGCCCAGTCTTGAACGTACTTGGGTCTCCCCGACACGGCTTCAAACGCTTCCTCTGTCCCGCACCGGTCGCAGATCATAATGCCCGGCACTCTGCGGGAAAGAGCATTGCTGTGCAGGCGCATCTTCATGTTCATCCGCCCGCACCGGGGGCACGGCAGGACGTTCGACATCTCCGCCGCCGCATCCTGCACATCCCGATAGGTAGCAAAAACGTCGTAAATGAGCCGCTTTTCTGCGTAGTTCTGCATCATCTCAAGAAACATCCCTTTCTGCCTCCAGAAGTTCAATCATGGCCTTCCACACCTTGTCGGTGTAGGCCGTGCTGCGGGTTCCGGCGTTCCAGGCCTTTGCCGCCCCGCCGGTGCCGAGGTTGTAAGCCATCAGTGCGTGGTTGATATCGCCCTCGTACTGTTCGAGATGCTGACCCAGTATGTAACAGCCCGCCGTGATGTTCTGCCGGGCATCCAGCAGGTCGGTGATCCCAAGCTCGCTTTCCAGCCACTCGGCGTTGATGCTGTTGATCTGCATCAGACCATAATCTCCGGTGGTGCTGGTGGCATCCACCGTGTACTGGCTCTCCACCTGCATGACTGCATAGGCAAGCTCTAACGGAACATCGTACAAATCGCACATTTCTTCGGTGTACCGCTGAAGGCCATCGTCAAGCGGAACGGTGCAGGCCGCTGTCGGGTACGGCTCCGGGTCTGTGCGGATGCAGCTTGTCTGGCTGATCTCTGCCCGAAGCGGGATCTCGATGACCGTGATCTCAGCTTGCCTCGACATTGAAGCGGTTGCTGCTGCGCCGATGCTTCCGGCCAGCAGTATCTGCGCTGCCAGCGTCGCCAGCAGCGGAACGATCCGTTTTTGCATCCTTCGGTTCCTCCACAAGTCCAAAACGTTCCAGAAAGTAGCGGTACGGAATTCGACCCGGGAATACGAGGTAGCCCTTGGCTTCCAGTTCCGCATTCATCTGCCGGATAAACCGGTAGGCTCGGCTCTTGCTGCATCCCACGATCTCCGTAATCTCTGCTGCGCCGATAAAGGTATTCGGGGCAAGTGTCATTTGATTTGTCCTCCCTTCGTGAATTTCATACTGGTCGCCGCCATGTTCAGGCCGTCAATGAGCTTCAGAATCCCGTTCCACTCTGCCTGCTCGTCCTCTGTGACCTGCCCGTCTGCGGCAATCTCGATCATAGCGTCTCGCTTTGCCACGAACCGCTGAACAGCGGCCAGAACGCCCAGAACGGCTTCCGGGAAATCCTTGAGCTGGATTTCGGGAACGACCCGCTCCCCCAACTTTGAGGACTGCCGGAGATGCTGGACCGCCAGATACGGCACCTGATACACGTCGCACATTGCGCTGGCGACATCGTTCGGCACCGGCCGCTCGTCGCCCTCGTAATCCCGCAGGGAATCGACGGAAACGTTCAAATACTGCGCCGCCTTCTCCTGTGTCAATCCGGCAGATTTCCGGGCGTTTTTGTAGATATTCTGGGAATCACGCGCCATTTCGCTTTCCCCTCCTTTCTGCTAGAATTGATACAGGGTTCAGTGGATGCCAAGGCAGTTCTCAATGGCATCCTTGACCTCGCCGGACGGCCGCATAGAACCGTTGACGATGCTGCTGATGTGAGACCGGGAGTAGCCGGTCTCCTTCGCCAGATCGGTGACGGTCATGTCGCCATGCTCGATCATCGCCCGCTTCACTTCCACACACCAGCTAGGCAGCGGAACTTTTTTCATGCTATCTTCTCCTTTCTCCTTCGACAAAAACAGATTGATGAAGTAAATCTGCCCTTTTCCCGTAACTTTTGGCGTGATGGACACGATTGTGCGCCCGTCGGAATGAATCACCGCCGTCTGCTTCAACTCGAACCATCCACGCTCCATCGACCTCTGCGTCGGCAGGTTGTACTCGTCGCCATGCCGCCGGATCAGGTATCCATGCTCCCGCATCCAGCAGAACAGCCGCCTCGGACCAATCGGCACCCCGTTCTGGGAAATGAGCTTCGCCAGCTCCCCGATCAGGATGCTGTTGTCGCTGGAACAAACCGCATCTGCGAAAACGGCTTTTGGGGTAAGCTCCTCTACCTGCGTCGCAAGCTCTCGCTTCTCGCTCTGGAGCCGCTTCACCTTCTTGTCGGCCAGCAGAACCGCCCGCCGCATCACGGCTTCCGGGCTGTTCCACTGTTCCTCCACGGCCAAGAAGTACTTCCGGGCCAGCTTTCCCCTCTCGTTGCGCTGGAGCATACACAGTTCCTTCGCCATCGGGATGGTAAGCTGGTGGTCGGTACTTGGGCGACCTCCGGTACTTTCGCTCAAAATTGAGCAAAAGTCTTTACCTTCGGTGAACCCGTACTCCACCATGCGGGGAAACCAATCCTTGTAGGCCGTCTTAACTTGCAGGAACTCGTGAAGCTCCCGCCCGCTGACGGTGGGTCGCTCGGGATCGGCGTAATCAATTGGAATCAGTTTCTCCACGACTTCTCCCTCTCTCTTCGGCTCACAATGGCTTCATATGCAGCGTTCAAGCGTTCTTTTGCATCCGGTGGAGTTTTATCCCCATTGAAAATCTGGCTGACATATGCAGGTGTAACGCCGAGTTCGTTTGCAATATCTCTTGCCGATACACGGCGATTGTGCATTCTCCCGAGAAGTTCTCCTGTCCATTCTGCAGGAAGTGCTTTATGTGGATTCTTCATGTTTCCCCTCCTCTTCTTCAGATTCCAGTTGAATAAATTAACTTGCAGTGTTATAATAGATTTGTGAGTTAACTTTTTTGACTTTGGTTTTTTCTGTATTAACTTTTCTAACTCTGTGTGCCTATTATACAGCTCGAACAGTTAACTTTCAAGTCCGTTTTGTTAGTTTTTCTAACTTTCAGCATAATGCACAAATCACAAGGAGTATTTATGAGCTTTTACGAAAATTTTGTTCACTTATGCGTTGAGCAAGAGCGAAAAACCGGCCAAAAAGTAACGCCTTCCGGTGTGGCGCACGCCATCGGGCTATCTAATGCTGCAGCAACTGGATGGAAACAGGGCAAAGTTCCTTCTGATCCAACGCTGCACAAGCTCGCTGATTATTTTGAAGTGCCTGTTGAACAGCTGACTGCCGTCCATGAGCTTCCTCGAGTTGGTTCCGAACTCGAAAAGATTATTCGGAATATTTCCGTTGCGCTGGATCAGCCCTATGAAGTTCTCTTGAGAATTTTTTTTGAGGAACGTATGCCATCTGCTCTGAACTATGCGAACTTGTTGCATTTTTTCAGGTATCATCTGCATCTATATCCGCTGAGCTACTACTCAGATTCGGCTATTCCTTTTGATTCCAACGATCCGCTTACAGAGGTTTCAGTTCCCGCCTCCATGCAAAGTCTTGTTTCCGATTTTCAGAATCTGACAGATGAAGAACGCAAAAGTGTTACAGACTATCTGCACTTCATTTTGAGCCAGCGGAAGTCATCGTCCTCGTCGCCCTTATAACGCGCGCACGCGCGGATGATGACGACGATAGGAGTCATCATATACTATTATCTTCTTCTTTTTCTTGGGCGTTTTGGGTTTTGGTGGGTTATTCTGGGTTTTTAAAAAAACCCAAAAAACCCAGTCGGTTTTAATAGAAAATTCATATTCATCAAAAAGAAGCGATTCAACGAATTTAACTTTTCGATGAAAATTTCATCTTTTGTTCAAAATTTCAATCTTTGAATTTGCGATTTTGATGTTTTTTAGGCTTATTTTTGCATTTTTCAAAAACCGAAAAAACCCAACATAACCCAGAGAAACCCAACGAAACCCAAAATAACCGTTTGGGTTTTCATAATTTCTTAACATTTACAGAAATCCGGGCATCAAGGGTGCTTTCCGGCCCTCCATGCGGCAGGTGTTTCCCATCCCCACAGCAGGGGTATTCTGTTCATCGGCGACGCATAGAAACTGCTGGCAGAAATTTTTTCATTCCAAATTCATCCCATCATTTCTCCCCGGTTCTGAGGACACAATACACCATTTTTGCGCCGTTGTCAGCCCCTTCTAACGCCCTGCGATATTAAATCTCGCTCCCTGCAATAACCCAACAAATTACCTACAAAAACACAATCCCCGGCCATATAATATGGTCGGGGATTTCTAACACCTGAATTATCGAAAATTGGAGGTCAATTATGCCGTGCTACAAAGACAAAAAGGCCGGAACGTGGTACTGCCAGTTCCGCTATTGTGATTTCACCGGAGCGCACCGCCAGAAGCGCAAGCGGGGCTTCAAAACCAAGCGTGAAGCTCAGGCATGGGAGCGTGAGTTTCGGCTTACGAAGGCCAAGAGCTGCGATATGATGCTTGCCAGCTTCGCAGAGGTTTACTTCGATGATATGGAGCAGCACCTTCGGGAATCCACCATCGACACCAAGCTAAACATCTTCAAGACCAAGATCATCCCCTACCTCGGAAAGCGGAAGATGAACGAGATCACGCCCCTCGATGTCCGGGAATGGCAGAAGCAAATCAGGCTCGACGGTGAAGCCACTGGCCTGCCCTACTCCGAAACCTATCTCCGTAGCATCCACTCCCAGCTGACGGCCCTGTTCAACTACGCCAAGACCTTCTACGGCATCACAGTGAACCCCTGCGACGCTGCTGGTTCCATGGGTTCTTCGTCCGCAGGAGAAATGCTTATCATCACGCAGGAGCAGTACCGGGTGCTTCGCAAGGAGTTCCGCAACGAAGCGTACCTGCTGGCCTTTGACATCCTGTTCTGGACCGGGTGTCGTGAAGGTGAAATGCTGGCCTTGAGCCCCAGAGACCTCAGCGGCGACGACCAGCTCAGGATCTACAAGAACTACCGCAGAAAAAAGGGTCAGGACCACATCGGCCCCACGAAGAACAGCAAGAAGAACGGAAACCGGGTCATTCCCATCCCCCACTGGCTGGCCGAAGAAATCCGGGCCTACTGCTCCCGGCTCTATGACCTCGGCCCTGATGACCGCATCCTGTACATGACATCCAGTGCCCTCAACAAGGAGTTGACCCGCTGCACCCAGCTGACCGGCCTGCCCGATATCCGTGTCCATGACCTGCGGCACAGCCACGTTTCCCTCTGCATCGAGCTGGGCTATTCGGCCCTTCTCGTCGCAAAACGCATCGGGGATACGGTCGCCGTCGTGCTGAAAACCTATGCGCACCTCTACCCCAACAAGCAGAAGGAGCTTGTCACCCAGCTGGAGAGCCTAACGGAAACTGGGGAAACAGATGTTGTCAATCTGGTTTCTCTGCGCTCGGCCAAAATCGGGTGATGTCACTGCCGTTTTTGTGATGTCACGATGTCAAAAAAGCCCCGGAAAGTCACGTTTGTTCGTAGCTTTCCGGGGCCTTTCAATTATTCTTGAATGTTTTCCAATTCCCCTGTTTCCACCTCATCGCAGAGGTGTTTTCAGGGAATATTGATGTCAAAATGATGTCACTCGTCTCAAAATTCATTATTTTCAAACGTAGCAACGTTTCATTTTCTCATATTCCATTATTCGAGCTCGATGGTGGCAGGCGGCTTACCGGTGCAATCGTAGAACACACGGTTGACGTGCTTGACCTCATTGACGATGCGGCTGGTCACGGTGCCCAGAACATCCCAGGGCACATTGTAGCTCTCAGCCGTCATAAAGTCGGTGGTGGTCACAGCACGCAGGGCCACAGCGTAGTCATAGGTACGCTCGTCACCCATCACGCCGACGCTGCGCATATTGGTCAGGGCGGCGTAATACTGGTTGATCTCCTTATCCAGACCCGCCTTGGCGATCTCCTCACGCCAGATCGCGTCTGCATCCTGCACGATGGCAACCTTTTCGGGGGTCACCTCGCCGATGATGCGGATGCCCAGACCGGGGCCGGGGAACGGCTGACGGCTGACCAGATACTCAGGCAGGCCCAGTTCGCGGCCAACCTGACGCACCTCATCCTTGAACAGGTTGCGCAGGGGCTCCACCAGCTCCTTAAAGTCCACGGTATCGGGCAGGCCGCCGACATTGTGGTGGCTCTTGATGACGGTGGATTCGCCGCCCAGGCCGCTCTCCACAACGTCAGGATAGATGGTGCCCTGTGCCAGGAAATCCACCTTGCCGATCTGCTTTGCCTGCTCCTCAAAGACGCGGATGAACTCCTCGCCGATGATCTTGCGCTTGCGCTCGGGCTCGGTAACACCGGCCAGCTTGCTGAAATAGCGGTCACGGGCATCCACGCAGATGAAGTTGATATCAAAGCCGTTGGCATTGCCCGGGCCAAAGACAGAGCAGACCTCTTCCTTCTCGTTCTTGCGGAGCAGACCGTGGTCCACAAACACGCAGGTCAGCTGCTTCCCGATGGCCTTTGCCAGCATCGCAGCCAGTACCGAGGAGTCCACGCCGCCGGACAGGGCGCACAGCACCTTGCCGTCGCCAATGCGCTCCCGCAGAGCCTTGACATTGTTCTCCACGAAGGAGTCCATCTTCCAGTCGCCGGAGCAGCCACAGACGTTGTACACGAAGTTGCGGAGCATCTTCTTGCCCTCAGCGGTGTGGAGCACTTCCGGGTGGAACTGAACAGCGTACAGGCCCTTCTCGGCGTTCTCAGCAGCAGCCACAGGGCAGTTCACAGTGTGTGCGGTGATCTTGAAGCCGGGGGCTGCCTGCTCGATGTAGTCGTTGTGGCTCATCCAGCAGATGGTGGAGGGCCGAACATCCTCGAACATCTTGCTGCTGTTGTCCACAAAGACCTCGGTCTTGCCGTACTCACGCTCAGGGGCGCGGCAGACATGACCGCCCAGCAGGTGCATCATCAGCTGGCTGCCGTAGCAGATTCCCAGCACAGGGATGCCCCAGTTGAAGATCTCGGGGTCGATGGTGGGCGAATCTTCCAGATAGACGCTGTTGGGGCCGCCGGTGAAGATGATGCCCTTGGGGTTCTTCGCCTTGATGACCGACAGGTCAGTTTTGTAGGAATAGATTTCACAGTAGACATTGTTCTCGCGGACACGGCGCGCGATCAGCTGATTGTACTGGCCGCCAAAGTCCAGCACGATGACAGTTTCATGCTGCATGATGTTCTCCTCCCTTTTTCGAGATGTTTCTATAGGTAGACTTAGTATAGCACATCTCACAACGAAAATCGACAGTCTTTGTGAACTTTCCCGATTTTATTTTACGCGAACAGGATGCCGCAGTACTGTTTTCAATTTTTCCTGGGCCGTCCGGCGCGGATCGCTGAGGTAAATTTCGTGGTGGCGGCGGTGCCCTCTAAAATCTGTCTCATAACCCTGTTCCCGCGCAAAAGCATCCATCTGCTCCAGCGTCTCCGGTTCAGTATCATAAGAGCCAACATGCATACACTGCACACAAAGTCCCTCATCGTAGTGGAAGAACTGCACTTTGGAGAAATCCTTCTTCTTTTTTGCAGTCGCTTCCTGAACGGCCCAATCGAACACTTCCCGGGTCACGAAATCCGGCAGGCGGATCATACTTGTCCACTCAAAGCATTCTTTGTGGGCGTAGTCCACACCGTCCACCCCCTCCTGATGCCACAAACCCTCCAGCGGCGGAACAACATATTCAAAGTAACCGTCGATCTTATGGCTTCCCTTGTAGCTCATCTTGATAGTAAAGGCAATGCCATACAGCAACTCCATTGCCGCCTGATATTCCCCACCTGGTTCATTGGGGTCTCCCCTGCCCTGTACAGACACAAAATTCATCGGCGGAACAGTCACAATACCCGGCTTCCTGGGTGGAAGATAAAACTCCTTGTACTCCTTCTTATAGTCAAACGCCATAGTGCCGTCCTCCATTCTCTGACATCTTTTATCGTTAATGTCAGCATATCATAACAACCTTTATTTGTAAAGCACTTTTTGGCAAAAACAAAAATCCCCTGCCATCTCGGGCAGAGGATCTGATAGCGCAAAAAGAGCCTTCCCACTCTCCGGAATGGGAAGGCTCTTTGTAAGTTTAACCTTTTGCCTTAGAACAGGCGCGAAGGGTCAAAATCACTCAATGATCTTGCCAACAACGCCGGAACCAACGGTACGGCCACCCT